>RCNB010002225.1_pt1 | contig 11991 bp, 14 predicted proteins | sample 2041321 | NCBI WGS metagenome assembly RCNB01 (sample SAMN09708232, study PRJNA481090) | Marine sediment metagenome, whole genome shotgun sequencing project. | reverse complement strand
CGATTATTGCTTCTCATAGTTCGGTTTACAGTCTTGTCCCGAACCGTCGAAATTTAAAAGATGATCAAATAAAAGCAATTGCTAATAATGATGGTGTAATTATGATAAATTTTCATCCTGGTTTTATTGACAGTAGTTTTGGGGGAAAAGAAACAGTCTTTTTTAAAAAACACGCTTTTGAAAGTGATTCACTTTTAAAAAGTGGGATGGATGAGTGGTATATGATGGATTACTTGTATAAAAAACATACAGCAGAGGCAAACCAAATGAGACCACCATTATCTAAGTTGATTGACCATATAGATTACATTGTGAAATTGGTGGGTGTTGATTACGTAGGCTTGGGGTCCGACTTTGATGGAATCAATCTCACACCGTTGTTATTGGATGATGTTACAACATATCCATTAATAACCAAAGCATTGGTAGAAAAAGGGTACAGTGAAAAAGATATTGTTAAAATTCTCGGAAGTAATTTCTTAAGAGTTTTAAAAGCAAATGAATTAAAAAAATAACTATTGCCAACACCGAGTATAATTAATTACCTGGCTCTAGCCTACTTAGAAAATTCCTTCGGATTTTCCTCTAGTCCGTTTTCATTTAATAATTTAGTTGCTAGATTACACAACTAATCATGCACAACCCGTTGGCAGTAATGTTATCTAAAAACCGTTTGACAAATCTTTATTTATGCAATTTGACAGTTACTCAATCAGACTTTTAACAACACAGGATGTAGATGCTTACTTTCAACTTGTTGAAAAGAACAGACAGCGACTTGAGGATTTTTTCACTGGAACCGTTTCAAAGACCAAAACCAGAGAAGATACTCGAAACTTTGTTTCAGAAATGGTTCAACAGGCTAAAGAAAAAACATATTTCCCATATATTATAGTGGACAATTCTAGTAATAGGATTATCGGCTTCTTGGACTTGAAAAATATTGATTGGAATATTCTAAAATCAGAATTAGGCTGTTATATTGACGAAGACTATGCAAACAAAGGAATTACAACCAAAGCCTTTTGTCTGTTTTGCGACTTTTGCTTTACTGAGTACAAATTTAAAAAATTGTTTTTAAGAACACACCATAGTAATACTTCTGCAAAAATTGTTGCCGAGAAATGTGGATTTGAAATAGAAGGGATTATAAGGCGAGATTATAAGACAACTTCAGGAGAAATTATTGATTTGATTTACTATGGAAGATTAAATTAACACTACTGCCAACAAAATCTATAAACAATACTGGCTTAGGGCTATACCGTTAGGTTTGTGTATTTTTATGAAGTCGTAAAAGCTTTTGAATTTTGCTTCGGACAATAAAAAAATAAATCAAAACAAAAAGCTTTTGCTACGGTGCTAAACGGAAAGTGAAGCGCATTCTTTGCTCCCTTACTGTTCATAACTTGGGCGTTACCAAACATTTTAGAAAAATTGTCAGAATTAAAAAACATTTGGAATCTTGCTAAAACTGGGTTCGTAAATAAAAGGAAAAGGAGTAAAAAAGAACTTACATTCTTCATATTAAAAATGTTCCTAGTTTTAGTGTTCTTCAAAGTATTCTCAATCGGACTCGTTTTTCTTCTTGACTATCTTAACATTTTCAATAAACCAGTTAGTTTAAATCATTCAGAATTTGAAAAATTTACTTCAATTCAAATACTATTGCTTACTGCTGTATATGGACCGATAAAAGAAGAATTAACTTTTAGACTTGCTTTGAGGTTTTCAAAAAGGAATTTGACAATCGCTGTAATTGGAATAGCAATCACCTTATGCAGAATTATGGGGCTGGAATATATTTACTCCTTCCTACTGGCATTAAGCATTGGAATAATTTTATACTTTACTCTCAGAAGAAAAGCCATAGCGTTTTTATCAAAATTATGGTCTAAAAATAAATTGTTAATCTTTTACACGTCACTACTGACATTTGGTTATATCCATTTAGGCAATTATGAGCTAACAGCTGAATTACTCTTGTTTTCGCCAATAATTGTTTTACCGAAAATCTTGGGAGGTTTACTCTATTCATATCTAAGATTAAGTTCAGGCATTATATTAGCAATCTGTTTTCATGCTTTTAATAATGGAATCTTTAAAATAATAACATTAGTTGCCAACTTTATGAATGAACTTTTTAGCTAGTTTATGTAGATGAACATCACTAAAACGCAACTGTTGCGGACGGACTTTGTACGCAAACGGAATGGAAACGCAAAACTCGGACGAAAAAACGTGTGGTAACAACACCTATAATTAATGCGGACTTTGGTGTTTACGCCAAGGTCTGTGTATATTTAAAGAGTCGCAAAATCTTTGGGATTTTGCTTCATTATGACTAACCGCTAACCAATGATAAAGTTCTTTAGAAAAATACGCTACGACCTTATGGAAAATAATAAAACTGGAAAGTATTTTAAATATGCTATCGGAGAAATTGTACTTGTAGTAATTGGGATTTTGATTGCGCTTTCAATAAACAATTGGAATAATCGTAGAATTGATAACTCTAAGGAACAGTCAATTTTAAAAAACTTACAATTAGATTTTAAAAACAACATAAGAAACCTTGATAAGGCGAGTACCGATTTTATGGAGGCTTATCAGGCGTCTGTAACTTTACTTGACATTGTTAAGGTTAACGGCCCAATTAATTCTGAAGAAGTAGAGCAATTAATTGATAAAATCATTAATAAACCTAATTCGCTTGACCTCATTACTGGATCAATAGACGAAATATTTAACACTGGTTCTCTTCATTTAATAAAAAATCCTTTACTGAAGAAGCAACTATCCAATTGGTCTTTTAAATATACTGATACAGAAGATGATATTGTTATTTACAAAGATTATTTATTTGATTTATTTATTCCCTCGTTAACTAAGAAAGTCAAGCTAAGAAACACGTCTATTCCTTCTTTTTTTGAAAATAATCTTGGTTTACAGATAATATCCAAGTCAAATTTTAAATTGGATTATGATAAAACAATCAGAACTGTTGAATTTGAAAATCAACTTTATAATAACGCTCTTAATTACATGTATACGATTAATTCTTATAAAGTTTTTCAGAACTATTTAAAAGATACTTTAAAGCTTATTGAGTCAAATATTCAAGGATAAATTTAAATAAATAACGAAAGCACAACAATCTTACCAGCAAGTGGAAAAACTTAAGAATTAAACCAATACACGGATGAATAATAAAGTTACATTTTTTATTGGAATACTTGGAGTTGGTCTCTTTATTGTTTCTTCAATCATAGGTGGAATTCTAATTGAAAACTATAGCTTGACAAGCCAGTTTATAAGTGAAACCTATGCAATTGACACTGAGTATGGAATAATTTTAAGAACCTTTGGATTTATCCCAAGCGGAATTCTTCTTACTATTTTTTGTTTTCTGGGATTTAAATATTTTCAGCCGTCTAAACTAACCAAAATAGGGTTCTATGGCCTAGGTATATTTTACGGTTTGGCTACAGTAATGGTTGGATTCTTCCCATGTGACAGTGGTTGTAACAAAGAATTTATTGACCCAAGTATTTCCCAGGTAATTCATAATCTAACAGGGTTATTGACATATATATTCGTTCCTATTAGCATTATCCTCATTGGTATTGGCTTAAAACAACTACCTAATTATAATAGATTATCAATACAAGCAATCATATATGGAATAATAAGCATACTATTTATTCTATTGTTGTTCTCTGGTTCAAATCCTAAATATATTGGCTTATACCAGCGAATTATTGAGACACTGTTCATTATTTGGATAATAACTTGTGCTTTTGCGATAAAAAATAAAATACCAGCAGGTAACAATGTATAAACAGCATTAAACGACTGTTTATACTAAACCTTAGGCACAATTAAAAAAAACTCAAATATGAAAACATATTGGATATTATTGGCTTCTATTTTGTTGATTTTCTTGACAGCCAATCAAGTTATTGCACAAGACGCCACGAAAGCACATAAGGATTCTTTAGGTATTGTAATTACTAAATATTACGATTTAAACCTTAAAATATTTCAGGCGAATTCAACTGTTGAGGATATAGATAAAACCTTTAACCTTTTTACAGATGACTTTACTTACGTTCACCCAAAATATGGAGGAACATATACAAAAGAGGATTTGTACAACGGATATGTGCGGAATCAGAAAAATGGAGGATATGACGGAAAGGTAACGGATATAAAAATTGAAAATAAAATTATTGGACTGAATGCAGTAGTTGTTGAAAAACGATTTGTAAAAAAAAAGGATGGTAGAATTAAAGATGGAAAACCAGAAATGACTCTTTTTGAATTTAGAGATGGAAAAATTTCACGCATATTTGAATATTGGTAGCGGAATAAAACTTGCCTTACACCATATAAAAATAATGGGGTAGTTAGTGCTACAGGATTTAAAAAAATTAATGCTTGAAGATCTAGAAATTCGAGATTTTGGAAATTCTGTCTTAAGAATTGAACTTATAGCTAAGGTCCAGAAAAAAATAGCTTTGGCTTCACTTAAAGGAAAAGATCGATTACTTCTATTAAGAAAGAATTACCCGAATATCGAAAACTTCGTACGGCATTCTGACATCGCTTCATATTTAGGGATAACTACTATTTCTATAAGCAGATTAAGAACGCAATCTTAACGCTTATCATTTGTTAATGGAATTGCCTCATAAATTGGCAACCTTTGTTTTCTAATCAAAACAATAATTATGTCAATTTTAAATTCATTCCTTCTAAAGACCACCTCAGTAAAGAAAATATGTATTTCATTTATTGCAAGTCACTTTGTCTTGCTGCTGATGATGGTATATACTTTTCCGGTGATCAATAATCAAATTAGGACTAAAGCATTTGACCTCCAACCTTTTGGATATTCGGTTTCTGAAGCCGCATCAATTGTGAACAACTTGAATGATCAAACTACTAGCCTTTATCTTTTCCCGCAATTAACTTTGTTAGATCTACTCTACCCTTTTCTACTGGCGTTGTTCTTAAGTAGTCTATTATTTCGGCTTATTAAAATAACCCAGACAAAAAGTAAAATCGCATCGATATTCTTGATTATTCCATTTCTGACGATGATGTTTGATTATTCAGAAAACATATGTATCATTCTAATGATCACAAAATCAATTGAGGTTTCTAAAACGATTGTGGTTTTATCAAGTACATTTACTATTCTAAAAGGAGTCCTAACTTCAGTTGTCTGGATTGCCATCTTTGTATATGGAATCACATGGTTTAGAATGAAAATTCTGAAAAAAAATAATAACCGAGCTCTAACACAACCTAAACAGCATTAAAACGCAGTTTAGCCAAACGTTGTATGCCATTAAATGAAGAAACTAAAGCACATAAAATTTCAGAACAAAAAAAGACCCGAACTTGATTTTGACTTGGTAAAACTGGAGAGCCTTCTTTCTAAGAGCGTAGAAGAAATATCCCAACCCCATAAAATAGTTTTTTTCCATATTCTAATCATTACAGAAGGGCACGGAAAACATACAATTGACTTTACTGATTATACCTATAAAAAAGGTACAGCACTTACTATACGGAAAGACCAAATGCAACAATTTTGCAGAAGCCTAAAAACAAAAGGATATTTATTACTATTTACAGAAGATTTTTTGACAAGCCATTTTGGAAAAGAGGAAGTATTAAGAGCATTCCATTTGTTTAATGAATTGCTTACCTCTCCCAAAATTGAAATAAACAATAAAGATTTTGGAGGAGTGTTAAAACTAATACAAAGCATTGAAAATGAGTATACTGATTTTGATGATGAGTTTTCAAGAAGTATAATTAGAAGTGCTTTACACGTTCTTCTTATCAAGTTGTTTCGTATCAAATCTAAGGATACCAACAAATTATCGAAACGAAAATATTTCGAAGAATTTTTACAATTTCAACAACATATTGAAGAATGTTATTCTAAAACAAGAAAAGTATTTGATTATGCCAAAATGATGAATTGCACTACCAAAACGTTAAACAATGTTTGCAGAGCTATCTTGGATAAAACGGCAAAAACGGTAATTAATGAAATTGTAATTATTCAAATTAAAAGGTTACTAATAAACACATCCCTTTCTATTACGGAAATAGCATTTAAATCAGGTTTCAATGAACCAACCAATATGTTTAGATACTTCAAAACACATACTGGTAGTTCACCTGAATCTTTTAGAAAGGATAATTTCTAGAAGCTTTCCCATTTTGACAGTCTAAAGACATTTTTTAATAGCACCTTTTCAAGAAGGTGTTTACATCTTTGTATTATAATTTTAGTAATAGCTAAAAACAAACAAAATGACAAACAAAGAAAAAGCAATTGAACTCGTAAAAGCCTTTGAAACAGGAAGTACAGAAGTATTAAATTACGTTAGTGACAAAAAATATATTCAGCACAACCTTAGCTTTCCTGATGGAAAAGAAGCTATTGTTGGGTTTTTTAGAGGAGAACCTACTGGGATTAAAACGACTATTCATCGTGCAATTGAAGATGGAAATTTTGTATTTGTTCATAGCACTTATGGTGGAGTTTGGAATAATGGTACAGCACAAGTTGCCTTTGATATTTTTAAATTTGAAAACGGCTTAGCTGTTGAGCATTGGGATAACTTACAAGATGAAACTCCTGCCAACTTAAGTGGGCATACAGAAACTGATGGCACAGTCAATATTTCAGAAAATGACAAAACTTCTGAAAATAAGACATTTACCAACGGTTTTGTAGACACCATATTAGTAAAGGCAGACTATGGTAATTTACAGTCTTATTTTGATGGTAACAATTACATAAATCACAGTCCAGGTGTTGCAGATGGTTTAGATGGGCTTAATGATGCATTGGCAGGAATGGCCAAAATGGGTATTACAATGAAATATGATACGATTCATAAAATAATAGGAGATGGTGACTTAATACTTTCGATGTGTGAAGGTTATTTAGCAGATGAACATACCGCTTTTTATGATATGTTTAGAATAGAAAACGGAAAGGTTGCTGAGCATTGGGATGTAGTTGCTACAATTCCAGCTAAATCTGATTGGCAAAATAATAATGGAAAATTTTAATGAATAAAAACATCGAACTTATTTATGTAATGGACCCTCATTGCGGATGGTGTTTTGGATTTGGAAAAGTAATTTTAAAACTATTTGAAAATTACAAGAACAACCTTTCGGTAAGCTTTAATGTTAAACCAGGAGGATTGTTCTTTCCTTTAATCAAAATACCTGAAGGCTTTGCGGAAGATAAACTTCCCATTGCCCAGCGAATTGAGGAACTTTCAGGGGTACTATTTTCTGAAAGTTACTTCACAAACACCTTAGGAAGTGGAAGTTTTTTAGATAGCGAGCCACCTGCTAGAGCTATCTTATGCGTTAAAACTATTCATAAAAAATTACTTGTTCCTTTTACCGAAAGATTACTTGAAAAAGAATTCATTTATGGAAAAAATAATTCCTTTGATGAAACTATTTTTGAAACTATCAAAGAGTTTGATATTGATGAAACTGAATTTAAAAAATGTTATCATTCTACGGTAATGAAGCAAAAAGTGCTCTTAGAATTTAAAGAAGTCAGTAGTATGACAACAGGTTTTCCAGTACTTTTTATGAAACATAACGACCAAATAACGAAACTTGCAGGTGGATATGCTCCAACAGAACGACTGATTGATAAAATTGAAACTCTATTGAATTGAAGTCTAGTAAAACGGAGCACAACAATATATTAAAGCAATAGCCGCTTGGGTGCAAAGTCAAACTGCTATTTTATTTAATTAAGTATCTTGCTATTCTAAAAACGAGAGCCTTTCAACCCGCTACTGCTTTTATACAAGCGTTACCAATAAAATAGAAATCAGCAGAATGAATAAATATATCATTGTAGCACTATTCTTGCTAATCGGGATTAATCAAGTAAAGTCACAAAATGTCGGACAGTTCGTAATAGGCACGAAACATACACTCCATTCCGATATTTTGAATGAAGATAGAGAATATTGGGTTAGCCTTCCTGAGGCTTACGGCAACGAAAAATCATACTATAAGAAGTATCCAGTGCTTATCGTTCTTGATGGAAATGCTCATTTTAGGTCTATATCAGGTATGGTAAACTATATGAGTGGAAACGGGAGAATTCCGGAAATGATTATTATAGCAATTCAAAATGTTGATAGAAGACGAGACTTCACACCCGATAAAACCATTACAGTAAGAGAGAATAATTCTGGCGGTGGTGATGCATTTCTAAGCTTCTTGGAATCAGAATTAATACCAAAACTAGATCAGGAGTACAGAACAGATCCATATCGCATACTTTTTGGACATTCTTTAGGAGGTTTATTGGCTACTCATGCCTACATGAAAAAAAAGACACTTTTCAATTCATTTATTGCCGTTGACCCAAGCTTTGGTACATGGGATGCAGAAATTATGGACAAAAAGTTAGACGCAGTAACTGATCAATCATTTGAAAGATTCATTTACATAGCTACTGCGAATTGGGGCAAAAGAAATATGAATAACCGAGATCGCCATATACGATTGTACGAGGCATTAAATAGTAAATGTGAAGATGATTTTACTGCAAAATTGGAATTCTTCGAAAATGAAAGCCATGGCTCAGTTCCAATTATTGCTTTTCATAATGGCATCTCTGCAATTTTTGAAGGCTATGGTATTTCCTACCGCGATGTGGAAAGCATAACGCAATTAAAACAACATTTCCAATCTCTTTCTGAGCGCCTATCTTGGGATTTTAATCCACCTGAGTATCTTGTGAACCGAATAGGCTACAGGATGCTACGAAGTAGAAATGAAAGTGATAAATCCAAGGCATTGGCATTCTTTATCTTGAATACAGAAAACTTCCCTAATTCTTTTAATGCCTATGATAGCTTGGCTGAGGCATATGAAGCTTCAGGGGATAAGAAAAAAGCAATCGAGAACTATAAAAAGGTACTTGAACTTTATCCCAAGAACAAACATGCAAGACTGAAGATAGAAAGCTTAAATAATACCCAATAAATACAATTGATAACAAAGCCTATGATTAACGCGGGCTTTGGTGTTTACGCCAAGGTCTGTGTATATTTATGATGTCCGCTAAATCTTATGGATGTTGCTTTTTAGCAAGACAAAGAAAAAAGAAAACCATAAGATTGTGCTAAGTGTGTAGCTAGAAATCTGCTGGATTTCCGGCCCTCACTAATCATAGCCTAAGCCTTAACGAACATGCATCATTGCTTGTTCAATGCTGAGTTCGGGTTTTTGTTTTTTTACTATTTTAGGAAATAAACACAACGATATTATGATACAAAAATTTGATTATATTTTGACCAAACATATCATGCATCTATTATGCCTTATTATGATATTTTGTTATTCTACTCATCTATTAGCACAAACAACTCATGAATTTGGTTTTGCTGATGATTACATACCCGAACTTGCACAATTTGAATATTATCGAGGGGAATGGCAATCTGAAATGTCAGTGAAACAGGATGATGGAACTTTTAAAAAACTGGAAGTGGTTTCAACCATTAAAGGAGAGTTTCTAGATGACCATAAAACCTTTCAATCCCAATTTATAATAGGTGAGAGATTCTTTTCGACAGACATTCGGACATTTAATATTGCGACTAAAGAATGGCAAGCGCTTTTTTTGAATGCTAAGGCTCAAAGGTGGCATAAATTCACTTCCAAGATAATTGATGGAAAAATGACAACAATTGTAATGGGTGGGTATAGTGGAAAAGAAGAATTTGACGTGAAAATTGTAGATACAATATTAACCAATAATCATTATTTAAAAAAAGTATATCATTCTAAAGACCAAAGGAAAATATGGGATCTCATTTATAAAATCAATGTGCGCAAGAAAGTTAAGTAATTGAAAACAATGCACAAAACCGTGTATAATAAATTGCTTTGGTAAGTGCTCATCTAGACAATTCCTTCGGAATTTGATCTAGTCGATATTTGTTTGCTAAATTAGTTGCTTAACCATACACATCACGTTGGAACTCATTTAAAGGACATGAATAACAGAAAAACGTACACCTTTCTTTTGCTGGCATTTGCATGGTCATGGATTCTATGGATTATTGGACTTAGCCATCTTTCTGAAGGTATCAATCAAGAAACAATTGGAAAATTTATAATATTCTTTTTTGTTGGTGTTTATGGGCCAACTATTAGCGGAATCGTTACAACTCTCATTTTCGATAAATTTTCAGGTGTCTTAAATTTAATCAAGAAACTAATCATATGGAAAGTTCCCATTAAAAATTATGTGTACATCATTCTTTTGCCAATCGTTTTTGTTATTATTGGAATTGGACTTTATAGCTTATTAATTGGAGAAATTGGAAGTTTTGATAAAATGGCATTTCTTTCAATACCAACTATATTATGGGCTGGCTTATATGCTGGACCTTTGGGCGAAGAACTTGGATGGAGGGGGTTTTTATTGCCAGAATTACAACAAAAATTTTCAAACTTAAAGAGTGCTGTCATAATTGGTTTAATATGGTTTATTTGGCATATTCCGTTATGGTGGGCACCTTTCGGAACGTTGGTTAGTGGAGAACCAATATCGTTTATTCCAGTCCTAACATATTTAATAATGCTAATCTGCTTATCAATAATAATTACTTGGTTAGTAATTAGTTCAAAGGGAAGTGTTCTAATTGCAATCTTATTTCATTTATCTATTAATGCAGGAATCATATTGTTATTTTTCCCTGAATTGAATGTGGATTTCAAAAAAGTGCATTTATTATCCAGTATTGGAATGATAATATTTACTGGGATATTAATAATGAAAAACAAATTAAAAACAAGTGCCAACAATGGCTATAGTTAATACGGATTTTCGTGCTTAACCCAAAATGTAGAGCTTTAACTCAAGTCCGCCAATTCTTTTTGATTTGGCTTTATAAATGAAAAGATAAAACAAAATAAAAAGTTTTGGATAAGTGCTTAATCCAAAGTTTATCGCCTTTTAATCCCAGCCATAGCCTAGACGTTGGCAACAACCTAAAAAAGACAGTTGGACAAAAAATAAAAATTAAAAGATGCATAAATTACGCCTATCATTATATGCAATATTTACTTTGGCTGCGCTTGTAATCTTAGTTGATTTTGTTTCGCCAGGAAGAATAATAAATGATAAAATCATCAATGTGCAAAGGGAGCGACAGCAATACTACAATGCCGCAAAAAACTACCATTATTCATACAAAGTAATCACGAGTGAACATGAATTTTTAGTAGCAGAAGATTTTGCAAAATTAGAACTGGCAAATAAAAAAATCGAATACTCAGTTTCTAGAATATTTAAAGAAGTAAACTGGTATAGATTGCTTTCATCTGAAAACAAATCTGTTTATTCTTTAAGAATTGTATCAGGACTCGTTCTTCCATTGCTGACTATTATTTCGATTTTTGTGGTTTTTCGTTATAAAAAGGAAATAGGCACATTAGTTTTAATACTACAGATACTATTGATAGCAGATCTGATACTTTTAATGACATAAATAAAGCCAGTTGCCAATACCATTTATAGTCAATTGCTTGGTTGGTGTGTACTCCGAAAATCCTACGGATTTTCATCTGTTTCGTTTTCTTTTACTAATTTAATTGATAGCCAACGCAACTAACCAAGCACAAAACGTTGACAGTAATGCTAGAAAACACTAGAATGTAATTTTACGAAAAGATGAAAACAACAACATTCCTAACATTTGTAGGTAATCAATGCGGAAAGGCTGAAGAAGCGATAAATTTCTACACTTCTATCTTTCCAAATTCGGAAATTAAAAGCATAACAAAATACCGAGAAGGAGAGGCCGGCGGAACACCGGAGCTTATCAAATATGGAGTATTTACATTAAATGGTGCAGAGTACATGGTTTCCGAAAGTAATTTTAATCACGCTTGGTCATTTAC
>RCNB010002223.1_pt1 | contig 11996 bp, 8 predicted proteins | sample 2041321 | NCBI WGS metagenome assembly RCNB01 (sample SAMN09708232, study PRJNA481090) | Marine sediment metagenome, whole genome shotgun sequencing project. | reverse complement strand
GAGCTTCTCCAGTATCACATAACAACATATTTAGACAATCAAACTTCAGGAATACCACCAGCAAGACATCGGTCAGGACGGCCGTTAAAGACACTTGCACAAAGACTGAAAGGAAAAGAAGGAAGATTCAGAAGTAATCTCTCAGGTAAACGAGTTAATTTTTCTGCACGAACGGTCATCACTCCAGACCCCAACCTCAGCATCAACGAAATCGGCGTACCCATACAGATAGCAAGAGAGCTGACACTCCCTGTGAGAGCTACTGTACATAATATGGATTGGTGTAAAAAGATTATCAAACAAAGCGCTGAAGATGATGGCTCTAAGGGATACATCCCACATGTCAACTATGTAAAGAGATATCGAGGGGAGATAGAACAAAGACTGAAAGTAACGGAGAGAAACGCAGAAGATGTTGCTGAGAAATTAGAAGCAGGATCAATTATAGAAAGGCAGCTAATGGAGGGTGACATCTGCCTGTTTAACCGTCAGCCTTCACTGCATCGTATGTCCATGATGGCTCATAGAATTAAAGTGGTTCCAAATAAGTCATTTCGGTTTAATCTCTCAGACTGCCCACCGTATAATGCTGATTTTGATGGTGATGAGATGAATCTTCATCTTATACAAGGGGAAGAAGCAAAAGCTGAAGCTGAGATACTTATGAAGGTCCAGGAAAACATTCTTTCTCCAAGATTTGGTGGCATCATAATAGGTGGTCTTCATGATCATATATCTGGATGTTTTTTACTTACACATAAGGATAAAAGTTTCTCAAAAGAAGTAGCGTCACAGATTTTAGGCTCGTTCAAATATAAAGGAAAATTCCCAAAAACATATAGTGAAGATGGAAAAGAGCATGTTTATGGAAGAGATATTTTTAGCGTTTTACTCCCAAAAGACTTAACTATGGAATATAAAGCAAAATCATGTTTTAACTGTGAAGTATGTACAGCGCCTGATTGTCCACATGGTGCATACGTGATTATTAAAAACGGCGTTCTGAAACAAGGAATAACTGATGAGAACAGTATCGGATCATTTAAAGGAAAAATTGTGGAAAGAATAATCAGGGAACATGGAACAGATGCTGGACGAAGATTCATCGATGATGTGACACGTCTTGGAATAGCAGTTGTTACAAAAATTGGTTTTACGACAAGTATTGATGACGAAGACATACCAAATGAAGCAAGACGGCAAATTGAGGAAGGTCTGAAGAAAGCGCAAAGTAAAATCAAAAATTTAGTGCTTGCATATGAACGAAACGAGTTGGAGGCGCTTCCAGGAAGAAGTCTTGAGGAAACAGTTGAGATGGAAATAATGAGAGTTACTGGAAGAGCAAGAGATATGGCTGGTGAAATTGCTGGTAAATATCTTGGATTGAATAACAGTGCCGTCATTATGGCAAAATCTGGTGCTCGAGGATCAATGCTAAATTTATCTCAGATGTGTGGAATTGTAGGCCAGCAGGCAGTACGAGGGGAACGAATATCTCGAGGGTATAAACATAGAACATTACCACATTTCAAACGAGGTGATCTGGGTGCTAGCGCAAAAGGTTTTGTTGCAAATTGTTATAAAAGCGGACTTAACCCAACTGAGTATTTCTTCCATTCGATGGGAGGAAGAGAAGGTCTTGTCGATACAGCAGTTCGTACCTCTCGATCAGGTTACATGCAAAGAAGACTCGTGAACGCACTTGAAGATCTTAAAGTAGAAGCCGACGGAACAGTGCGACATACTAATGGCGAAATCATTCAATTTATGTACGGTGAAGATGGAGTGGATCCTGCAAGAAGTAACAATGGAGAAGCAGTGGATCTTGACAAAATCATATATGAGGTAAAGGAAGGGATCTAGACATGACAAAAACACCAGTGAAATCAAAGAAAACAAAGGAGATTTCTGCTTTAAAAACGAAAAAAGAAACAGTGAAAACGTTGAAGAAAAAAGTAGTGAAAACAGATAAAATAGAAAAAACAAAAGAAAAAGATAAAACGTTGAAGAAAAAAGAAAAATCACCAAAGGTAAAGGTTGCAAAAGATATAGCTCTTACTAGGATAAAAAAAATGGAAAAAGCAAAATCCTCAAAAGATGAAAAGAAAAAACCAACAACTCCTAAAAAGGAAAAAGAGCCGTCAACAAAAAAAGATAAAAAGACAAAAAAAACAACTAAGAAAAAAACATCTAAAAAAGATGAAATTGAAAAAGTAATAATAATGGTTCCTCCTCCACCAAAAGAAAAAGATGAATCTGAAGAATACAAAAAGATACGGGCAAAATTAGATAAAATTTTAAAAGACAGATTCCTACCAAGAAACATAATTGATAACATTATCGAAAGAGTCGCAAGAGATAAATCACTCGAATCGAAACTTAATAAAATTATCGATAAAGTATTTGTTGAATATACGAAAAATCTTATTGATGCAACAGAAGCCTGTGGCATGGTTGGCGCACAAAGCATTGGAGAACCCGGAACGCAGATGACGATGAGAACATTTCACTATGCAGGAGTTGCAGAAATTAATGTTACATTAGGTCTTCCTCGCCTTATAGAAATCGTTGATGCACGATCCATTCCATCAACGCCAATGATGACAATCTACTTACGAGATGAATACAAGGTAAATCCTGAACTTTCAAAAGAAATTGCAAATAAAATTGAGATTACAAGACTGACTGATGTCGCCGATATCGAAATGGATCTGATCAATATTTTTATCTATATTAGACCAAATAAAAAAACAATGAAGAAAAAAGGATTAACCTTAGATGAAATGCTAGAGGGCATACAATCTGTTCGAAAAATTGATGCAAAAATAGAAAAAGATGCCATTAAAATAACACTAGATGAACCAGGTTACATGAAGCTTCAAAACATAAATGAAATACTAAAAAAATTAAAAATTAAAGGTATCGATGGGATAAAACGTGTCATTATTAGAAAGGAACCTAATGAAGGATATGTCATCTATAGCGAAGGCAGTAATCTTACAGAGGTTTTAGAAATCGAAGGAGTTGATCCCTATAGGACATCAACAAATGATATCCATGCAGTAGCTCGAGAACTTGGAATTGAAGCAGCACGAAACATGATTATCCAAGAGGCGCATAATACCCTATCAGAACAAGGACTCAATGTAGATCTTAGACATATTATGATTGTTGCAGATGTAATGACTGCAGATGGAACAGTACGAGCAATTGGAAGACATGGAGTGAGCGGCGAAAAAAGCTCTGTTCTTTCAAGAGCAGCCTTTGAAATCACGGTGAATCATCTGCTTCTTGCAAGCCAAAGAGGAGAAGCAGATACCTTAAATGGTGTTGCTGAGAACATTATTGTCGGACAACCCGTCAATCTGGGTACCGGCGCTGTTGAGCTTGTTATGGAACTTGGAAAACCAAAAAAGAAGAAGGGAAAGTAAAATGGTAGATGTAAACAAAACGTTAAAAAGCGTTGTAAAAAAAGGAACTGTGAAAATAGGTGAAAGACAGACAAAAACAGCGATAAATACAGGAACTGCCAAGCTAATCGTCATAGCAAATAATTGTCCATATATCAAAGAACTAAGCACAATAGCAAAAGCAAAAAAAGTACCAATTTATAATTATGATTCTAATAGTGTAGAACTTGGATATTCCTGTGGGAAAAACTTTGCAGTATCTGCCTTTGCCGTAATTGACGAAGGTGAATCAAGTATACTGCAGCTTGTTAAAAAAGGAAAATAAGAATATGGTAGAAATCACTTTTTCTAATGAGACAGTACAATATATCAATATGGCGAGTAAATACACAAAAGCAGGCATGAAAGACTGTCTTGTCGAAGAGGATCGTATAGTTTTTGTTGTCGAAAAAGGACAACTTGGTATCGCTATTGGAAGTAAGGCAAAAAATTTGGAGAAACTCCGCTCTCTTTTTAAGAAAAACGTTAAGTTTGTTGAATTTGATAACGATAAAGAACGATTCATTCGTAATCTCTGTAAACCCTATCAAATAAATACCATCACTATTGATGGAGATGAAAATGCAAGTATGATACGAATTGAGGTGAGTCCCCGAGAAAAATCAAAACTCATCGGAAAAGGTGGAAGAAACATCAATATGATTCGTAAGCTTGCTCAGAGACATCATCCAATAAAAGATGTGCAAATCAGATAAACATATGGATAATAATTTTTAAATGGGTTTTGTATTCCAGGTTGTATGAGGCATGCATTGCTTACAATAGAAACCTTCCATTTTCAAAAAATAAAATTTAAATATAAAACTATTTTCTCAGGTGTTTATCATGTCTGATAAAAAACATTCAGAAAACAAATCAGGTTTTAAAACGGACACCATTTTTATTAAAAATAATTGTGTTCTAAAAGGAGTAAATAAGGATTACCCTATTAAATTATCAGGATTGCCTGTATGTTCAAAGGAATGCCCAGCAGGTGTAAATGTCAAAGCCTATATTCATCATATTGCCAATAGAAAATTTGAAGAGGCAGTTGATGTAATAAGAGAAGCAAATCCTTTTCCTGCAGTTTGTGGACGTATCTGTACAAGACCTTGTGAGGATCATTGCGAATTGGGAGTTAACGGTGATTCGATCTCTATTCGCACTCTGAAAAGATATGCCTCTGATTACGAGCTTGCTCGCAGATCACCTGTTATGAAGCCTTGTGAAATAACTCAGAATGAAAAAATAGCTGTAATTGGATCAGGTCCAGCAGGTCTTACCGCCGCAGTTGATCTGATACGTCTTGGTTATCTTATCACTGTCTTCGAAGAAAAACAGGATCCCGGTGGAATGCTCCGATATGGAATCCCATCGTATCGTCTACCCGACAGAATCCTTAAAAAAGATATTGAATGGATAAAAGGTCTAGGAGTTGAGATACAAACAAAAAAGAGAATTAATGATCCATGTTCTTTGCTTAAAAAAGGATTTTCTGCAGTACTCATTGCAGGTGGTGCTCCAAAGTCATTTCCACTTGGAATTGAAGGCGAAGACGCAGAAGGCATTGTTGACGCATTATGGATTTTACAAGAAATAAATATGGATCATTCTATCGACATCAAAGGAAACATTGTTGTTATTGGAGGTGGATCTACTGCTTTTGATGTTGCAAGATCTACTATGAGACTTGGAGTTAACAAAGTCACAGTTGCATATCGCAGAGGCATCAAAGAAATGCCTGCAGATCACGAGGAAATTGAAGAGGCTCAAAAAGAAGGAGTAAAACTTCTTACACTTGCAATTCCAAAAAGAATTATTACACAGGATGGAAAAGTAAAAGGAGTGGAATTCTTAAAAGTAAAATTAGGAGAACCTGATCACTCTGGGAGAAAAAGACCAATACCGATTAAGGATAGTGAATTTACCTTAAATGCCGATATGGTTATTCCAGCAGTTGGAGCAATGCCTGATGTTGAATCTGTAGGATGCGTTAAAGTTACAACTCCCAAAGGAGTGGTTAACGTATCAAAATATGGACAAACAACAGTAAATGGCATTTTTGCTGCTGGTGATGTTGAAATGGGCCCATCATCAGTTGTAGAAGCTATAGGACGGGGTCATGAAGCGGCAAAAGGTATTCATGCATATCTACGAGAAATAAATATTTTGGAAGAAAAGGAAAAAATTGAATCATTTCCCATAATTCTTGAAACATTACCATGCTCTCATCTGAGTTTTCCACCAAAAAAAATGATAGAGAAAGGCAAAGTATTATCATTTAAGGAGGTAACTGGATCAATTTCAGATTTTGAAGCTGTCGATGAAGCTTTGCGATGTTTTACATGTGGATCTTGTCAAGCATGCCCAGTTTGTCTTCCAAACTGTAATAATAAGCAGCTAGTAGCACAAACAAACGATATTTCTTTTCTTATGAAGACCCCTTCAACACTCTCTTCTGAAATTACCCAAAAAGGCCCTTCGACATTTACTATGAAATGTGATGAAAAAACTACATCAATTAACCTAATTAGCTTAACATCAGTTGTCAACAGAGACCTATGCATTGGATGTGGTCGTTGCGAAGAGGTTTGCTCCTACAGAGCTATTAAAAATGTTCTTGAGAAGGATGGTCAGACATTTTCTCAGGTCGTCCATGATGCATGTGCATCCTGTAGCGCCTGTGTTTCTGCTTGCCCTTCAGGAGCTATTACACAAGGATTTATGTCTGATAAAGAGATACTTTTAAGACTAGAAAATGAAAAAACACCATATGACGGTGTAAAAGCCATCATTAGTTATTGGAATACTCCATATCCTACTTTTGGAAGATACAGAGGGGTTGTAGAAGTAATGTCAGAGAGAAAATCCTCTCCTTCTTTTTTGATGAAAGCATTATCTCGCTCAGGAAGAGGAATCCTCGTCATTGGACCTGATGAAAAGACTGGATCTCATTACCTCCCGTGGGAGGAAAAACCTGAAGAGATAGTTCATAGAGCTCAAAGCCTGCTAAAGCTTGTTGGCGTATCGCCAGATAGAATTCAATACAAAGCCGTCCCCTATGAGACAAAACCATCCATACTTTTAAAAGAATACTCGGAGTTTCTTGACAAAAAAAATCTTAAAAAACTTAAAATTTTATTTCCAAATGAAATAAATAGTCCATTAGGCGAAGCTATAACAATTCTAAGGATTCTCAGTGCAAATCCTGATGAAAATCCTTCTGAAGAATATGAGTTTTCTAAACCTATAAAAACAAATGGAACTGCATTTTTTGAAGGATGCCTGCCTATGTTATATACTATTGGTAAAGCACATAAACTTTTTGATCTAGGTCCTACTAGAAAAGCAATACATGAACTTTTAGAAAAAATAAAAATTGATTATGGAACCATTGAAGGATTTTCTTGTCCCTCAAAAGGGTTATTGAAAACAAACATAAAAGGAATCGAAGAAACAGTAGAAGAAATTACAGTAAATAACCTGAAATTTTTTAATAAAGCAAAACCAAAAAAACTGATATTGGGAACACCGGAATCATATTTTACTTTTTCAAAAGAAAGAGATTATGAATGTATATCCTCTCTTTTAGATGAGTTATGGCATGTATTAAAAAAATCAAAAGATTTCAAACCCATCAAAAAAACAATAGCTATCCACAAAGCATGCGCAATGAAAACTGATCCATTCTATGAAGATACAAAAAAACTAATTGAACGTATTCCAGGTGTAAAAATAGTTGAATTAAAGGAAAAATGTAACCATAATGGATTTGAAAGTCTTAATAGTAAATCCAAGCAATCTGCACTTATTTTATTGAAAGAAGCAGAGAAAAAAGGAGCAGATATAGTAATTTGTACATCTCCATATTGTGAATCATATCTTCTTCTGTGTCAAAGAAAAGGATCCTGGCGTTCTAATGATATTGAAATTTCTAATGCATACAAACTACTTCTAGCGTCCTTAGATGGTGATAATTAATGACAAATTCGAGGATTACAAAACATCCAATACTGTCTGTCAAGAAATCCTCAGATTTGATTAGCTTCACTTTTAATGACAAAAAACTCACAGCAAAATCAGGTGAGATGATTTCTTCAGCATTATTTGCCCATGGGATACATATATTTGGTCGACATGAAAAAGATGGTTCACCACAGGGAATATTCTGTGCTAATGGTCAATGTTCCCAATGTCTTGTTATTGCAGATGGCATTCCAGTTAAGTCATGTATTACTCCTGTAAAAAAGGATATGGACGTAAGATCCATGAATGGATTACCAGATCTTCTTAAAGATGATACTTCTGTAAAAAACGGTGGCGAAATTCCAGTTATTGATATTCCTGTTTTAATTATTGGAGGCGGACCAGCTGGAATGTCAGCAGCAATAGAACTAGGAAGATTGGGAGTTAATTGCATTATTTGTGATGATAAACAAGAACTTGGAGGAAAATTAGGCCTTCAAACCCATAACTTTTTTGGTTCGATAAGGGACTGTTTTGCTGGAAGCCGCGGTATGGACATTGGAGTAAATCTTGCATCTATTATAGAAGAAAACAAAACCGTACAAAAATGGATAAATTCTCCTGTTGTAGGTGTTTTCTCCGATGGACTTGTTGGGATTGTAAAAGATGATCGATACATAATTGTAAGACCAGAACGGCTTCTTGTAGCTGCCGGTGCTAGAGAAAAAACACTGGCATTTCCAGGTTGTGATCTTCCAGGTGTATATGGCGCTGGAGCATTTCAAACGCTAGTTAACAGAGACCTTATCAAACCCACTGACAAACTATTCATTGTTGGAGGAGGAAATGTAGGTCTTATTGGTGCTTATCACGCACTCCAAGCAGGAATAGATGTTAGTGGAATTGTCGAAGCATTACCCAAATGTGGAGGATATAAGGTTCATCTTGATAAAATTAAACGTTTAGGAATACCAATTTATACATCTCACACTATCCTTAGAGCTGAAGGTAATGATCATCTTGAACGTGTAATTATTTGTCAGATAGATGATAAATTCAGACCTATTCCCGGAACTGAAACTGTTTTTGATGCAGATACTTTATTGATTGCTGTAGGTCTTACTCCAGTGGATGAACTTAAAGCTCAGGCTGAAAAATTTGGGCTAAAAACTTATTCTGCAGGAGATGCAGACATTATTGCTGAAGCTTCTGCTGCAATGTTTTCTGGCCGAATTACTGCAAGAAAGATACTCATAGACATGGGTTATGATGTTGAAGTGCCACCGGAATGGAAAGAAATAGTTAAAATACTTAGAAGCAAACCAGGACCTATAAAAGGTTTATATCCATTTCCAAAAGACAAAGATATCTATCCAGTGATTCGTTGTGCTCAAGAGATACCTTGCAATCCTTGCACAGAGGTATGTGTTCTACAAAGTATTAAAATAAAGGAACCTTCTATGATGGGAAGACCACAATTTGAAGGAAACTGCCTTGGATGCACAAGATGTGTCTCAATATGCCCAGGTCTTGCAATAACACTTGTTGATAAAATCTATGATAAAACCAAAAAAACTGCTAGAGTTGTAATTCCTTGGGAGATGCCAGAAGGAACCATTAAAATTGGTGAAAAAGTAATTACAACAGGAATGGAAGGAGATGTCATTGGAACAGGTACCGTAATTGCTATAAAGGAGTCGGAATGGCAGAATAAACGAGTTTTGGTCTCTTTAGAGGTTCCCTATGCTGAGGCAGATCAGACAGCAGGCATTCAAATAAAAAAGCCGTTGGATAAAAAGAAATCAAATAATTATAAAGAGATCGATGAGGAAGAAGTAATAATTTGTCGTTGTGAACGTGTCACAAAAAAGGAAATCGTTGACTATATCAAAAAAACAGGTACAAGGGATATTAATGCGGTAAAAGCTGCTCTTCGTGTTGGAATGGGACCCTGCGGTGGAAAAACCTGCACGGAGCTCATCATGCGTATCTTCAGAGAACTAAGAATTAATATAAAAGATGTTGAACAACCAGTTGATCGTCCTTTTAATCAAGAAGTCCCTCTCAAATCGTTTCTTAAGGAGGAAGAAACGTGAAAAAAGAATTCGATGCTATTGTCATTGGAGCAGGTTCAGTTGGAGCTCCTACGGCATATTTTCTCGCAGAAGCAGGATTAAAAGTACTCGTGGTCGATGAACTTTCCTCATCTGGTCAAGGGCAAAACAAGGCAGCAATTGGAGGCGTTCGAGCGACGCATTCAGATCCTGCAAAAATACAGATATGCCTACAGAGCCTAGATATTTTCTCGGGTTGGAGGGAGAAAACCGGAACAGATATTGGCTGGAAGAAAGGAGGGTACTGTTTTCCCGTTTTTAGAGAGAAAGAAGAAGGTATTCTCAAATCAATTCTCCCCATTCAAAAAAAATATGGACTCGAAATCAACTGGGTTGAAGCTGAAACTATTATGAAGATTGTTCCAGGGATAAATAAAAATGGACTTATTGGTGGAACATTCTCGCCAAATGATGGACAGTTAAGTCCCCTCCTTGCATCAGAATCATTCACGAATGAAGCGATGAACCTTGGAGCAACGTTTCAGTATCGTGAAAGCGTCATCGGGCTTATTACAAAGGGAGAAAAAGAAAACCTCACGATTAAAGGAATTAAAACATCACATGGAGAATATTTAGCTGATGCCGTTGTTAATGCTGCAGGAGCTCATGCTTCAGGTATCTGTAACATGGCTGGCCTAGATATACCTGTTAACCCCGATAGTCATGAAGCAGGAATTACCGCTCCGATACAATCGTTTCTTGATCCACTTATTGTTGATCTCCGTCCTGGATCTGAAGGAAAGACTGCTAATTTTTATTTTGGTCAAAATTCAGAAGGGCAAATTATTTTTTGTTACACACCAATCAATATAATTCCTGGAGAAGACATACGATCTACATCAGAGTTTATGCCTATTATGGCAAGAAGACTTGTCGATCTTATTCCACGATTTAAGAATCTCACCATTCGTAGGCTTTGGCGGGGACTGTATCCAATGACACCTGATGGCGTTGCAGTTGTTGGTAAACCAGCAGGAGTTGAAGGATTTTATCTTGGAGTTGGGATGTGTGGACAAGGTCTTATGATGGGTCCAGGTGTCGCGTTAAATCTTGCACATCTTATAGCAAGGGGTGCTCCTGTTGTTGAGAAGAAGGTTTTTAATCTTTTAAGTCCAGATCGGAATTTTTATAGTGGGAAGAAAGAAGCTTTGAAATAAGTTTATTTCATCTTGAATTCAAACCATCTGATTTTTCCTTCGTTTACAAGTATTTTTATTTTATTTTGAGTGTTTGTTAGTTTAGATTTGTTTGTTTTGAATTCGATAAAAATTATTTCGTTATCGTTGAATTGAATGCCATCAATCGGGCTTCCTATGAATCGAAAGTTTTGTGTTGGATATGGATAGTTTTTCATAAATGGTGCAAACTGCTCAGTTATCTTTCCATAGGTAGTTGACAGTGATTGTTTTTCTGTTGTAAGTCTATTGATTTTTTTATGAAGTGGGGAGATTGCTGCACGATAGACAAGTGTTATTCCCACAATGACTCCAAATATTATTCCTATGAGAAATATCCAAAACATCATGAATGGGTCCATGGTATCGACTTAGAAATATCCTGACTAGTTGAATAGTTTTTGTTGAAAAATTTAAAAATAAGTTATTGTTTTATTCTTTTTCTAAACAAAAATCTTAGATTTCGGTATCCATCTTTAAAGCTTTCTAGCTTTATCTGACCTTCTCTTCTTGAAAGAGTTGAGGGTATTTCTTTTGCTTTTATGTTTTTTGCTTTAAACATTTCTATTTTTATTTCTTCGGAAAAAGGCATTCCATCGTTAAAATCTTCTAATTTCTGTATTTTTTTGAGTGCTTCTTTTTTAAATATCCACATCCCTGATTGTGAATCTCTAATGTTTATTAAGAAGAGGATGCGAAGTGTTGTTGCAAGAACGATATTTCCAAATGCATGTTTCACAGTCATTGATCCATGTTTTAGTTCTGCAAATCTATCTGTTGTAATAAAATCTAAATCTTCATCTAAAAGCATCTGAATATAGTTATGTACTCTATTGAAGGGATATGTTGCATCTGCATCCCCGGTCACAATGATATCACCTGAGGCTTTTGACATACCTGTTTTATATGCCCGTCCGTAGCCTTTTCTCTTTTCAAGAATTATTTTTGCACTACGTTTTTTTGCAATTTCTTGAGTTTTATCTTTTGAAAGACCATCAATTATTGCTATTTCTAGTTCCCAGTTGTTCTTCTTAAAAATATCTTTTTTAATGGAATCAATGGTTTTTCCGACGCCTTTTTCTTCGTTTAATGTAGGCATTAGTATACTTATTTTCAGGAGAGATCACGCTCAGGAAGATGGGATATAATCAAAAGAGTTAAAAGATTTTGTAAAAAAATAAAAAAAAGAAGTTGAGAGAAAGTTTTTCTCTCGTAGTATTTTTTGTCTTTGTGTACTTTAGTTGCGTCTGCGTCTGAGGAGTATGAATGCTACTCCAATTGCTGCAATCAGT
>RCNB010002222.1_pt1 | contig 11997 bp, 13 predicted proteins | sample 2041321 | NCBI WGS metagenome assembly RCNB01 (sample SAMN09708232, study PRJNA481090) | Marine sediment metagenome, whole genome shotgun sequencing project. | reverse complement strand
CGTCTCCTTTTCGAGGAATATTAGCTTCATGGAATGTATTCTCATTTTCTTCTTCTTTGTTACACCAATGGCACCTATTCAAGTTGACGATCTCTTCTTGTGAGTCCTCTTTTGTATCATTGATTTCTTCTGTAGTTATTTCACTTGACTCATCCATACGAATCATTTCCCTATAAATTAAAACAAAATCATTTGTTTTTAAATACACTTTTTATTTAGCTAATTGATAAAATAACTTTATGGTAATTTTTTCTAATAAAATATCAAATAAATTGCCAAGTACTCAGAACAACAAACTTAAAAGTAACAATGCCTTTTAATAGAATCGTAGTATATATAATCTATAGGTGAATTATCGTGCCATACGCTTGTCCAAAATGCGGTAGTGAAAATGTCAAAGAAGTAGAAGATAAATCAAAAGTCCTCGGTTATGCAGGACACAACCCAATCTATGCAAAAGTAAAAGTTTGCAAAGAATGTGGTAACCGGTTCCAAGATTAAAAACAACCTTTAATCTGTTAAACCACGAAATCTCTATTTCTAAAAGCAAATGACACTAGATTTATTAAAAAATCTATTTTTTTCTTAATTTTTTTATTCTTTATTTCTTTTTCACTTCAGCAAATGAATTTGAATTCATTTGAAATTGTTCTTATTCCCAGATAACTTCTCCTTCTTCTCCAATTGTTACATCGAGTAATGCTAGGGTTTTTACCCGAATTTTTAATTTGTATTTTCTTGCTAATTCATTTAATTTTTCTTTACTATCTTGTAAACCATTTTCTATCGTTTCCTCAACAAGGAAATTTATTGTTTCTTGATCCAAAGGCACTTGTTTCTACCACCTGTTATATTCTATGTACATTATTCGTTCTTTATTGAAAATATTTTCTTATAATTAAAATTAATCTCTATTTTATATGGAAGATAATATTAAGGTGAGCGCTATTTTACTAATTACTCAAAACATTTTGTGATTGTCTATGGTGGAGATAGGTAAAGTTTTCTTGACTTCATTTATTGTCACGATAATTCAAAATGCTATTTCATTTTTGCTTCTCTTCTATGTAACAGATAAACCAGCAACGTTTTGGGGACTCTTAGTTTTTTCAGTAGTTATTATTTGGCTTGCTACAGGATTTTACTTGAATGATTACAAAGAGAGTTTGTTAACAAGTGGACTATTCACCATTTTGTTATTTCCAATGCTTATTGTTTTACTTTATGTTTTCAAATCGGTTTCAATAAAATTGGTTAATATTATAAATTTGGAGACTATCTTGAGTTCTTCAACCTTAGATAATCTTTCAGAAGCAGTAATCGCTTCCATCATCATTTCACTTGTAGTCTTTGCTATAACCGCAGTTTTAGCTGTTTCAAGTTCATTATTCAGATCTCGAATATTAGAATATCAGGGCACTACTAGTATGGACCAGTATGAATCTGCTCATTTTGAGCAATATGAAACTGCTTCTACTGAAGGGGAATATACTAAATACGACGAAGAAGTATCAGAGTGAATTGTTTGAAGGTGTAATATAGAAATATTTTTTATCAGTATAATCATATCTTCTTTAGTAAAACATCAATTGGTTGATTGTTATGTCTAAAAAAAGAGTTTTATTAGGAGCATTTTTAGGATCATTAATCGGTGTCGGATTACTAGTACTTGCACTATTTCTCGCAAATAGCACCGGAATTTCTTGGTTAGGTTTAGCTATAGGCGCCCCTGGCTTAGCTTTCGGTGGTTTCGCTGCCGGTTTGATTGCTACAACTCCAGGTAAAGGCGCACTAGCAGGAGCATTAACTTCTGTTGTGACTTTTATCGTATCAGGAATCATTATGGTTATTTTAGTTGTAGGTACTGGATCAGCTCTAGTAGGTATTATTGTAGGACTTGCTACCTTTGGTCAAACCACTGTTGATATTCCTCCTGAAGCATTAGGCCTACTTATTGGTGTTGGATTATTAGTTGCGGGAATCATTGCTATTGCTTCAGCAGCTATAAATGCCGTTACAGGATTCCTAGGCGGATTGATAAATAATCCCAAAGAGAGTTACGCTGAATCTTACAACGAAATTCCTGAAACAAGATAATAATTGGAACCACTTATCATTATTTGAGAATGTAAAAATCATTCTCAGATACTCTTTTCTTTTACTTTTTCAATCGCAATGTTCTTATGTGACTTTCGTTAAATTAAACTCGAATATCGCATCTATTACCAATTATAATTAGGGGTTCACTATAAAATTGTTAGATCCAATAGACCAACAAATTGTTAATATTTTGATGGAAGATTCGAGAACAACAAATGTGGAAATCGCTAAGAAAATAAAACGGAGCGAATCTACAGTTAGACAAAGATTGACTAAACTGATTGATAAAAGTGTTTTACGTAAATTTACTGTTATTGTAGATCCAAATGCTTTTGGTATTAACACCATTGCTTATGTAGGTGTTAATACAAATCCAAGCAAGTTGCTCAAAGTGATTAAGAACCTGCAGAAGATAAATGAGCTCGTCTCTATCTCTACGACGACAGGTGATTACATGATTCTCTGTGAGATCTGGACGAAGGATGGGGCACATCTCTCTGATGTCATAGATAAAATGGAAGAAATAGACGGAGTAATAGAAGTCTTACCTTCGATTATACAAGAGAAATACAAAGAGTAAAAGTTAATTTTCCATTACGGGAATTAATCTTCTTCTTTCAAAACATCTAATGGGTAATTATCTGCAATTACATTCAAAAGTGGTGAATCAATTTTATGTACTATTTTCTCGTGAAGACCTTTGAGAACAGTGATTGCTCGTGATGCAGGATCATTTTCACCAATAATTGCACCAAGAACATTTTCCTTGCTTTTTACAATTACTAATTGATTTTCTCCAACTTGAAGTAATGTTTCTGCTTCCTCGAAATTGAGCATTTTTCTTATGAAACTGATTAGGACACTCTTGCCTTCCTTGAATACTTTTGCATATTTGAATTGTGTTTTGGGATTTCCAAAAATACCTGTTTCTAATTCTTTGCCGACATCATTGAAATGGTAGCATCCAAGCATTTTTACGTTGGTTGAAGGAGTATTTTCATTATCGCTTAATTTAAGCGTTAACCAATCCCAAGATTCGAAAAGAAATTGTCCTGTTAAGGCTGAACAACGAGAGAAGAAATATTGTCTTTGTTTTCTATTTAATTCGCTAAAATCAATAATGTTAAGCACTTCATTTTGAGATGCTGCATCTTCTAAATCTATTTTATTGGATAAGAAGAGCACAGGTGCTTCCTTATTATAACTTAAAGCATTGTTAAATTCTGTAGCTGCTAAATCAAATCGTCTTTTATCTGCTGAATCTAAAACAAAAACTAAACCATCAGCACTTGCTACGAATTTCTCCCATAATGATTCTCTCAAAGGCGTCTGCCCACCTAAATCATAAACTACAAACTCCAAGCTTCGATACTTGTAAATTTCTATTGAGACTCCAAAGGTTGGTCTGGTTAATTTGAAATCTGACCGAAGTAACCTGTTTATTATTGTAGTTTTTCCTGCTCCATCTAAACCGACTATTGCAACAGTTTTTTGATCCTCTTTAGGCGTTTTAGATTTTGCTAATTTTCTAAATAAAGACATTATGATTTTGTTCCTATAATTTTAAACTCGAAAATATTCAAGTATATACAATTGATAACGTTTTATATATTCATTGGTTGAGGTTGAATGCTTGAGATTTCTATTTTTTATTATAATCCGATAATAAAAAGCGGAAATACAAGCTTTCGTAATGCTAATTAACTAGTAAACTAACTTTATTGTAAATTAAAAAAAATATTAGGAGAAGAATAAATTGAGTCAAGATGTTGTTATCAAAGTAACAAACATAAACAAAGAGTATGACTCAGTTGAAGTTCTCAGTGAAATATCTTTTGAGGTTAAAAAAGGAGAAATTTTTGCTCTGCTGGGTCCTGATGGTTCTGGAAAAACCGTTTTAATTGAAATTCTAGAAGGCATTCGATCCTTATCTAATGGTGAAGCTATTATCCTAGGATTTAATGTGAAAAGCAAAACTGAGATGCGAGCAATTAAGAAAAGAATTGGTGTTTTACCTCAAGAATTTAGTACACACGGAAATCTTACCGTTAAAGAAAATATTCAATTTTGGGGTAAAATGTACGATAACATGGTTGAAGTTTCAGAATTATTAAGTATGTTTCATATCGAGGAATATGAAAATGTTCGCTACAGTAAACTTCCAAGTAATATCAAACGAAAAGTTGGGTTGGCAACCACTTTCGTTAATGATCCTCAAGTCATCTTCTTAGATGAACCCACAGCTGGTTTGGATTACTATGCAAAGAAAGAGATTTGGGCAATTATTGAAGAATTTAAAAAACAAGGAAAAGCAGTTTTCTTAACAACAAATCTTGCACAAGAACCACATGCAATTGCTGATAAAGTAGCAATTATTCACCAAGGTCGAATACGTGATATGGGCTCACCAGAAGATCTTATTGATCGATATAGTAGTGAGAAAAAATTCATCGTTAGATGTCCAAACAAAGAATCATTAGAGAAAGCTAAAAAAATATTAGAGACAATTACCGAAGTTGAAATTGTTGATGATGAAATAATGCTTTCAAGCGAAGAGATAACTTTATTGGAAATGCTTGAAAAACTAGATAAAGAAAAAGTCAAATATTCAGATATTATCACTTCGAGACCATCATTAAATGATGTGTTTCTTAATTTAACAGGAGAGTCACTAATTCAAAAACAAGAAGTATTAGGTGACTAGAATTTGAGTAACGAAAAAAGAAGTCGATTTGTTAGAAAAATCAAGAACTTCTTTATTGGAATTGGTAAAAGCACAAGACGAATTGCTAATCAAGTTGGTGGTATCAGTCTTGGCTATGTACGTTCACCTAGTGCACTTTTCTGGACAGTAATTTTTCCAATCACACTTATTTTGTTATTTGGAGCAATATTTGGCAGATCATTAGATACAACTTACGAGCTTTATGTTTTTGATGAGGATAATAGTGATGAATCTGCAGAATTTAGTTCATTCCTTGATAATACAACTTCTCTAGCTGTAGAAGTAATAAATGATACGGAATTAGTACCTACTGATTGGTTAGTGGAAAATAACAAGATAATTCTGTTAGTAATACCGATTAACTGGGGATTCCAGATTAATCATACAGATAATGTTATTTTAACGGTATATTATGATCCGTCTTCTTCTGCTGCTCAATCAATCCTACAGATAATTGAAGAAGCAGTTGCTGCTAAAAATTTCCAATTATTAGCTGTTGAGGAAGATTTTGGATTAGAAATAGAGAATTTCTATGTTCGTGATTTGTCTTATCTAGATGCTTTTGTTCCTGGAGTTATAATGATTTCAGTAACAACAATTGCTTTGATTATAGGACTTAGTTACGATATAGAAGAAAGAAGAAGTGGAATTAAAAGTAAATTTGTGACTACGCCAGTATTTCGATTTGAATGGATTTTTGCGAAACAAATTTGGCAGATATTTATAGCATTACTAGTAAGTACATTAACTGTCTTATTTGCATTAATATTTGATTTCCAAGCAACTAGTTTGCATCCATTAATGTTAGTTTTTATCATCTTCGGGTCATTAACATTTTCAGGTATCGCAATGATCTTGGTAAGAATGATACGGAACCCAGAAGGAGTCATGGTGGCTTCAGTGCTCTTTATTATTCCAAACATACTATTAAGTGGCGCTTTAATTCCATTTGATACATTACCTTTGGTACTACAATACGTAGCACGAGCTTCTCCATTGTATTATCTTACAGAAGGAATGAGATTATTAATGCTAGACTTTACAAAAGAACAATTTTGGTTAGTCTTCTTTATAGCTGGCATAATAGCTGTTGGTTTGTTTACTTTAGGAATCTTAGTTACTAAATGGAGGGAAGAGTAATGAGTACAAAAATTAAGACATTCTTTAAAATGATCGGAAGTAACATTGCTAGTTTCTTCAAGCACCTTGGTCATAGTTTCAGACGTATTGGAAATCATATTGGTGTCTCATTTAGAGAATTCTCTCGATCACCTGTGACAATTTTACTCCTGATAGTTTTCCCAATACTTTTATTGTTATTATTTGGATCTATCTTTGCCTCTGAGGATCTTTATTCTTATCATCTTGAAGTTCAAGATTATGATAATTCTTCTATTTCAGAGTTATTAATACAAAAATTAATCGCAGAAGAAATTTTAGAAGTACATAGACTTTCGACTGGAATAAATCCACGTGTGTATTTACAACAAAATGATTTGCATTCCTGTATGGTTATTCCAGTAAATTGGGCTGCGGACAGTATCTTAGATCAAGCAAATGTAACTCTTATCATAAATCCTCTTTCAGAAAGTGCACGAAGAGTTGTAGATACAGTACGACAAACTATACTCAATTTTAATTTTAACCAAACTGCTGTAGAACCAATTATTGATATTGATGTTGTTGATTTCTCTCAAGAAACGACTAGTTATATTGATTTCTTTATTCCGGGTATTGTTGGTATAACTATCATGTTAACAGGAATATTAGGAACAATTAATCGTCAAGTAAATTATAATATTTCTGGACTCTTCCGAAAAATTGCTACAACACCAATGACAAGATGGGAATATGTTTTTGCAGAAGTCATTTGGCAATTTCTAATCGCATTCTTCTCAACACTATTGATAATTTTAACAGCGTGGGCGGCTTTCTCATTTAGCTGGACTAGCTTTAGTTTCCTAATCATACCCATCGTCATCGTTGGGGTTATGGTTTTCTCAGGAATTGGATTGATTATTAGTCAGTTAGTTAAAAATCCGAATGTCGCATTTGCTATAGGCACATTAATTACCATTCCACTGCTTTTCCTAAGTGGAGTATTCTTTGATATTTCAGGGGTAAGAGCAATGGTGATAATCTCTAATTTTTCACCTCTTACTTACGTGGTAGAAGCTTTACGCGCAAGTATGATCACTGGAAATTACTCTCTAGCTGGATTGTATATTGGTCTAGGATTTGTTTTAGGACTAATTTCAATATTTATCGGTGTATTCTTAACAAAATGGGATAGAGACTGATTCACATTCAAAACAAGAATGGATATGATTCACTATGAGTTCTAAAAAACACCTAACATTTGTAACCAAAAACAAAGAAAAAATTGCTGATATTAAGGAAATGTTAGGAGATATGATCGAACTCTCATTTTTATCTGATATTGAATTAACAGAAATTCAATCATTATCTGTTGAAGATGTTGTTTCCTATAAAGCAAAAGAAGCATTTGAATTGCTAAACAAACCCGTTGCTGTTTCTGATAGTGGTCTCGAGATAGTTTCATTGAAAAAATTCCCTGGAGCTTTAGTGAAATATGTTAATGAGACAATCGGTCAAGAAGGTCTTGCTAAATTAATGGAAGGAAAACATGAGCGTACAGCTTATTTTGTTGCAGCAATTGGTTACTATGATAAAGAAACAGGCTCGAAAGTCTTTGTTAAAAAGGATGAAGGGACGATAGCTGAAGAACCTCGTGGTGAAGGTTGGCATTTTGATAAATTATTCATCCCAAAAGGTGAATCAAAAACTTGGGCTGAGATAGGGAGAGAAGATAAAAACACTCATTCTGCATTTAGGAGAGCTTTAACTGCTCTTGCTGAGTGGTTACAAAATGATAAAAAATGAAGAATAAATACTCGAGAGTATTTCTTATTCTTCTTCATCTAAATCATGAATTGGTTGTCTTGTAAAGAGTACGAATGAAAAAATCAACATTGATATGTAGATCAACTTAGTGATAATAGCTATTATAGGAATTCCTCGTAAGAAACTAGCAAAGAATGAGAAATAAGTCGTAGCAACCATTCCTATTAAAACAAAAGCTATAATTATTTGTAATACTAATTCGTATCTCTTCATTTGTTTATGTTGAAAAGTTGTTTTAGCACCAAGTACTATCGACGTTCCACCTAGAGGAGCAATAATTAACATAGATACCCCAATTGGAATTAATAATGCATTTTTTAGTCTTTGTTTTATTGACCAATAGTATTTTCTCAAATCCTCAAATTGCCTATTTAGTATTGATCGATGGTCTTTCTTCTTCTTTCGTCTAAATATGGCGAATCTTCTTCGTTTTTCCACTTCTTCTTTATAGATAACTTTGTATTCTTTTTCTGGAGTCCTTAATGTTCGAATTGCTGGAACAATTAACATAAAAGTAATACTTACTCCTGCCATTATACCTTTGTATATTTGATTAACAATTTCAAGAGTATCTAAAACTGGAATAATAATTCCACTTGACCAACGTATTGAAGTAGTAATAATTCCAAATACAGCTAATACAAGACCAAAAATTAACATAACATACAACGGAACTAGCATGATTAATTTGAATCTTTTAGGTTCAAGATCTTCTTGTCTTGTAATAATCTTCTCAGACATTTTTCCTCGATATTCTTTTTGTAATCCTTTTAGCTCATCTTTTTCTTTAGTAATGTGCTCTTCCAAGGATTTCTTATCATCTACAATTTCAGTTTTTAGCTTTTCGAGTTTGCCTTCTACTCGTCTTAATTTCCTTCCTTTCCATTTTCCGGATTCTTTCTTTTCCCGGATTTGTTTTTCTTTCTTTTCTGCTTCTTTTTCCTTCTTCTTAATTTCTCGTTCTTCTTTTTCTTCTTTCTTTTCCAAGTCTTGAATTGTATCTTCCCATTTTGCTGCTTCTTTTTCGCTGTAAGCTTTCTTCTTAGAAGTTTTAGTTAACCAATTAATGATGTGTTGTGCAATAGGGATGTAACCAGTTATGAAACCAAAGCCACTTAATACTTGTTGGGTAATAAAATAAACCAATATTGGATAAGCGAAAATTTCTAGCCAAGGGGTTGTTCCTCTTAGAGTACCTATCAAAATTAAAGTAATAATTAGCACTAATGTTCCTATACCTGCGCCCCAGTAATACTTCTTATCTAATTCTTTCATGAAAAAATCTGCTATACTAGGTTTTGATTCAATTTCTGCGTCGCTCATAGTATTAGATGTTATTTCATTAAATCAAAAAGATTTCGTAATTTTGTCTCAAAATATTATCGATAATTTACCATCTTTGATGATAAAAAATAAAATTTCCTTTACAGCTAAATCATAAATACTTATTATTTAGGAAATGAAACAAAACACATGGAATACCTAATTCGTCATGCGGAACTGTCTGATCTAGACGAAATTTACTCTATTGAAAAAGCATGTTTTGATGAAAGAGATGCTTTTGTAGAGCAAGTGTTCCACTACTTTTTGATAAGACCAAAAATGGAAATATTTCTCGTTGCTACAAACAATGAGGCAATTCTCGGTTTTATCATTGTTCAACCCAAATCTCGGTTTCACTATACAATTGTAACTATTGATGTTTTACCAGAATGGCGAAGGAAAGGAATTGGCAGAAAATTAATGTTGGAAATTGAAAAAGAAATAATTTCTACTCATAGAAGGGGTAATGGTGTATCAAATGAAGTAGAAGCTCAAATTGAATTAGTAGTTTTTGAACAAAACACCGCTGCAAAGATACTTTATGAGAAACTTGATTACGAAAAAACACGAACCATTAAGAATTATTACTCAAAAAATCGAAATGGTATTGAGATGATAAAAAAAATACCACTCGAATAAACTAATAGAAGTGGTCTTGTTTTATTTTCAAAATAATAATTAGTCATTTTAAATAAAAAGAGCATCGTATAGTATGAGAGCTATTCCTAGAAGGTGAATTTGTATTTGTTTGCGTCAAAACGCATACATTTTTATCTAATAGTAAAACATAGCATCATAGATGAATAACGGAGTATTGTGTGAAAATGAATCCTGAAGTAGGCCAGGAAGATGATGGTAAGGATATAGCAGAAAAGGATAGAAGCTATTTACTTTCTTATACTCGTCATCTTGAAAGAAAGATCAGAACACTCGAAACTGAGAAGCAATTAATTGATAATGAAAGAATGCGTATGGAACGAGAAATTGCTTCCATGAGAAATGATCTTGAGCAAATGAAGCGAAGTCCACTCATTACAGGGACAATTGTAGATGTATTAGAGAATAATCGAGCAGTTGTAAGAAGTTCAAGTGGCCCAAGTTTCGTAGTCAATGTAATAAAATCAATCAGTAAGGATCTCTTGAAAACAAATGCCCGTGTGGCATTAAATCAAAGGAATTTTGCTATTGTAGAAGTACTTCCACAACAAAAGGATCCAATGGTTTCTGCAATGGAGGTTGAGGACAGACCAACTGTTTCTTATGCCGATGTAGGTGGTTTAGAAGAACAAATTCTAGAACTCCGAGAAACTGTTGAATTGCCATTAACAAAACCAGAACTTTTCGAGAAAGTTGGTATTACTCCACCAAAAGGAGTTATGCTTTATGGTCCACCTGGCACTGGAAAAACACTTCTAGCAAGAGCAGTTGCTCATGAAACTCACGCTTCCTTCATCCGAGTTATCGGTAGTGAATTAGTTCAAAAATTCATAGGTGAAGGGGCAAGATTAGTAAGAGAGATCTTCGAGTTTGCAGAAGAAAAAGCACCAACAATTCTCTTTATTGATGAATTGGATGCTATTGGTTCGAGAAGACTCGATATTGCCACGAGTGGTGATAGAGAAGTACAAAGAACTCTTATGCAATTACTCAGTAATTTGGACGGTTTTGATGTTAGAGGTGATGTAAGAGTTATCGCAGCTACAAACAGACCAGATATACTTGATCCTGCTTTACTCAGACCTGGAAGATTTGATAGAGTAATTGAAATCGGTATGCCCTCTGCAAAATCGAGAGAATCTATCTTCAAAATACATACAAGAAGAATGTCATTAAAAGAGGATATAAATATTGATATTCTCGTCTCATTAACAGATGGCGCATCTGGTGCAGACATTAGAAACGTCTGTATGGAATCTGGTATGTTCGCTGTAAGAGCAGAACGTGATTACATTATTATGTCTGACTTCAAAAAAGCAGTCGTTAAAGTAATGGGCAAAATAAAACAAGCAGATACGAATAAAGAAAGATTTTTCGTTTAGGAAATGATTTCTTTATCTATTGCTTTTTTCTCTAATTTTTCTTTAATTTTCTTTAGTTGAGCAAATTGTTCTCTTTCTTGTTCTTCTAAAGTGGTTTCAATAAAGATAATTTGACTACTTAGTCTTGGTATGAGAATAAAACGTAAAGCATTTACACGACGTTTTGTTTCAGTAATTGCTTGTCCGAGGATTTGTAACATTGCTATTGTTTCAGCAAGAACAACAATCTTCTCAATTGCCAATCGATAATCTTCTACTGTTTTATCAATTTCAGCACTTGAGCTTGCAAATCCATAGAATAATTTTGCATCTGCTTCATCTCGAGTCTTTTCTAGATCGAGTTTTGGAACAATAACACCTGCAATATTGTTTTCATAAGCTTCAATTTTCCAAATTTCAGGAGCAGCCATAGAAATTTCGCGTAATCGTAAAGGACCGACTGCCATCTGAGCATTTCGTAAAGAATCTTGAGCAGCTATAGTAAGCTTTGATGTCTCTTCACGAAGACCTCTAATAGTGTCTACTACTTCAAAGAACCTAATAACTAGGGAATCTAATTTTTCTTGTAAAAGATCATGGCCTTTCTCTGCTAACTTTGCTCTTTCACGAAGCTTCATAAGATTCATACGAGTGGCTTGAATTCCTTCGCTCATAAATATCCGCTCTGAAATTTTTCTTATAATGCGTTTGCTACTAACAACAATATAAGGATATTTGCTTAATTGGAATTTGCTTGATAAAAATTTTTCTTATAAGTTATTACAACAAATTAAGAGAATTTATTAAGAGAAATTAACAAAGAATGGATGATAAGTGATTTTGAGGAAACAAAATGTCCGAAGAAAGCCCAACAACTAAAAAATTAGATATTCGAAGAATTACTCT
>RCNB010002221.1_pt1 | contig 11999 bp, 8 predicted proteins | sample 2041321 | NCBI WGS metagenome assembly RCNB01 (sample SAMN09708232, study PRJNA481090) | Marine sediment metagenome, whole genome shotgun sequencing project. | reverse complement strand
AGCGAGTTCTGTTAGTGGCGAGCATTCATCAGCCCGCTATGACCCAACGATGTTTATATATGATATTGCAAGTTTGGAAGGTGAAAAAATTGATCCGCGAACACTGCAATTATCGTGGGAGCAGATAGACTTAGTGGTTCCCGGCAATGCGGGCCTCGATATTGTGGTGAGTCGTTCCCACAATAAGACAGCATTTGTTTATCAGCAGATTGGCGACTGGGTGTTAGGCATTCCACGAATCCAGATTCCAACCGCACCGATATATCTCGCGAGCCATGCTTATTACTCCGAACGCCCGTGGCTTGCCTATTGGCAAGAAATGATCGGTGATACCGGCGCAGCTGGGTTTTGTGATGGAGCTCCATACCTGCTCCCAGAGAATGATGGTGATGGGCCGACATATGCTGCGCCCTGGGTGTTGGATATCCCGGGAGAAGGTCAGAAAGTATTGATGCAGCGTAATGTGGGCGCGACTATCGGGCTGTATCCGGATACAGCATTTTTAGTAACGGCTGACAATTGGTACGCGGAGTGTATTCATCCATCCGAGTCGCCGGAAAGCTGGGGCGGGATTGCGTGGGGCGGGTTTCGGGTGGTTTCTCCCCAAGGCACAAGCTACTCGTTTGATGTGGTTTATGGCGTGATGCCGGGCGAAACGGGCCAGGGCGCCTTCGGCGGGTGGATCGAAATAACCCCTAGCAAAATTGAAGATGTACATGGGAATGTGCTGGGCTACGAGTACATCAATTCTCTATACAACCAATATGGATATCAGGCATCGCAGCTGCTGTATCGGATTGTTGGCTATACCCCTGACGGTGAGATGGATGGTCGCGCCGTGCAGTTTACTTATGATCCCTACTTTTCTTATGACCCCTATAACTTCCGAAACTTCTATGGCTGGAAGCATTCATTGGCGAGTGTTTGGGTTGCCGATCCGGAGAAGCCGGGTTCCGCCAACACAAATGACCCAAGAAGAGTAAGTTATACGGCGACCCCGGATGTTTTTGGCAACTTGCTTGAGACGGTTATGTTGCCGGAAGGATTGGCATGGCATTTTTCCAGTGATGTGAACGGAACACGAGTATTTTTGCCGAACGGTACTGACCACAGTCCCTTGGTTGCGATAGCTCGGGTAACGTTGCCGACAGGCGGGGTGATCGACTATAACTATCACGTTGGTGATAGCACGGCAGAAGTTTGGCGCCCGGCCCGTCTGGCTGCACGCACAGCTTCCGGTCCTGATGTCTCCACCGCCACATGGCGATATGACTACTCATTGGCAAACCATTTGGAACTGACCTCAATTACCGACCCGTTCGGAAAGGTCGACGCTTATGAGTTCTATGAAGGTAGAGAAACTTATGTGACCGAGTTGCTGAAGGGGCTATACGGTGGTTGGAACTATGGCTATCCCCTTGATAATGGTGCCTATATGGGGCGTATGCGTAAGCATCAGATCGTATCGCCAGATATCGGCATATTGCTTGAAACCGCTCTAAGCTGGGGTTCGAGGCCGAACATAGGTCTTCTGGCTTATGGTTATCAAAATTACAGTGCTTACAACTTTGGGACCGTGGGGAACTACAACACTCGTCCGCCCGTGCCGCTTCAGACCACGGTAAGTAATCGAGAAACGGGGGTCGTGTTTAGTTCCAACATTGAACTGACGGACTACGATCAATACGGTCACCCACTATTTGTAACTGAGATAGGTGTCGATGGATCAACAGGGCTGCCGGTTTCCCGGAGGCTTGAGTTCGAGTATTTCAATCAGCTATCACCCTGGATCAATGGTTTCGTGTCGCGGGAATACCTTGAGGGAGCAGGCCCGATAACGCGTAGCTATTTTTCTAATGGGCTACTAAAAATACTGGATGAGTATGGTATTCAGAATCACTACGAATACCATGCAAATGGAGAGCTTTGGAAGCGCATGTGGAGCCGGAATGGTGCTTTGTATGAGCATCGCTATGAAAGCTACAAACGAGGTGTTGCGCAACATGAATACCTACCTGAATCTGTAGAACTGCATAGAGTTGTATTTGATAGCGGTCTTATTGGCTCTGAAACGGACGCCCGAAACAATACTTTCTACTATCAATATGATGGTTTGGGCCGCACGCTATCTGCAGATTACCCCGGTAATACGGCTGCTCCGTTGGCAATCACTTATAGCAATGAAATGCCTCAACATGTCGAACTGGTGCGGGCTGATTATAAAGCTAAGCTATGGCTAGATTCATTTGGGCGAATTGTTAGAAGTGTCAAAGAAGACATTCAGAACCCCACATCGAAGAGTTTCATTTTGGCCACTTATGATTCAATTGGCCGTCCTTCCTGGGAGTCTTCGCCGGTATTTAATGAGACTGAAGCAATTAGCACTGGCACACGATATACCTATGATCTTTTGTCACGACTGCTGACACGTCAAAACGCAGCTACAGGTGCAATCACAAAGTTTTGCTATTCCTCACTATGTGCGGTGGCGAGCGACTACTCGCCTCCTCTAATAAATGGGTACTTAGAAACAGATCCACGAGGGTACTTAACGGTGCGTGAGTATCGTTCCTTCGGTAGACCAGAGACTTCTGATTTGATGGAAGTGAGTGTTCAGGAAACGTTGGCATCAGACTCCAATGCTGCAAAATTTGTCGATACCTACTACGAGCGAAACAGCCTATCGCGTGTTGTAACGATGGCTCAGGGAAACGTGCGCAGAGCATATGTGTATGACTCAAGAAACCTTTTAGTTCAGGAGATTTTTCCCGAGGCAGAACCGCTTGTGCATGAGTATGACGAGGTCGGCAATCGAACGAAGACCACTCAGGCATACCGCACCACTGCATATCGCTTCGATGGTCTAAATAGAAGAACTGCGGTTGTGTATTCTGATCGCACATCTGCAGTTCAATATGGCTATTTGGAAAACGGATTCCTTAGCAGCGTCGCGACTGACTTGAGTCGCTGGGAATACGCGTATAGCCCCACGGGGCAGTTGCTTAGCGAAACTTTGGAGGTTGACGGCACATCATATGTATTAGCGTATGAATACGATACAGGCGATGCACTTGCTGCAACACTGTACCCCTCCGGAACGCGCATCAGCTATAGCGCGGACGCATTTTCCCGCCCGGGTAAGGCAGCACCCTACATCGAGGATGTTAGTTACTACGCCGATGGAGGTCTCGCCAAAATGCAGTATGCAAATGGGGTAACGACGGAGTTTACTCAGGCACAGGCTGGGTTACTTGACGGCATCAGTATTCAACGAAATACAGATGTTCTCATGGATCAAAAATATACCTATGACCTAGCAGAGAATATTAGCGGGATCACTTGGTCTGGCCTGCACCCAGCCCTCGATACGGGCTTGTCATATGACGGGCTAAATCGCCTTGTGACCGCGACCGGGCGTTGGGGCAATAGCGGAGAAATAAGCTACGACGAAACCGACAATATCGTATTTAGCTCTGTCGGTAACGATATCCAGTATGACTACGATGAGCTCACGAATCATGTGATATCTGTTGATGGTAAGACATACCAATACGATGATTTCGGCAACGTTACGCAGAATGGCCAACATGATTTTCGTTACTTTGCGACAAATCAGCTATCGATGCTACCGAGCTTGCCTGGTGATACGTATGTTTATGATGGGTTGAATAAAAAGGTGCTGGCCACTCAAGGTGGCGACAAGCTGATAACAGGGTATGGCCGCAATGGTTCACTCATGTTCAAAATAAATGCGACTCTTGGAGAGTCTACCGAATACTACTATCTAGGCGCCTATCTTGTTGCCAGCGAAAGTCGTGATGTAACGCCTACTGGTCCGGCCGATACCGATGGCGATCTTATCCCTGATCACATAGAGATTCGTAATATGACGGACCCCGCTCTTTATGACTCAGACGCTGATTATGACGGCGATGGCTTAACCAACTTTGATGAGTTTCTATACGGCACTTATGCCGATATTCCTGATACCGATGCTGATGGTATGCCGGATAGTTTTGAATATGCGTTTGGTCTTGGTCCAGTCGATTTTCGAGATGCCGAATGGGATTTCGATAGTGATGGTTTGAGTAATCGCGATGAATATCTTCATGGCACTAATCCTGCTGATGCCGATACCGACAGGGATGGGCGTATAGATGGTGAAGATCCCGCGCCACTGCTGAATCCGGTCATTGTCGTAACGCCTTTGATGCAGCTGATACTGGGAAACTTATTAAATGTACCCAACTAAACTAGCCGCAGTAATTATATTGGTGCTTGCTTCATCATCAGTTGCTTACGCTACAGACGGCATTACCTACTATCACTTCGATGTGCTGGGGTCGCCGGTATTGGCGACCGGTTCGAATGGCGAAGCCTTATGGCGCAAGCATTATCAGCCATTTGGACAGGAAGAAACCGAGTGTTATCAGGGTTGTTTAAGTGCAGAAAGTCGCTCGTTTACAGGTCATGAACGTGAAGTCGCGAGCGGGTTAGTCTATATGCAGGCTCGTTTTTATGATCCCGCAATGGGTCGTTTTTTGTCAATTGACCCCATGGCTCCAGATACCGCCGCGCCGGCATCAATTAACCGGTATGCCTATGCCCGCAACAATCCTTATAGGTATGTCGACCCGAATGGCGAAGATCCTTACTTGGTTAGCCGCACGGTCGACGGGCCCCTGATGTTTGCGTTTTCACACAACTTTGTCGTCACCAATGCCGATTATCCGGGAGATCCCCGGGGAAGAGTGTATTCATATGGTAAAACGAATTCTGGTAGAACCGGTCGGGTTACAAGTAAAACCGGGGGTTTGTCAGCAAACACGCATGCAACAGACCGGGCCTACTGGCGAAGCCTTAAATCGAATAAAGAGCAGGCACAAACATACTCCGTAAAAGTAGATGCACCGGATGCCTGGGTAGACAGGTATGCGATCGGTGTTCTTGCGACTACGCCCTATTCTGCAACTACCATTGGATCTGAGACAACAAACAGCAACAGTGCCGCTTCGGCAGTCATTAATTCCGCAACTGGTAAAGAAATTGATCCACCGGATGGGATGCGAGTTAGTCCCGGCGCAGGCGATTGGCAAAAGATTGACTTCAATTTATTCCTACGTGAAAGTCGATAGCTAAATGAGGCGGGAGCTGGCGCTATAACTATGAATACTATTAATCGATCAGATCTTGAAAAAGCCTCAGCAGATGGCTTGTTGCAGCAGAGCCAAGTAGAGCCATTATTGGCATTTCTGAAGGCGCAACAACTCAATACGCCCCAGTTTGATTTCACGCATGTGCTCTATTACTTCGGTGGATTGGTTGCTATCGGTGCCATGACTTTGTTTATGAACCTTGGCTGGGAGCGCTTTGGTGGCTGGGGCATTGTGTCCATCTGTTTGCTGTACGCCGGCATAGGGTTGTTGCTTACCAATCGTTTTCGCGACGCCGGTTTATTTATACCGGCTGGAATCTGCGCGGCCTTTGTTGTATCGCTGTCGCCACTGTCCATTTACGGACTCATGAACGCCATGGGCATTTGGCCCACGGATGCTGAGTATCCGGATTACTTCCGCAGAATCGGCATGCTCTGGATATATATGGAGCTAGGCACTCTGCTGGTTGCTGCGCTCATGCTGTATCGGTACAAGTTTCCATTTTTGTTGATGCCGGTGTCGGTGACGCTTTGGTATATGTCGATGGATATATATGAGCTATTAACGGAAGCACCATTTGCTATATCCATTGCTGAATACGGTCAGGTTTCAATGTGGTTTGGGGTGTTAATGATTCTAGGCGCCTTGTATGTCGACATCCGGTCTCGGCGCAAAATTGATTTTGCTTTTTGGCTTTATATTTTTGGCGTGTTTGCGTTCTGGGGAGGTCTGAGTTCTCAGGAGTCTGATAGTGAGCTATCAAAGTTTCTGTATTTTTTAATTAACCTCGGCCTGATTGGAACCGGTGTAATTCTAGTGCGTAAAGTATTTGTGGTCTTCGGCGCGATAGGCGCTGGTGGGTACTTTACACATTTGGCCTCTAGCGTTTTTGAGGATAGTTGGCTCTTTCCTATCGCGCTGACACTCATGGGCCTCGCTATCGTTTATTTAGGCGTTTTGTGGCAAAAGAATGAAGTTGCGATCACCCAAAAGCTGCGCAGCTATCTGCCGGCAACAATGCGAAACTTGCTAGAGAATAGTTTTTTATAGGAGTCGCAGCACTGAAGCATTCTCTATCTCAAAAACAGATGTGACGAGGGCGGCGAGCGCTATGTTCCTGCCCAGTCATTGGCCCCAGCGCTTGCCAAGCTATTTGCTGATAATGCCATCGGCTTTCAGAAACTTAACGATGTCCGCCGCCTGAGAGTTAGCAAGCGGGTGGTGGTCTGGTCGGCTCGAATCCTTCACAACTTCGGCCTTCGTCTCGATAGCCCAGACCTGCTCCTTACTCTCTTTAACAAACAGCTCGGTACGCAGCACGACCGACATTTCGGTCTCCATGTACTGCGGCTCCATATACTCGGTCAGGCGGACATCCCAGACATTAAAGTAGTAGGTTGGCCGAACTTTCCAACTGGCCTGCGGACTGCGTGATTTCACCTTGGTGGCGCTGTCCGACATATTCATGAGCTGCGTCACCAGAACTGCATCAACGCCGGATTCTTCGATGATGGCGAGAACCGTTTCGGTGTTTAGCGGCGTGGTGGTTTTCATCATCGATGTGGCGGCAACGGCAACGGCATCGACATTGATATTCCTAATGTCTTGTACGACGGCTCGTTCGAGCAGTGAACGGTGCTCGAACGACTCGAAGACACCCAAAATTAGCAGCTTCTGGTACGGCACAACGGCAGCGCTATCGAGCGGCTGAATTCTTGTGGTACTCGCCATGTTTGACATGTTCGCGCAGGCCGATAGCACTAGAGTGCTGGCAATGATTAACCAATAACGAATCGATAAGCTGTGCGTTTTCAAAAGCGGCTCCGGGTGAATTGGGGTGTGGTGTTGGCGATACGGGATACTAACTGACATATCGACAGCCATGTGCATCTTAATCTTCAGCACATGACGGTGGTTGCGACATGCTAGAGCAGCGGGACTAGGAAGAGGTCGGTGCCTTTAGCGCCGAAGCGCTTAATCGTCTTCGATTTCAAAAACAGCGGTGACATTAGCGGTGAATGTGATATTTCCTGTGTTGTAGGTGGCTTCTGCTCCCGAATCTTCTGCCATCGCCATACTGCTGCGCATCATTGGCCGTGGTTGGGGGCGCCCTGATGTGGCGCTAACGCTAATGACATCATCAATCTCAGTTCTAAGCGCATTGGCTATCGTTTGAGCATTTTCACGAGCATCTATGGCAGCAAGCTCCAGAGCTTCGCGATAGCTTTCACGTGCTTTGCTGCTGCTGAGTTGCGGTGGTGATACTTGATTGATGCCGGCTTGAACCGACTTTTCAATGAGCGCGCCTAGTTTGTCGAGATCGTTGAGTTCGACTATTAGTTGTCGTTCGGCAATGTAGCCGATGAGTATTTGCTCGCGCCGGTCTTTATCCCAGCGGTACTCTGGTCGGATATTGGCAGCGGTGGTTTGTACGCCCGATTCTTCTATGCCGAGCTGACGCGTGATTTCTAAAAATTGGCTCGTAACGTCTGCAACTTTTGCTTGTGCTGTTTTGAGCTCGACGTTCTTAACCTGAATGCCGAGGTTAATTGTTGCTCTATCGGGCTCTACCTCAACTCTGCCTTCACCGCTAACAGTGATCGAGTTTTCTTTTTCGTACGTAGAGTGGTCGCCGGTTTTTACGCAGCCCGCAGTAAGCAGCCCACAGAAGGCGATAAGCATTAGTGTCATTTTCATAGTGTTGCTCCTGAGCTTACTGTGATGCATGTGTCTGAGTTTGTAGCCTTAGCTAAGTTTACTCGAGATGAGCCGGTTTAGGCTGACTCCGGCATCGGCCGCCTGGAGTGTTAGCATCCGATGAGTTTCTGGCGGAACGCGAACGAGAAATTTGCCACTGAACTTTCTGGTACTTATCGCTTCGGGGATTGTTTCTTTATTTGCCTGCATATCGGTTAAGGCTTCACGCACTAATTTTCGAATGCCACTTAAAGCATCTTCAGGTGTGTCGCTTAGCCAGCTGAGCCCGGCAAACTCTGCGCAAAGACCCACGTGCTGTTTGTCTTGTTCTGACCAGGTGATTCGGTAGCTGTAGTGATTAAGTTTCATAGTGCCGTCATGTGTTTCTATAACTTGTTTAGTTGTTGAAGGCGGTCTAAAGCGAGCAATACCTGTTTTACTTGATACACTTTCGCTTTGCCGTTGCTGTTTTGAATGTTTATCCTCGGGTTACCGACCCATGGCGTTTTGCAGATCCTAGTTATGTAGTCCTGTGACTCGATCCAGACTGTCGTGCGTTGCCAAAGTAGTGATCGCATATTTTGCAAAGGTGGCTAAAGCGAACACCCTCGGGGCTAGTTCGCATTTCCAGAAGGATTTTTTTAAGTTTTGGCACTCTAGCATGGTATCAATAGTGATACTGCTACGATGTGCCAAGAATGTTGTCGGAAGCACCGGATTTGGCTGTTTTGATAGCCCGCCGGCCTCTCTACATCCAATTAAAGATTAGGACGTTGTTATGAACCCATTTAGGGCATTTCGTGTACATGCAGATAAGTCCGGAGTAAGTGCCGGTGTAGAAGAGTTGACCCTGGCAGACCTGACGCCTGGCGACGTTATCGTTAAAGGCGAGTGGTCGAGCATTAACTACAAAGACGCTTTGGCGGCCACCGGTGCTGGCCGCATCTTGCGTAAGTCGCCCTTGGTGGGCGGTGTTGATATCGCGGGCACGGTTGTCAGCTCTGAAGATGCCCGGGTTCAGGTGGGTCAGCGGGTGCTGATGAATGGTGGCGGCTTGAGCGAAGTGCGTGATGGGGGCTTTGCTGAAATAGCGAGCTTGCCGGGCGAAGGTGCTATTCCGATACCCGATGAGCTTAGTTCGCGTGATGCAATGTTGATCGGCACCGCAGGGTTTACTGCGGCGTATGCGATTCATCGTATGCAGCTGAACGGTCAGCTGCCTGCAAATGGCCCGATTGCAGTGACTGGTGCGACCGGCGGGGTTGGCAGCGTTGCTATCGATATGCTGTCGAAACTCGGTTACTCGGTAACGGCAATTAGCAGCAAGCCTGAGCAGGCAGATTACCTGAAGGCGCTCGGCGCGACTGAAGTGCTGGCGCTTAATGAAATCGATTTTGGTAAGCGCCCGTTAGAAAAAGGTATCTGGGCAGGCGCGATTGATAATCTTGGTGGCGAAACGTTGGCGGGCCTTATTAGCAATGCTATGCCGGACGCAAATATAGCCGCTATCGGGTTGGCGCAGGGCATCGAAGTAAACACCACAGTAATGCCGTTTATTTTGCGTGGCGTAAATCTACTGGGTATTAATTCGGTAGATGTCCCGCGCGCTACCCGCATTAAGATTTGGCAGCGTATCGCAACAGACCTTAGGCCTCAGCATCTCGATACCATGGAAAGCAACGAGGTTACGCTGGACACGCTGGGCGCCGCATTTCAGCCCTATGTCGATGGCAAGATTAGGGGCCGAACCCTAGTTAAGCTTAATAGTGAAGCTTAGCTAAGTGCGTGATCTATTGGTAAGCGGCCTGAAGGAGTTAAATCTGCCGGAAGACATCGCGGAGCCCTTGCTCGCTTATCTTGCACTGCTCCAGAAGTGGAACAAGGCGTATAACCTTACGGCGGTTCGCGATCCAGAGGATATGGTTGTGCGGCACCTGCTTGATTCGTTAACGGCCGTGCCATTCGTTAAAGGCGCTCAGACGCTGGATGTGGGGACCGGTGCAGGTTTGCCTGGTATCCCGTTGGCTATAGCGATGCCAGACCGCTATTTCACGTTGCTCGATACGAATGGCAAGAAGACCCGTTTTCTCGAGTACGCTGTAAGGCAGCTCGGGCTGCAAAATATCGATGTCCAGAAAACCCGTATCGAGGAATATGCCGCTGGCAAATCCTTCGATACCGTGGTTTCTCGTGCATTTAGTTCTTTGAGCGATTTCGTGAATGCCTGCGAGCCTTATCTGAACCAAGATGGGCAGCTGCTTGCGATGAAAGGTCCCTTAGCAAAAGAAGAAATTGCGCTAATAAATAAGGCACAATGGCGCATCACTTCGCAGCAGGTTTATGTGCCCGGTCTTGAGGCCGAGCGGCATATGGTGTTGTTGGAAACCACCAAAGAAATGTAAGCAGGCAAAGGTTTTCAGCCGCTTCAGCACTTAAGCACGGAATATCAGCACGGAATATCAGATGGCACGAATAATCGCAGTATCTAACCAGAAGGGCGGTGTCGGCAAGACAACCACCGCTGTAAACCTGGCCGCATCGCTCGCTGCAGGCGATCAGCGGGTATTGCTGGTAGACCTCGATCCGCAGGGTAATGCGAGTACCGGCAGTGGTGTTGATAAGAATAATCTCACGGCAACCAGCTGCGATGTTCTTTTGGGCGACGTTACTGCCTCAGAAGCGATTATCGACGCAGAAGCCGCAGGTTACCACCTGATGCCCGCAAACTCCGACCTAACAGTGGCTGAAGTACGTTTGATGCAGGAGTTGGGGCGCGAAACCAAGCTGCGCACTGCGCTTGAAAGCGTTCGGGACAACTATGATTTCATCATTATCGACTGTCCACCGACCATAAACATGCTGACACTTAACGCAATGACGGCCGCAGATGGTGTGCTGGTGCCTGTGCAGTGTGAGTTTTATGCGCTTGAAGGCCTTGCATCACTGCTGGACACGATTCGCCAGGTACGCAATTCGGTCAATAATAAGCTGGAGATCGAGGGACTGCTGCGCACGATGTATGACCCGCGTAATCGACTATCTACCGAGGTTTCTACCCAGCTGGCGCAGCACTTTGCGGATACGATCTACAGTTCTATTATTCCCCGTAACGTGCGCTTGGCCGAGGCACCTAGTTTTGGTGTTCCGGTATTAAAGCATTCGCCAAAATCGCGTGGTTCAATGGCCTATTTGGCTTTGGCCAATGAGGTCTTGCAGCGACGTCAGGCTGCTGCAGCCTGATTAATAGAACGCATCCTTATATAACAGAACAGTTTTTAAGACCCGACTATGGCAAATAAGAAACCCCCAACCAAAAAAACCGGCCTGGGCCGTGGCCTTGATGCATTGTTAGGGGGCAGCACTGCAACACCCGCAGCGCCGCCGAAACCTATACCTGCACAGCCATCGACCAACACTGCCCAAGCTGCATCAGCACAACCCGCTGCGCCCGCAGCCTCACTAAGCAGTCTGCCATTGGATCTGTTGCAGCGTGGTGAATATCAGCCGCGCATGGACATGCGTAAAGAGGCCCTTGAAGAGCTGGCCGAATCGATTCGTGCTCAGGGTGTGGTTCAGCCTATCGTGGTGCGCCCGCTTAAAGGTGCCGATAAGGGGCGTTATGAGATTGTCGCGGGTGAGCGTCGTTGGCGTGCTGCCAAAATCGCAAATCTTGACGAAATTCCCGTGGTTATCCGGGATATTCCCGATTCTGCAGCCGTTGCGGTAGCACTTATAGAGAACATTCAGCGCGAAGACCTTAATCCGCTTGAAGAGGCATTTGCTCTTAAGCGGCTTATAGATGAGTTTGAAATAACCCATCAGAAAGCGGCAGAAGCCGTGGGCAAATCCCGCGCTGCAGTCTCCAATCTACTGCGTTTGTTGGATCTTGGTCCTGAAGCCCGCGAATATCTTCGTGAGCGCAAGCTTGATATGGGCCATGCCCGCGCTCTGCTGGGCATTCAGGACAAGTTTAAGCAGGCGCGTCTGGCGAAAACTGTCGTCGATCAGGGCCTGAGCGTGCGCGAAACAGAAGCGGCCGTCCGGAAGATGTTAAATGGCGACACCACTTCGGCAAAATTACCCAAACCATTGGATCCCGATACTCAGCGCCTGCAGGATGATCTTTGCATGAAGCTCGGCGCGCGG
>RCNB010004594.1_pt1 | contig 12005 bp, 8 predicted proteins | sample 2041321 | NCBI WGS metagenome assembly RCNB01 (sample SAMN09708232, study PRJNA481090) | Marine sediment metagenome, whole genome shotgun sequencing project. | reverse complement strand
AATCAGTATAAAACAAATCGCTTTGGGTTTGACATATGTTGCCCGCCCTCGCAGAACTCTAGCGACATGAAAAACCCATACTTCTTCGGCTACGGATCATTGGTTAACCGGGCCACCCACGACTACCCCGGCGCGGTTCCCGCCAAGGCCACAGGGTGGCGTCGTTTGTGGCGCCATACCGGGCTAAGACCCGTCGCATTCCTTACTGTTGTGGCGGATGAGGACAGCACCATAGACGGCCTGATCGCCGGGGTGCCGAATGCCGATTGGGTCGCGTTGGATCAACGCGAATGGGCGTATCAGCGCATCATCGCCAACAACGATATCAGCCATGGCCTGAGCCACGAGCCTGACATCGCCCTTTACGCTGTCCCGCATGATCAAAGCCATAAGCCCAGCGTAAAACACCCGATCCTGCTCAGCTATATTGACGTTGTTGTGCAAGGGTATCTGACTGAATTTGGGCAGGACGGTGCGCAACGTTTCTTTGACACCACGGACGGGTGGGACATCCCGATCATCAACGACCGCGACGCGCCACTGTATCCCCGTCACCAGCCGCTTAGCCCAGACGAGCGGCACTTTGTCGATGAACAGTTAAGTGCGCTACCTGCGAAAGTTGAACAACGTGAGAATTCGGGCCTGACGCTCAAACGATTCTGAGGGTGTTGATGGTTCTGACCGGGCCATGACCCGCCAAGCCAGAACCCAGGCAAGGATGCCAAAAATCACCCCGGCCATTGCCTGACCGACTAAAACTCCGGGTGCGCCAAAGAAGTACGATCCCAGCATAACAAGCGGAATTGTCCCGACAGTGTGGCGCGCCCAATTGGTTCCGGTCGAGTAAAACGGATAGCCCATATTATTGAACGCAGCGTTCGAGACAAACAACACGCCGTTAAAAAAGAACAGCAGCGCCAATGGACCACAAAACAAGTAGACGAGATCACGGGCAATGCCTGTGGCCTGAAACAGATCCGCAATCGGGCCACGTAAGCCAAAAAGCAACGCCGCCATTGCGGCGATAAACAGAGCAGCGAAGATCAGACCAGATTGGAAAGCCCGCTTAACCCGCGCGGATTGGCCGGCCCCGAAGTTTTGCCCGATAATCGGGCCTACTGCACCAGAGAGGGCAAAAATCACGCCAAAAGCCACAGGCGTAAGCCGGCCGACAATCGCCATACCCGCCACTGCGTCTTCGCCAAATTCAGCCATAGAGCGTGTAACGTAGGCCTGTCCGATCGGTGTGGCCAACTGCGTCAGAATTGCAGGCACGGCGATGGACAAGACAAGGGGCAGGTCCCGAACGAATGCCAAAGGGCGGGGCCATGCAAAACCGCCGTAGTGTCGGATCAAGGGCATCAGGGCTGCCAAGCCTATGGTAACTCGCGCAGCGACCGAGGCCAGCGCTGCCCCGGTCAACTCCATATCCAGACCGAAGATCAGGATCGGGTCGAGCACCGCATTTGCCAGACCACCGTAAATTGTAGCCATCATGGCGCGGCGGGCATCTCCATAAGCCCGCAGAATGGCGCCACCGACTATTCCGATCATCAACAGCGGTAACGATGGTACGATAATCGCCAGATAGTGTACCGCCAGATCAAGTGTCAGCCCCCGAGCCCCAATAAGCCGGGCCAGCGGTTCAAGGTTCCACCAGACCAGTGCCGCAAAGACGATACCAAACAGCACGCTGTAGACCAGCGAATTTGTGGTCAGCTCATGTGCCCGTTGGGCATCCCCCGCGCCCAGCGCCCGGGATACCAAAGCGCCAGCGGCAATGGCCATGCCAATGCCAAAAGAGGTGGTGAAAAACAGGATTGCCCCGGCATAGCCGACGGCTGCTGCCAGTTCAGCCTTGCCCAGCATCGAGATGAAAATCATGTCAACAAAGTCGACAAGAAAAATGGCCATAAGACCGACAGACGCGGTCAGGGACATCACCGAAACATGGCGAAACAAACTGCCGCTCAGGAACTTGGCCTGCTGTTCTGCCATTCCACCGCTTCTTTGTGACCCGATCACACCCCGACGTGCTGCGGCCGAGCAATATTCAGACTATGCGCGACGCGGCGGCTTTTGCAACAGCGGCAGCAGTTGTGACATATCCGGCCCGTGTGCCTTGCCGGTCAGCGCCTTGCGCAACGGCATGAACAATCCACGACCCTTGCGACCCGTTGCCTGTTTCACCGCACCCGTCCAGGCCCCCCATGTCTCAGCGGTATAGGGCAACGGCGGCAACAGACTGAGCGCTGTTTCAACAAATTCCACATCTTCCGGATCTATCTCTGCTTCTGCGCCATTGGCCATAACGTCCCACCAACCGGCGAGGTCATGCAGCGTCGTGATGTTGGCCTTGACCACTGTCCAAAAAGGCTCGGCAAGATCATCCGGGACTCCGACTGCCGCAATATGTGCGGCCACGGCAGTATGCGGCAAGGCCTGAAGATAATGCGCCGTTAGCGGCAGCAGATCATCGGCATCAAACTTGGTCGGGGCAGCGCCAAAATGGCTGATATCAAACCCGTCAATCAGTTCCGCCATATCCAACCGCATCTCCACCGGATCAGACGACCCGAGGCGCGCCATCAGACTGAGCAATGCCATTGGCTGAATGCCGCGCTCGCGCAAGTCGCGCAATGCCAATGTACCAAGTCTTTTGGACAAGGCTTCGCCCTGCGGGCCGGTCAGCAACGAGTGATGGGCAAAGCTTGGGACAGTGCCGCCCAATGTTTCGATGATCTGAATTTGCGTGGCCGTGTTGGTCACGTGATCTGACCCGCGCACAACATTTGTCACGCCCATTTCGATGTCATCCACAACTGAGGCCAGCGTATACAGCACCTGACCGTCACCTCGAATAAGGACCGGATCAGAAACCGAGGCCGCATCAATCGAGATATCGCCCAGAATACCGTCGTTCCATTCGATCCGCTGCTGATCGAGCAGGAAGCGCCAGACGCCGGCCCCACGCTCGGCACGCAGTGCGTCTTTCTCGGCGTCGCTCAGCGCCAATGCCGCCCGGTCGTAAACCGGTGGCTTGCTCATATTCAGCAGTTTCTTGCGCTTCAGATCCAGTTCCGTCGGGGTTTCAAACGCCTCATAGAACCGGCTTTTTGCCCGCAGTTGGTCTGCAGCCTCGGCGTAGCGGTCCAGCCGATCTGACTGGCGTTCGACCCGATCCCAGTGCAGACCCAACCACTCCAGATCCTGCTTGATCGCATCGACGTATTCCTGCTTGGAACGCTCTGGGTCGGTGTCATCAATCCGCAGGATAAACGTGCCGCCGGTTTTACGGGCGATCAGGTAGTTCATCAGTGCGGTACGCAGGTTGCCAACGTGGATGTATCCGGTCGGCGACGGAGCAAATCGAGTGGTGGTCATGAGCTATCTCCAGAGTCCGCGCTGTCCTGTCACAAGGCATTGGTTTTGTCCAGAAGGCCGCGTGAAACCCCATTTGTGTCACATCTGTTTTGGGCTAATATCACGTCGGGATCACCGGCCAGCGGGTACTCAGATCATCCAGCCCGGCGCGGATCAGTTGTGCCAGCGCGTCCATATCGATGTCGTCAAGCTTGTTCACATAAAGGCAGGCCCTGCCAATCTTGTGTTTGCCAAGGCGCGCCAGATAGCTTTCGAAGTTGGCGTATCCGGGCATGATATAAATCGATAGTGCAGCTCTGCGCGTCGAAAAACCTGTCGCAAGCGAGTCTCCTTCTCGACCACTTTTATAGATGTAGTGACATGCTCCATATCCAACAATTGAGGCGCCCCACATCTGCGGCGCAAACCGCGTCACTTGGCGAAACAAGATCGCGCGTCGGCCTGACGTTTTGGCGGTGCGATCGCGTCCAGATAAGATGTGATCGGCACAGTTGTGGGTTTGGTTTTATTCTTACTCATGCCACGCATCTTAGCAGAATTTCGCTTTGCAATCACGTCCGCGTGAATGTCATGAGATATCCCAATGTGCTGTGTTATGTGATGGGGCCAACAGAAGGAGGCTATTTATGACACAGAAACTCACCCGCCGCGCAGCCCTCTCCGGAGCAGCTGCTTTGCCATTGGTCGCCATGGCGGCGCAATCGGCAAAAGCGGCAGCCCCAATGCTGGGTGCAAACAGTGCTCTATTCACCCGCTTCACTGTTGGAGGATTCGATGTAACGACTCTTCTTGCAGGATCGCGCGCTGTGCCTGATCCGCAAAACATCTTTGGGATGAACGTATCTCCTGAGGATTTCAACGCGGTTTCAGCCGCAAACAACCTGCCAGTTGATCAGACACAATTCTTTTTTACACCAACGGTTATCAATACAGGATCAGAGCTGGTTTTGTTTGACACTGGGTTGTCGGGCGAGGGCATAACTGCAGCGCTTGCGGCCGCAGGTTATACCCCGGACCAGATCGATATTGTGGTGATCACACACATGCACGGTGATCACATCGGCGGGCTTATGACCGGCGATGCGCCGACTTTTGCAAATGCCCGCTATCTGACCGGATCGACCGAGTTTGACGCGTGGGGCAAGGCCGGAAACGAAGGGTTCGAAAGCAACGTTCGCCCGCTCGCCGAGCAGATGACATTCCTGCAAGATGGTGGCAGCGTGGCCAGTGGCATCACTGCAGTTGAGGCCTTTGGCCACACTCCCGGACATATGGCCTATATGATCGAGTCCGATGGCAAACAGCTAGTTCTTGGCGCGGATTTTGCCAACCATTACGTCTGGTCGCTGGGCTATCCCGACTGGGAGGTCAAGTTCGACATGGACAAGGCGGCAGCCGCAGTGACGCGTCGAAAGATGCTGGACATGATGGCCGCCGACAAGCTGCCATTTGTGGGATATCACATGCCGTGGCCCGCTATTGGCTACGTTGAGACCCGCGACGATGGGTTCCGCTATGTTCCCCACAGCTATCAGTTGATGTTGTAAAGGATGTAGGCTGGGGTGGGTTTTTGGCCCGCCCCACTGATCAATATCTCGGCTCCAGAGTTACTCCGCGACCATCGCTGAACTGTGACAGATGCCAAAACCTTGTCAGGACAACCTGATGGCGATGTGCAAACCGGGATGACTTTGGTCAGATGAGATGAACGGAATGGCTTCCGGAGTGACATCACTCATTCCCGCCCAGCTTTGCGCGTCACAACGTGGGTGATAATTCTGCAAGACAATTCTTGGCGCTGTCGCTAGCTCGGGTCACGCCAGCGGTTCACAATCGGATAGCGACGGTCCAACCAGAAGGCACGTTTTGACAGCCGCACGCCGGGGGCGGACTGGAAACGTTTATATTCACTGATATAGATCAGATGTTCGATCTTTTTGGCTGTCGCCCGGTCGAAACCCGCAGCAACGCAATCTGCAATCGACCCGTCGCGATCAACAAGTATTTCCAGCATGGCATCCAGATCCGGATAATCCGGCAGGCTGTCGCTGTCTTTCTGATCTTCGCGCAATTCCGCAGTTGGCGGTTTTTCGATAATGCGCGGATCGATCATCACGCCCGCAGGCCCTTTCATCCAGTCGCGGTGGTTTGCATTGCGCCAGCGGCAGGTTTCAAACACGCGGGTTTTGTACATGTCCTTGATCGGATTGTAGCCACCGGCCATATCGCCATAAATTGTGGCATAGCCGACGGCGACTTCGGATTTGTTCCCGGTGGTCAACAGCATCTCGCCAAACTTGTTGCTCATAGCCATCAACAACAGTCCGCGCAGACGCGACTGGATATTTTCTTCGGCAAGACCGGGTTCCAGACCCTCAAACAGCGGGGCTAACGTGTTGGATATCGCGGCTCTTCCTTCTGAGATTGGCACAGAATCGTAGCGGCTGCCCAGCGCCTCGGCCACCGCTTTTGCATCATCAAGAGAAGACTGCGAGGTATATTCAGACGGTAACATAACGCATCGCACATTTTCCGGTCCTAGCGCGTCCACAGCAATGGTCGCAACGATCGCAGAATCAATTCCGCCGGACAGACCCAGCAGAACTTTCTTGAACCCGGTCTTGCGCAAGTAATCGCGTACAGAGTCAACCATGACCCGGTAATCCTGCTCATAGCTGTCAGGCAGCGGGGTCTTGATCCCTTCGAGGACGCGCCAGCCATCAGTTTCACGTTCCAGATCGACATGCATGACAACAGAATCAAAGACCGGCAGTTGTACAGCCAATTGCCCGCCCCGGTTCAGAGCAAAGCTGCCGCCGTCAAACATCTGATCATCCTGACCGCCAACCATATTGAGGTAAATCAGCGGCAACCCTGTCTCAATTACGCGGGCCACCATATGATTGAGACGGGTCTCAAATTTGTTGCGGTAATAGGGCGATCCGTTGGGAACCAGCAAAAACTCGGCGCCCGTTTCGGCAAGCGTTTCAGAGACTTCCGGATGCCAGGCATCTTCGCAAATCGGGCTGCCAATGCGCGTGTTGCCCACATTGTAAGGGCCACTCAGCGGGCCCGCGTCAAAAATGCGGACTTCGTCAAACACGGTCTCATTGGGCAGATTATGCTTGAGTGATTTACTGACGATCTTGCCATCTTTGAGCACAAAATAGGCGTTAAACAGCTCAGTACCTTCTACCCAGGGTCCTCCGATCGCCAGGGCGGGGCCATCTGCGCAGTCTTTGGCCAATGACTCGATATGACCAAGAGCGTCTGTAAAAAACGCAGACTTCATCACCAGATCCTGGGCATTATAACCGGCGATGAACATCTCGGGCAGCGCAACAAGATCAGCACCCGCGGCACGACCCTTTTCCCAGGCGTCCAGCGCTAGCGCGGCATTGCCGGCCAGATCACCCACCGTCGGATTCAGTTGGGCCAGAGTCACTCGAAATCGGTCGGCCATAATGCCTGTTTCCTTATTATTCGTCAGGTTCATGTAGCAGATCACCCGCCGAGGGAAAGCCCGAGCGACGGCTTGTGCGGCAAAAGACATTGCTCCGGCGTGCGCAACCTCCTAGGTTTTGTTGATGAACCAGTTGCTCGAATAACAGGACCTGTCATGACGCATCGACTAGCCGCTCTTCTTTTTTGCACCGTTTTCGCTGGCACAGCAGTATTCGCTCAGGATGACGCGGTGCAGACCAAACAATATGATGACGGCGGCGTTTACGAAGGTACATTCCGCAATGGTCTGCAACATGGGACCGGGACGTATCAATTACCCAATGGCTATGAGTACAGCGGCGAGTGGGTCGATGGTCAGATAAAAGGTGCGGGCATCGCCCGTTTCCCCAACGAGTCAATTTATGAGGGCGATTTTTCCAAGGGCAAGCCGGAGGGGTTCGGCAAGATTACCTTTGCTGATGGCGGAACCTATGAAGGGGAATGGCTGGACGGAGCTATCACCGGAACCGGGATCGCCATCTATGCCAACGGAGTTCGATATGAAGGCAGTTTTCGCAATGCCAAACATCATGGCAAGGGGGTCATGCAGTCTTCTGGTGGTTACGAGTATCAGGGCGATTGGGTTGACGGTGAAAAAGAAGGTGTAGGTGTAATCACCTATCCCGATGGGTCGGTCTATGATGGTCAGATTGACGCTGGCAAACGGAGTGGAGATGGAAAACTGACCATGCCGGATGGGCTGATATACTTTGGCATGTGGAAAGGCGGTCAGATTGAAGGCACTGGCACACTGACGCAACCCAATGGGGATGTCTACGAAGGTGATTTGGTCGCTGGCCGCCGCGAAGGACAAGGCAAAGTGACCTATGCAAACGGTGACGTCTATATTGGGGCTTTTGCAGATGATCGCCGTCACGGTCAGGGCACTTTTACCGGAACCGACGGGTACGTATATACTGGCAACTGGATCGCCGGGGAAATCGAAGGCGAGGGGCGGGTCACATACCCGGATGGCTCTGTCTATGCTGGCCAGTTTCGGTCTGATCTTGCGGATGGCATTGGCAAGATCACATATCCTGACGGCTCGGTTTACGAAGGCTCTTGGGCCGCAGGTGTCATCGATGGCAACGGCAAAGCCTCTTATGTCAACGGAATAGTGTACGAAGGCGGGTTCAAGAACGCGCGCAACCATGGTGCTGGCGTCATGACCTATGCCGATGGGTACCGTTATGAAGGCGAGTGGAAAGACGGAAAGCGTCACGGTCCTGGCAAAGCCACTTATCCGGACGAAACTGTCTATACCGGCGAATTTGTCGATGGTCAGCGCGACGGGCAGGGTGAAATCATCATGGCGGGTGGTTTCAAGTATACGGGCACATGGACCAAAGGCGAAATCAGCGGTCAAGGCATCGCCACGTATGCCAACGGAGATGTTTACGAGGGCGCGTTTGAGTCTGGTAAACGTCAGGGGCCCGGAACGTTGCGCTATGCAACGGGCGAAGAAATCAGCGGCACCTGGGACAACGGCGCGCTGCCAAATGAGGAAGAGACAGAGCCGAGCGGCGACTGACTGGCAGCGCCCAACTGACCAATCTGGCCGCTGCGCATCTAAATCAGGCTATTAAGGATTTCTTTAATACGGCGTCTGCCTAGCCGGGGCTTGCGTTGATCTTGGTGAGAACCGCATCAACAGCAACCCCCATCTTGTCTACAAGTTCTGCCAAATGCTGATCTTCCACAATGAATGGCGGGGCCAGAAGAACGTGATCGCCTCGCAGGCCATCTATAGAGCCGCCCATGGGATAGCAGATCAGACCAGCGTCGAAAGCTGCGGCTTTGAGTTTGGCATGAAGTTTTGCGGACGGATCAAAGCAGGCTTTTGTTTCCCGATCGGCAACAAACTCAAGTCCGACAAATAACCCCCGCCCCCTGATGTCACCTACATGGGGATGCTGGCCAAATCGCTCTGTCAGCAATTCGCGCAATTGTTGGCCCTTAGGTCCTACATTGCGCACCAATTCTGTTTGGGTCAGCTTTTCGACCACAGCAAGCCCGGCAGCGCAGGCCGTTGGATGTGCGATGTAGGTGTGGCCATGCTGAAAAAACCCGGTCCCGGTCTTTATCGCCCCATAGATTGCCTTTGAGCATAGCGTTGCGCCAATCGGCTGATACCCTGCGCCAAGGCCTTTGGCGATCGTACAGATATCGGGGCTAATACCGTCCTGTTCGCAGGCAAAAAGCGTGCCAGTGCGCCCCATGCCGCACATGACTTCGTCTAGGATAAGCAGCACGCCGTACTGGTCGCAAATCTCGCGTATCCGTTTGAAATACCCCTCGACGGCAGGAACAGCACCAAGTGTGGCACCCACCACCGGTTCGGCCACAAACGCCATGACCTGCTCCGGTCCGAGTCGAAGTATTTCCGTTTCCAGTTCATTTGCTGCCCGTCGTCCGTAATCTGCTTCGCTTTCGCCCTCTGATTGCTCTCGATAGGCATAACAGGGTGGAATATGACTAACGTCGATCAATAGCGGCTGGAATTGTTGACGACGCCACGCATTTCCCCCGACCGCGAGCGCTCCCAGCGTGTTTCCGTGATAGCTTTGTTGTCTGGCAATGATCTTGGAACGTTTGGGTTGACCGATCTCAAGATAGTATTGCCGAGCCAGTTTGAGCGCGGCTTCAACCGCCTCAGAACCACCCGAGACAAAATAAACCCGGTCCAGTCCAGCCGGCGCATGCTCGATCAACAGATCGGCAAGCGCCTCGGCCGGTTCAGATGTCAGAAACCCGGTATGGGCAAATGCCAGCTTGTCCAACTGATTTTTGATTGCCCCGATAATATCCTGATCGCCGTGGCCAAGACAAGAAACTGCTGCGCCACCGGATCCATCGAGGTATTTCTTGCCATCTTTGTCAATGAGATAGACACCCTCTCCGCGCAATCCAACTGGTGGTAATGCATTGCAGTTCCTTGGAAAAACGTGGGACAATTTGCGACTCCTAGGTAAAAGAAAACCGGACTGATCAGGGCACACTATCACGCCCGGCGCCACACGCGAGCGCGTAAATAGCCGGTCTGAAAGCAGGGTCCATATTCAGAAGGCCAGTCACTCAATCTGATCCGATGCCAAGGCCTTCTTGGTCGCTGAGCAGGTGAATTTCGCTTGTGCCGAAGGGATCAAAACCACGGGCTGTCAAAGGCGTCGGCTCCAGCCCCTTACAAAGGTAATTTCGGCAAATGGTGGGTTTGCCTACGAGATGCAAAGTCTGACCTATGCGTGATCTTGCATCGAAAAGCAGATGGCGTCGACTTCGCCCGCATCAGGTTCGTGCTTGGTCGCGACCTAATCTGCCCGGTTGTATGGCTTCAGGGTCAGGCGCCATAAGACTTATCAGCGATCCGCACCAGATCATCAAAAACCCCAGAGCTTCCGGCGACAACCCGCCCGCCCTGTGCGATCATGTCATCAGCGCTTTGGACCTCAACTTTGCCGCCCGCTTCAGCGATTAGAAGCTGGCCTGCCAGGCAATCCCAGGCGTTCATATGCTCTTCGACATAGCCGATGAGTCGACCAGCAGCGACATAAGCCAGCGACAAGGCACCAGAGGCATTGCGGTGAAACACGCCGCCTTCAGCCAAAATACTGTCTATCAGTTTCAGAACCCCTTCGGTGCTGATCCGATTGGAAAACCCGGTGCCAACCGTTCCACGCGTCAGCGCAGTATCGGGCGGACAGGTCAGGGCCTCCCCATTTAGGTACGCACCGGCGCCAAGCACGGCTGAAAAAGTCTCATCATGCAGAGGATCATGGGTGACGCCAATCACTGTCTTGTCGTTTTGGACAACAGCCAGAACCACGGTCCAGGCAGGAATGGAATTGATGAAGTTCGTCGTTCCATCAATCGGATCGATAACCCACGTAAAGCCCGATTTGCTGGGCTTGGAATCGTGTTCTTCCCCGACAATTCCATCTTCAGGAAAAGCGTCCTCGATCATGGCACGCACGTGTAACTCTACCGACTTATCAGCTTCGGAAACAAAGTCTTGATGCCCCTTGTCTTCGATCACAAGGCTTCCGATGCGTTGAAAATAGGTGGTCGCCAAAACGCCGCCGCTCTTAGCGATATTGATTGCTGCATTTGCGCGCCGTTCCAACATGGTACCTGTCCTTCACGAAGAAATTTATGCGGACAACCCTGTCAGGTGACAATCTGTTTGTCTATCTAAGGTGCCGGCCTTTTTTGCGGCACACTGGTTCATACCAGCGTTTGTGTGGTGGCATGCCTCTAACCGCCAGTGGATCAATAGGTTTTCTATGGCTGTGCAGGCGCATTGGAACGCAGGCGCATTGGAACATCGTGACCCTGCATCTTGAGAAAATGCAGCATGTCGATAAAGACCCAAATCTCGGCCAGCTTGTCGCCATCCCGCCGATAGATATCCACCACCCGCATATCCGCTTGTGCCGTGCCGCTGCCCCCCGAACTCGATGGACATATCAGGGCCTTCACCAGTCTATGGTGTATGGCAATTTCCGCAGACCGCCCGCCCTCTAACCAGGTACTCGCCTCGATGATCAGACACTAGGGCAGATCCTAAAGTTGCTGTTGATGATAGAAAAAGCGCAGTGAAAAATGAACGCAAATCAAACCCTCCGTTGAAAAAGGGCGATTGGTCGACCAGCAGCTTAATTGTCGAGATGAGGCGGAGGCGCTGCAAAATTCTAGAAAATTCCCAATTGCTTGTCCGCTCCAAGCTCGGAACCGGCATCCAAGCGCCGGGCCAACTGCATTTCCAGCGCTTGCAGACCGTGCCTAAAGTACGGTCCCGACGGCGCGCCTCTTCCAGTACCGAGTAGTAGGCAGATGTTCCATCCTCGCCAACAAAGGTGCGCAATGTTGGCACATACTCACGTCGCCGGGTTTGTGAATAGCATGCACCCGATTGGGTCAAAATCGTGGACAATTAACTATACTCTGAGCGATTAGACCCTCTACGTCAGCTTTGCATTAATTGTTCCGCAATATCATCGTGTTTTCGCCACATTTAGCGCCGACGATTTTAGCGGGGCTTAGGAGACTGAGATGGTTGCAATTGCTTTTGTTCTGTTCAGTGCATGCTGCACGTTTCTGTCGGCGATAAGCGTCATATT
>RCNB010002220.1_pt1 | contig 12006 bp, 10 predicted proteins | sample 2041321 | NCBI WGS metagenome assembly RCNB01 (sample SAMN09708232, study PRJNA481090) | Marine sediment metagenome, whole genome shotgun sequencing project. | reverse complement strand
TAACCAAAACCGGATGGTGTTAACTGCATCCGATGGCAGGAATTTCTCCGTGGTAGGGAAGGCCACTGCCTTAACGGCTACCCAAATAGCTACTGATGTCTATCGAGGTGGGGTGAAACTCAATTCTGCTGAGAACTTTACTCTTGCTGGTTCTACCGCTGATTTGGGCAACATCGATACTAAGGTTTACACGACTACTCTGGATTATGCGGTAAGCCTGATTGACCTCTCCACACAAGTAGGTGCAGATGATGCACTGGCTACTCTTGATGCTGCTATTTTTCAGGTGAATACCACCAGGTCGGAACTTGGTGCTATTCAATCAAGAATAACCTTAACCATAGCAAGTCTGACGACCACTGTAGAAAACCTGTCAGCATCTGATTCTCGAATCAGAGACGTGGATTTTGCTGAAGAGACAGCAACCTTTACCAAAAACTCTATTATGACCCAGGCGGCTACTGCCATGTTGGCACAGGCAAATCAGTTGCCGCAGTTAGCGCTGCAGCTGCTGGGTTAACCTGGAATGAAGGCTAAATAACATCCCGGGGGATGATGGGTGTAATCCCCTCATCCCCAAATGGGATGTTAGGAGGTGAAGGCAATGACCTCAAACATTAATGAAATTGTTGCTCCTGTTACAGAGCAGTTCCGCAACCCAAGTTCTTCAGGGGTGTCTAAGAGAATTAGGGCGGCTATAAGCCAAAGGAGTAATGCGGTAAAACCTTCACCAGGTGATCAAAAGAAAGTTGGAAAAGAAAATAGTAATGAAAAGCCTTCCAGAGAAGCGGTTGAAAAAACTCTTGTCAAAGTTAATGAACTGGCCAAATCTTTAAATAGAAAGCTCAGTTTCACTTACGATGATAGAATAGATAAGATTATAGTGAAGGTTATGGAAGGTGGTGGTGAGAAGATTGTTCGGCAGATCCCAACTGAAGAGATGATCCGTCTATCTTTGAAGATGGATGAGATCATGGGGATGCTCATTAATCAAAATGTGTAAAGGAGCAAAAAGAAAAAGAGGGGGGCAAGAGACACTCTGCCCCCCTCTTTTGTATGCACCATAAATTTTCATGCTTTTCTCATGTTTTTATAGTTTTCCCTCTGGTATAGATTTTGCTCTATTAAATTAACCGCGAAGTCACAAAGCACACGAAGCAAACCAAAAGAATGGGAAGTCAGAGTAAATTGTTGCAATTATATTAGTTAGTTATAAAGAAACAACAAAAACACCTTGTGCTCTTTGTGCCTGTATATTTTATATTTAAGTAGGATTAATTTGCCTACTATAACGAAAATTCTGCGAAAATCTGCGTCCTTTTAAAAGGAGAATACTATGGGAGTAGCATCAAGTCTGGGACTTGCTTCAGGCATCAATTATGAAGAACTGGTGAGTAAGCTTATCTCATTGGAGCGAAGACCCATTACTATATTAGAGAGCAGAAAAACGGGTATCAAGGAGAAGATAGGCGCATTGGATGCTCTGAGCATAAAGCTGTCTTCGCTAAAATCTGCCGCTAAAAGTCTCAATGATGCAAATATGTTTAACACCAGATCTGTAGAAGTAACCAGCTCAGGAACAGAAGCCTATTTAACAGCTACTGCATCTCCTTCTGCTGCAGTAGGAAGCTATAACATTTACGTTGATCAGCTTGCTCAGGCCCACAAAATTGCCTCGCAGGGGTGGGCAGATGAAACCGCTACACCTATATTAGATAGTGCCAGCTACCCTGGTGGTGGTAATTTCAGTTTCAGGATTGGAGATTCTGGTGCTATTACTGATATTAATATCACTGCTTCTACCACTCTCCAAGAGATGAAAGATATGATTAATGCTGCTAACACAGGGGTAAATGCAATTATTTTAAATGATGGGACTGATATTAATCCTTATCGAATGGTTTTAACCAGCGAGAATACAGGGGAACAGAACGATATCCAGATTACCACTAATGTGACGCAGCTTGATTTTACAAATAATATCATCGAAGCAGCCACGTCAGACACGACTAATAGTGGCAGCTATACGGGTGCAGTTGCTTCCAATACCTCAGAATACTATACCGGTAGCACTAATAAGACCTATATCATAGAAACCATGATAGCAGGTACGGTAGGTGATGCAGGTACAGCAGGGTACAGATATTCAAGTGATGGAGGAATTACCTGGAATGATAATGATGGCAACGGGTTTAAATTTTATACAGGTGCGTTAACTACTATTGGTTCTACCGATGGGACAAACGATACCGGAAACACTGAAAATGTGAAGGTTCAATTTACCAATAGTGGGGAAATGTCAGTCGGTGACACGTTTAGGGTAGATGTCTTCAATCCCACCTTAAATGAGGCAAAAGATGCCGTAATCCGTGTGGATTCTCTTACCTTGATAAAGGATAGCAACACCATATCTGATGTGATTGATGGTGTGACCCTAAACTTAATCAAGGCAGGTTCAACAACAATTAATACTGTAGCTGTTTCACAAGGGGACATCGGTTCAGCCAAGTTAAATATTGAAAATTTCGTTACTGCCTACAATTCAGTAATAGAAGATCTCCACAATGCTTTTGACTACGACCCTGATAATCCTACTGATAATCCCTTGAGAGGAGATTATACGGTAAGAGGTATCCAGTTTAGTTTGAAAAATATTGTAACAAATATTGTACCTGGGTTAACAGGTGATTCTACGACCCTCTACCAAATTGGCATTAGTACAGATATTACAGGGAAACTTTCTATTGATGATAATAAGTTGAGTAATGCCCTGGATGCCGATCCTTTAAGTGTAATGAAGTTGTTTGTTGAATATGGCACTCCCACCGATAGTGCCATAACATATGAAAGTAAAACCAGTGCAACCAGAGCGGGTAAATACAGTATTTACATCTATACACCCCCGGCACAGGCAGCTTTTGAAAACAGCGAGATCATTGGTAGTGGAGGGATTACCGATGATGAAACCTTAACCTTTACTTACACTGATGAAGCTACTGAGGCAGTGCCAACCGTAACCGCATTCACGGTAAATCTTTCCGCAGGGGAGACTATCAACAATGTCGTGAGCAAATTGAATAGCAAATTTGCTACTGAGGAAGTGGGGTTGACTGCGATTAATGACGGGGGCACATTAAAAATTACTTCAACTGATTATGGGGCAGATATAAAATTTACCTTAGTATCCGACAAGGATGGTGCGGGTCAAACAGGAGTGGGAACCACCATGCATAGCAAAATAGGTGCTGATGTTGTGGGTACCATTAATGGTCACGCAGCGGTAGGTAGAGGCAAGTATCTTACTGGAATAACTGGTTTTGACGAGGCGGGTTTAAGAATAAGTACCACTGCTACTACTGCCGGTGGTAAAGGACATATCCATGTTTCTTCGGGTATAGCATCGCAGTTGAGCACTTTATTGAACTCCGTAACCGACCCTGGGAAAGGCACCATTGTTTCTAGAAACAATGCCCTTAAGGATATCATTGATGATATTGATAGACAGATTGAGGTTAAGGAAGACAGACTGGAGGATATGGAAGAGAGACTTAGAAGGCAATTTACGAATCTTGAGGTGCTCCTCAGTTCACTGCAGGCCCAGGCAGATTATTTGAGTTCACAATTGAATAGCCTCCCTCAGCTATATATGTCAGGCAGGTAAATTATAAGGTGGCTTTATCTGCGAACCAGTATTTGCATTGATATTATAGTCAGTTTCTTTAGAAATGGGATAAGGAGAAGAAATGGTTGCTAAGGGTGCTTTTGACCAATACAAAAGAAGTAAGATAATCACTGCTACTGGAGTAGAGTTGATTGTTCAACTCTATGATGAGTGCATAAGAAATATTCAGCTTGCCAAAGTAATTTTAAGTAAAGGTAATAAACTATCATTGGATGAGATAAAAAATAAGAGTAAAAGCATCAGTAAATCTGTAAACATTGTTACAGGATTGGCTGATTCCCTTGATATGGAAAGAGGGGGTGAGATTGCAGTCAACTTAAGCAAGCTCTATGAATTTGTCAACATGAGATTATTGAATGCCAATTTGAATAATGACCCTGTAATGTTAGATGATGCATTAAGAGTTTTACATGAACTACGGGCGGCGTGGGAAGGTATTTTAAAGCAGGAAAGCAGGGAAAAACAAAAAGAGGCTAATGAAAGCCAGGAAAAACTGGCAGAACGATTTCCCACTCGTATTGAGGGTAATGTTAGCAAAACTGATGGTTACAATCGTCTGGCGATTAAAACATAAGTGACAGGGTTCAGTGGGTAGGGAACAGGGTTCATGAAGCCTCTTAATTTTGGATTGGGTAAAAAGCCAAACAATAAAAGATGAAGTCTAGCGTAAAGTCAAAGATTTATTATAAATGATAAACAGGATTTATAAATTATCTTGTCTATCCTGTTATCCTGTCTAAAAAAGGTGGAATAATGGAAAACTATTTGAACTTGTTGTTGAACCAGATGGATAAAAACAGACAGATCAATGCATTGGCAAAAGAAGGAAGAGATGCCATTGCTAGAGGAGATATAGGTATCGTAATGGAAAGCGGTGCTGTGAGGAGGGAGATCATCTCTCAACTGAAATCGTTGCAGTCTGAGATGGATCCCTACCTTGAAGATTTACCCAAGAAACTCGAACATCTTTCTCCGCAGTTGAAGGATCAAATTTTAACGGTTAGTAAGCAGTTAAATGAGATTATCAGCGAGACGATTGCAATTGATCAGGAAAATGAGATTAAATTGATGGCACTTAAAGAAGGTATTGGAGATAAGATTAAAGAGGTGGGAAGAGGAAAGAAAGCATTGAGTGGATATAAAAGCCCTTCCCAGAATGCCCCGAAGTTATTTGATGGGGAAGTCTGAGGTGATAGTTAATTGAGCTTGTTTCCGATCAACCGGGCAAGGTTTTGGGCAATACCTTTTATTTCCTTCTCATCCTGCCCTTCAACCATAACACGGCACAGTGACTGCGTACCGGAGTAACGTACCAGGACCCTTCCTTTATCAGATAGTGTCTTTTCAGCAGTGTCAATGGCCTTTTTAATCTCAGGTATGGAATCAAGGTCTTTTTTTTGTTTTATTTCTACATTCTCAATTGTTTGGGGAAACTTCTGCATAATGGTACTCAGTTCAGAAAGTTTCTTGTTGCTTTTTTTCATAGCAGCCAGGACCTGCAAAGCAGAGAGGACACCGTCACCAGTTGTAGTTAAGTCAAAAAATATGATGTGACCCGACTGCTCACCACCAAAGTTGTACCCGTGGCGCAACATTTCTTCTAAAATGTATCTGTCTCCGACTGCTGACCGAACCACTTTGATCCCTTCTCTTTTGAGAGCAATCTCTAGCCCTATGTTGCTCATTACAGTGGCTACCACGGTATTTTTATTCAGGCGATTTTCTTTTAACATATCAACAGCACAAATAGCCATGATTTGATCACCATTTACTTCAATCCCATTTTCATCAACAAAAATGACTCGATCTGCATCACCATCCAGTGCAATGCCAATATTGGCACCCTTTTCTTTCACTGCCTGACTTACTGCTTCCAGGTGAAGTGTTCCACAGTTCAGATTGATATTGGCTCCATCAGGCTCAACACCTAAGGGGTAAACCTCGGCTCCGAGCTCTTCAAATACAAGGGGTGCAATTTTATATGCTGCACCATGAGCACAATCCAGGATGATCTTATATCCATCCAGGGTAAAATCTTTGTGGAAAGTGCTTTTAAGGAAAACAATATACCTTCCTGCAGCATCATCAATTCTGAATGCCTTTCCTACTTCGGTAGCGGTGGGACGAAGAGAGTCTATCTCTTTTGTAAATATCAACTCCTCAATCCTTTTCTCCTTTTCATCAGGAAGCTTAAATCCGTCTCGACAAAAAATCTTTATTCCATTGTCCTGAAAAGGGTTATGGGAGGCTGAAATCACGATGCCTGCGTCCGCTCTCATATCGGTGGTTAAAAAAGCGATACCTGGGGTAGGAACGGGGCCGACCAGGAGGACATCCACACCCATGGAACAGATTCCTGATGCCAGAGCCGTCTCTAACATATATCCTGAAAGCCTGGTATCCTTGCCAATGAGGATTCTGTGTCTTCTATCTTGATCCTTAAATATGTGGGCTATAGCTCTTCCCAGCTGCATTGCAATTTCTGTGGTCATAGGGTAGACATTGGCAACACCTCTGATTCCATCGGTGCCAAATAATTTTCTCATTTCTTCTTCCTTATTGTTGACGTTCTATTTATTCTACCGTTACGCTTTTTGCCAGATTTCTGGGTTGGTCAACATCCGTTCCCTTGAACTCAGCAATATGATAGGCAAGCAGTTGCAGAGGAAGGGTGAAAAGAATTGGCATCAGATAGGCATTATTTTCTGGTATTTTTATGATAATATCTGCCTTTGAGCTAATTTCTTTACTGATTTTGGGGGTAACTGCTATGATTTTTCCTCCTCTTGCCTTTACTTCCTCGACATTACTCATAATCTTATCAAAGGTAACACCTTTTGACACCAATACTACTACTGGCATTTGTTCATCAATGAGTGCAATAGGACCGTGTTTCATTTCACCTGCTGGATATCCTTCTGCATGAATATAAGAGATTTCTTTCAGCTTAAGGGCACCTTCTAAGGCAATGGGGTAGTTGATGCCCCTTCCCAGGTAGAGGAAATCACGGTAGTTCATATAGTAATGGGCAATAGTTCTTATGGTGGAATCTTCTCCCAGTATCTTTTCAACCTGCCGAGGTAATTTCACCAAATCTTTGATTAAACCCTTCTCTTTGTCAGTGGATAACCGCCCGGTAAGTTTGCCCAGGTGGAGAGCCAGGAGATAAAGTACAACCAACTGGGTGGTGAAGGCCTTGGTTGATGCCACCCCAATCTCAGGTCCCGCATGAGTATAGATAACTCCATGGGAGCTCCTCACTATACTGCTATCTACTACATTACAGATGGAGATGATTCGCGCATTTTTCTTTAACCCTTCTCGCAAAGCAGCCAATGTATCCGCTGTCTCTCCTGACTGACTAATGAGTAGGAGGAGGGTTTTTTTATTTAGCAAAGGGTCTCGGTACCTGAATTCAGATCCTAAATCTACTTCAACGGGTATCCTGCATAGCCCCTCAATCATAAATTTGCCTACAATAGCAGCATGCCATGAAGTGCCACAAGCAACGATATAGATCTTCTCAAAATGTTTTACCTCTTTAGAAGTGAGGTTGCAATCTTCCAGAAATATTTTGCCCTCCTCCTCAGCGATTCTCCCTCTAAAAGTGTCTATAAATGCTCTCGGCTGTTCAAATATTTCCTTCTTCATGAAGTGCTTGAAGCCACCTTTTTCTGCCATAGAGGGACTCCAGTCAATGGTCTTAACCTCTTTAGAAATCTTTTTGCCCGAGAGATTGTTAAATTTTACACCCTTTTCACTCAAGACAGCCATTTCCCCATCATCTAGAAAGATAGCCTTCCTCGTGTGTGACAGGAAGGCAGGAATATCAGAAGCCATAAAGTATTCTTGTTCGCCCAGCCCTATGACGAGTGGACTTTCATTCCTTGCAGCGATCAGCTTTTTGGGCTCTCCTTCACAAATGACACCAATGGCATAGGATCCTTTGATTCTCTTAAGGGCATTTCTCACTGCCAGCTCAAAACTGTTCCCTTTAAATAGGTAGTTTTGAATAAGATGAGCAATAATTTCTGTGTCGGTTTCTGATTTAAAGGTATGGCCTTTTTGTTCTAGAGATTTTTTGAGATTGAGGTAATTTTCTATAATACCGTTGTGAATGACTACAATACTTCCAGCTTTGTGGGGATGGGCATTGGTCTCAGATGGTTTACCATGGGTAGCCCATCGAGTGTGACCGATCCCTACTTTTCCTCTTAAAGGATCTTTGCATAAAGAACGTTCCAGCTGGTCAAGTTTCCCTTCGTTTCGTTTAATCTTTACCTTCCCACCATCTATAACGGCCATACCAGCAGAATCGTACCCACGATATTCCAGTCGCTTTAAACCCTCAAGTAAAATTTGAGGAGCTTCCCTTTCACCAATATATCCTATAATGCCACACATTAAGTTCTTATTACCTCTTGTCCCTGTTTTAGCTTAACTATTGAACCAGGAGCATAGTATCCACGCAACGAAGTATTGGGATAAGATAATACACCTTTTGCCAGTAAGGTCCCGGGGCTGGTTACTGTATTGCATCCCAACTCCACTTTGTCTCCAATAATAGCTCCCATTTTTCTTAGTCCTGTATCGTACAGGTTCCCATCAATTTTAATTTTTATGGTTGAATCGAAGATTTTAAGATTAGCGAGTTTGGTTCCTGCTCCCAAATTAACCTCACCTAAGATGCTGTCTCCAATATAGGCGAAGTGACCTGCTTTGCTCCCGTAAGTCATAATAGAGTTTTTTATTTCGGTAGTATGTCCTACCACGCATTGGTCCCCTATGACTACGTTACCCCTGATATAGGCACCTTGCCGAACCTCATTGTTATTTCCAATAATAGTAGGACCTTTGATTAGTGCTCCAGGCTCTACAACGGTATCCTTTCCAATATAAATGTTATCATCCAACAAAGAAACGCCTGCGTAGAGAATCGATGCACCCACCAGAATTTCACCATCAACTTCTACTTGAGGTTTTCCCCGAGCATCCCCCCCTCTTTTTAGTTTAAAATGCTCTATGAGCTTTCCCTCATGGAGGGCATAAGTCTTAGGCAGTACCGCACCCTTTTTTGTTAGTTCACCCAGGTTAGAATCAAGGTTATCATGGATGTAGGATTCCAACCTTTTCAAGGTGTCCCAAACGTGTTCCGTCTTCTCAAACAAAGGGCGGTGAGTAAATTTTGTCAGATCAAAAAAATCTTCAGCACTTAGCATTTTCTATCGGTTTTTTATCTAAAAAATAAAGAGAATACTTAGAGGCTATCCATTCTTGATTAAAAAACAGCCTTTAGAATATTCTCATATTAATCTTTTCTGAGATCAAATATCTCATCTCAGTTGATTTGGCTGGAATTGTCTTAATCTTCTTTTTCCTGTACCTTGCTATATTTTTCTTTTTCACCACAAAGGAATGTACAATTTTTCCCTGCTTCTTTCCCTTGATAAAGTGCTTTGTCAGCCTGTTCAATCAGTCCATTCTTATTGTCAGCATCGATGGGGAAAGATGCTAAGCCAATAGTTATACAGATATTTCCAATGGAGTTTCCTTCTCCATCATGCAAATTGGTTTTTTCAACTTCTTGTCTAATTCTTTCACAAACAATAGAAGCTTCTTCCTTGTCAGTTTCAGGAAGTATTACGGTAAATTCTTCCCCACCATACCGGCAGATGACATCACACCCCCTGGTAGTAGTTTTTAAGATAGATGCCAAATTTTTTAATACCAAGTCTCCTACTGGATGGCCATATTGATTATTATAATCCCTAAAATTGTCAATGTCTAGCATAACCAAAGATAGAGGGCGTCCATACCTTTTTTCTCTCTCCAATTCCATCTGAAGATGTTGATGAAAGTAGCGATAATTGTATAGTTCAGTAAGTCCGTCAATACTTGAGAGTATTTTATAAAATTCTCTCTCACTGGCTAGCCGTTGAAAATTCCTCCTCTCGATATTTTTCTTTATCACCAATCTTATCTGATCGGTATTTAAAGGTTTTGTGATGTAGTCTACAGCACCAGCTTTCATTGACTCTACAGCAGAATCAACAGAAGCATACCCTGTCATTACGATAACGTCGATACCTGGGTCTATCTTCCTTGCCTCTCTGATCACTTCCATGCCCTGCATACCCTGCATTCTTAAATCGGTTACTACCAGATCATAAGTGGAAACTTGAATCATCTGCAAAGCTTCTTCTCCGCAGGAGGCAGTGTCCACTTTATAGTCGGATTCCTCTAATAAATCTGTGAGTAAAGATCTTATATCCTCATCATCATCTATAACTAAAAGTTTATTAGCAGAAGTGCCATCCTTCCCCCCTTCTATGACGTTTTTATCAATAAACTCAGGAGGAGAAGCAGAGTCCTTTACGATAACATTGCCTTCATCTTTTTCCTTCTTTCCTTTATTAATCTTGCTCATTTCTCACCATAAAAGAAAATAATAAAAATCAATAACCGAATCTTATATATCATAAAAATGTACAGAACGAAACATTTTAATTATTTTTTTTCGCTTTCTTCCATCTGCGGTGGAACCACCACCATTGACTAGGATACTGTTTTATGTAAGATTCAATAAGCTTGGTAAGTTTGGCAGTGTTTTGGAGTATATCCTCCTCCTTGTTTTCGGTGTTAATAAGTTTGAAAGGCGGTTTTATAATGAGTTTATGATGGTTTGAAGCATCCCTTATTATAAACATGGGGAGGATAGGAGCACCTGTTCTAAAGCTAAAGACTACAGGTCCTCTGAAGGTAGGAACCAGCCAGCCAAAAAAATCAACCCAAAGGTCTTGGGAAGATGCATTCTGGTCAATCTGGAGATAAAGGATACTGTTATTTTTCAAGGAAGTTAATGATTTTGCTACACATGTCCTGCGGGGTTTATCGGGTATTGAGTCCAGGCCGATCTTTATCCTTATGTCTGATAAGGTTTTAGCTAATATGTTATCTTTAGGGTTACGAAGAATGAGATTGAAGCGATGTCCTTCTAAAGTCAGCCTGGGACCAATTAGAATAAAGTTTCCCATATGGGCGCTTATAGCTACCACCCCTTTACCCTGGCTCAATGCATTATCTAAGTATTCCAGTCCATCAATGCTTATGATCTCTTTTAAAAAATTTGGGTCAGCATAAATGAGTTTCGCTACCTCCAGTACGTTCTTAGCTGTGTCACGAAAAATGGTTTTCACGATTTCGTCACATTCCCGTTTTGTTTTTGAATTACCGAAGGCTATTTGTAAATTGTGGTATGCTATCTGCCTTCGCTTCCTCATCAGACAAAAGCCTATTTTCCCAAAAATATCCGCAACAAAGTAAAGAGACTTTAAGGATAACCATTGAGGCAATCGGATGGCAAATCTGGCCCATATCCGCCCACAGAAATATAAAATCCTTTTTCTCAAGTAAGGTTTTTTATCTCTTCTCTCCATTTTTTTGCTTATCCACATTCTATAAAAATAGAAATGTTGTATATCTCTTATATCCTTTTAATTGTCAACCTTTTTGTATTAATCTTGTGGAGAATCCTGTATCTGTTCAAAATGCAGTGGAATTTTTTAAACAATGAAAAATTGCAAAGTAAAAAACAAAAAAAATGCTTGACATTCTTTCTGCCTATGGTAGTAAAAACCTGTTATTAAATCTGTTATGAAAGGGGGTGAGGAATGTTTAGATCAAATAGAAACATAACTAACATTGTATATCTAAAATTCTATGAAAAAGAAGGAAGGAGGAGATTTATGAAACTATCAAAACTTCTAACATTGGTTTTAGCTCTATCTTTTTTCTGTGCATTTTGTATGGTCGTATCATCTTCCGCTACTGAGAAAGCTACTAAGGCTGCACCTGAAAAAACAGTATTATCAGGGAAGATTAACATAAACACTGCTAATACAGAACAGTTGGAGATATTGCCGCGTATTGGGACAAAAACCGCACAATCTATTATTGAATATCGCACTCAGAATGGACCTTTCAAAAAGATAGAAGACATTACTAATGTTAAGGGCGTTGGAGAAAAGACACTTGAGGAATTGAAAGGTTATATCATTTTGGAGGGTAGTACTACCTTGAAGAAAGATTAATTCGATTTCTTTAAGATCATTTATATAATTGTTACAATAAAAGGCAGGGGAAACAATCTCTGCCTTTTATTATTATCCCATATTTTGCAGTAGGTATCGTAGCGAGGCGCAGAAAACCGTGGCGAAACGTGCAGTTAAAGCGATTTTACGACGAAGGCATATCCATAGATATGTTGAGGAGCAAAATCGTGTCGCAAACGACTAGACGTGAAACGGGTGGTTTTGTTTCATCCG
>RCNB010002219.1_pt1 | contig 12006 bp, 12 predicted proteins | sample 2041321 | NCBI WGS metagenome assembly RCNB01 (sample SAMN09708232, study PRJNA481090) | Marine sediment metagenome, whole genome shotgun sequencing project. | reverse complement strand
CGCGAGCGTTCCGATGCGTTCTGCAGAGAACCCATGACGTCGAATTGAGTCAAAGGCTCCTGGGCCGGCTTTAAACACCAGATTTCGGGCGCTCACTTTCGCTGCTGCTCCTGCAACGTGAATGGGTTCTGGCTATTGCTCGCGCCGCTATTTGCCGCAATTTTATTCGAATGGGTGGCGCTTGATAATCGTCTGTTCCCGATCAGGTCCCGTTGAAATAATGTCTACAGGAACGCCTGCGAGCTCCTCAATGCGAGCCAGATAAGCACGCGCGTTTTCCGGCAAATCATCGACATTCGTCAAACCGACCGTCGACTCCTGCCAACCCGGCAGTTCTTCGTAAACCGGCTTACAGTCCGCGAAACTATCGACAAAAACAGGAACACCCGGGATCGCCTGACCGTCAATCTCGTAGCCATTGCAGACCTGGATCGTCTCGAGTTCGTCGAGTACGTCCAGTTTGGTCACGCATAGCCCAGACACGCTGCTGTTAATAATGGAACGGCGCAAAGCGACGGCATCGAACCAACCGCAACGCCGTGGCCTGCCGGTCGTCGCACCAAACTCGGCTCCAACTCGCGCAAGATGCTCCCCCTGATCGTCAAACAATTCCGTTGGGAACGGACCCGCTCCGACGCGTGTCGTGTATGCCTTAACAATGCCGAGAATATAGTCGAGGTTTCGCGGTCCAATACCCGTACCGGTACTTGCTGCTGCGGCAACGGTGTTTGATGACGTCACAAACGGATAGGTACCGTGGTCAATATCAAGGAACGTACCCTGTGCGCCTTCAAATAAGATGCTGCCACCTGCTTGCGAAATATCGTGCAGTTCCTGCGTGACGTCGGCCGTGATTGGCGCGATGATCTCCGCGGCTTGCATGGCTTCATCCAGGGTTTTCGCAAAATCGACAGTCTCTGCGCGGAAGTAGTTCTTCAGCAAAAAGTTATGGTAATCGAGAACCTCGCCAAGCTTCGCCGCAAATTTTTCGCGAACGAATAGATCAGAAATTCTTAGAGCACGACGCGCGACTTTGTCTTCATATGCGGGGCCAATTCCTCGCCCCGTCGTGCCGATGGCGGCCGAGCCTTTGGCTTTTTCACGGGCAAGGTCCAGTGCGGCATGTGACGGCAGGATAAGCGGGCATCCCGGGCTAACTTTTAGCCGATCGTAGACCGGTACGCCGGTGGCAATAAGTGCATTCGCCTCAGTGACAAACGCATCGAGTGACAAGACGACGCCGTTGCCCACAAAACATCTAACCCCGTCGCGCAGGATGCCGGACGGTATCAGGTGCAAAACCGTCTTTTTGCCATCGATGACGAGTGTGTGCCCGGCGTTGTGTCCACCCTGGAACCGAGCTACAGCAGTAGCGCGATCTGTCAACAGATCAACGATCTTTCCTTTGCCCTCATCACCCCACTGGGTTCCGATGACAACGACGTTTTTGCCCATGGTCATTCCGATTCTTAGCTACGTACGAAAAATAATAGCACCAGCCCGGCAATCATCGCCGTCAAGCCAGCGGCGCGAAGCTGATTGTCACTTAGTCGCACAATTTGCGCCACCAATTGTTTGTATCGGCTCGGGCCAACGAACGGCAATATGCCCTCAAGCACGAGGAGCAGCGCGCACGCCGTCAAAATCTCCGTCCAATACATGCCTAATCCGGCTTATCGACCGCCATCCGACTCGTTCAAATAACGGAAGAAGTCGTTATCAGGATCGAGAACCAGCAGGTCACCCTGCTTGCCCATCGATTTTCGATACGCATCGATCGAGCGGTAGAAGGCATAGAACTCGGGGTCCTTATTGTACGCGCTGGCGTAAGTCGCGGCCGCTGTCGCATCGCCTTCACCACGAATTTTCTGACCATCGCGATAAGCATCGGCGAGAATGACCGTACGCTCTCTGTCAGCGGAGGCGCGTTTTTGTTCTGCTAATGCATTACCTTCAGCGCGGCGTTCGGCAGCGATACGCTTACGCTCTGCCGCCATTCGCTGGTATACCGAATTGCGAACGTCCTCCATGAACTCGACCTGCTTGACGCGAAAATCGATCAACTCTACGCCAAGATCCTCTGCAGTCGCCGCCGCCGTCGTCAGCATGTCCTGCATAAGTTCGGCACGACCCACGGATATTGCTTGGGTCACGGTCCGTTTACCAAACTCTGTTACTACAGCATTCTTGATGATTTCTGACAGTCGATCGTCCCCAATGACTGCGGAGCCACCCGTGGAGGTATAGAAACGAACCGGATCGACGATGCGCCATTTAACAAAGAAGTCGACTTCAAGCGCCTCGTTCTCGGCTGTAAACACCCGCTCCGGACGATCACTGATCGTTAAAATCCGTTTCGGGAATTTACGAATAGTGTGGATAGCCGGAATTTTCCAGTTCAGGCCGGGTTCGTAATCCGCGCGGATGACCTCACCCAGACGCAGCTTAATCGCCAGCTCCGTTTCATCAACCGTAAAAGCTGATACACCGACACCGACCAGAGCGATGCCGAGAAGTACTACAAGAGAGAATTTTCCGTTCGTCATTGTCGTACCCTCCTGTCGCGCGCATCCACGGGCTCGGCACTGATATCACTAGGCCTCACCGCCGCAGCTGTCGAATCGGCGGACCGAGTGCCATCGGTCGACTTTTCAGTGCGGCCGGCCGCGTTAAGCATCTTGTCTATCGGCAGATACAGCAGATTGCCGCTGCCCTTGGAGTCGATGAAGACCTTGTTAGATCGGCCATATACTTCTTCAATCGCATCGATATAGAGCCGTTCACGAGTGACTCCCGGTGCTTTCTGATATTCGACGAGAAGCGACTCAAAACGTGCCGCCTCACCTTCTGCGTCTGCGACGACACGATCATGATAGCCGTGGGCATCTTCATTAATACGAGCAGCATCACCACGGGCTATTGGAATGATGTCCCTGGCATAAGCGTCAGCTTCAAGCTCGAAGCGTTCGCTGTCATTACGTGCTTTCTGCGCATCATCAACTGCCGCCTGAACCGCTTGCGGATAGTTAACCGTCTCAAGTGATATTGACGTAACGGTGATGCCAGCGTTGTAACTGTCCAATGTCTCCTGCAAGACCGACATGGAACGTGACGCGATCTCATCGCGGCGGGCTGCAATGAGAACTTCGAGTTCGCTGGTGCCAACAACTTCCCGAAGCGCGCTTTCAGTAACGTCCTGCAGAGTCAGTTCCGGTTCGACGACCTCGAAACTGTACTTGACTGGATCCGTACGCCGATATTGCACGACCATATCAATGAACACGTATTGCTCATCGGCCGTCAGCATTTCCGTGCGATACGCGAAGTTCTTGACCTCGTTGATATTCACCAGGTTGACGGTCTCAATGGGGAAAGGAATATGCCAGTGCAGACCCGGCATGGTTGTGATGGTATAGGCGCCGAAGCGCTGCACAACACCACGTTGCGCTTCGTCGACACGATAAAGACCGGTGGCTGCCCAACCGATCAACACAATAAAGATCAGTATGAACCCACCCGCGGTACTAGCTGCTCCGCCACCGCTGCCACCACCGCTGAGGATGCTGCCAATGCGTTTTTGCCATTTCTCTACGATCTGGTCGAGGTCATTCGGTTCCTCGCCATCTTTCTTCCAGGGATTTTTACCGTTTCCCGATTCGTTCCAAGCCATATTCGTCTGCTTCTTCTCAGGTTCCTGTCGTTACCAGCTCTTGCACCGGTAACGGCTCCAAAAGGTCTTCCGGGAGGTTCTCTCGCTTCAGGAAACGATTCAAATCCCTCTCGGCCATTTCTAATTCCAGCGTCCAGCCGCCATCTTCGCATGCCTCTTCTTTGAGGACAGCACCCAACTCAAAAAGTTTGGCACGTTGTCGACCCTGTGTCGGATCCAAATGTACTTTGCCGTGCAAGGTCTCACGACGCAGCCGATGCCCGATGGCGTCCAGCAACATCGGGATACCTTCACCGGACGCAGCCGACAGCCAAACCGCACGCCCTTCACCGGCGCGATTATTCGCGACCTTCGGCTCGCGATCCAGTTTATCGATCTTATTGTACACCCGGATCTGTGGTACCTGGTCGGCATCGAGTTGTTTCAATACCGAATTAACCTGCCGAATTCGTTGCCATCGATTAGGGTCGCTGGCATCGATAAGGTGCAATATCAAATCGGCCTCTCGCGCCTCCTGCAGAGTCGAGCGAAAAGCCGCTATCAATTCATGCGGCAGATCGCGCACGAAGCCGACCGTGTCGGCCAGGACAACCTCCCGGCCATTTGGCAACTCCAGGCGCCGCACCGTTGGATCCAGTGTTGCGAATAGCTGATCCTTGACAAAGACGCCGGCGTCAGTGAGCGCATTAAAGAGTGTCGACTTACCGGCGTTGGTGTAGCCAACCAACGCGACGGTGGGCACTTCCGCGAGCACCCGGTTTTGACGATTCATTGTCCGCCGGGCGTCCACGTGCTTAAGACGCGACTTCAGCTGACGAATCCTCGCACCGATTAAACGTCTGTCAGATTCCAACTGAGTTTCACCGGGGCCTCGCAGGCCGATTCCGCCCTTTTGCCGTTCGAGGTGAGTCCAGCCGCGCACCAGGCGCGTCGACAAATGTCCCAGCTGTGCGAGTTCGACTTGCAGTTTGCCTTCAAAACTACGCGCGCGCTGCGCGAAAATATCGAGTATCAGGCCTGCTCGATCGAGCACCCTGCATTTAAGCTGCCCTTCGAGATTCCGTTCCTGACTCGGAGACAACGCCGCCGACGAAATAATCAGGTCTGCTGAGTTTCGCTCGGCACTTTCGGCAACGTCCTCGAGCTTGCCTTTGCCGATGAAATAACGCGCGTCCGGCCTTCGCCGCGCGCAGATAATCTCATCGACAATAAGCGCCCCTGCCGACCTTGCCAGTTCAGCAAACTCTTCGCGCTCGGATTCGTCTGGTGCGCCGTCGACGCTTGCATGAACCAGGATTGCACGTTCGCCGCTTTGCGGTCGTTCAAACAAAAACGACCTCCTGCGGAACCGTTGGTTTCAAGCTAGTCGTCCTCGACCTCGTCATCCGGCAACGGCAGACGAACATTGCGCGACGGTACAACCGTCGAAATCGCATGCTTGTAGACCATTTGGTTGACGCTGTTCTTGAGAAGCACGACGAACTGATCAAATGAATCGACCTGGCCCTGCAGCTTGATACCGTTGACGAGATATATCGACACCGGCACTTTTTCTTTGCGCAGTATGTTCAGGAAGGGATCTTGCAGTGATTGCCCTTTAGCCACGTTGGGGTCTCCTTATTTTTGTCATTGTTTGAACACCGCATACCGGTGGCGCCGGTAGCCCTAGCGAGTTCTGTTGTAACGTCGAAAATTCTATCACAGGCCGGAAATTCCAAATGCGTAAATTACGCCAGCCGACCAACCAGAAATGTAGATATAGCATCAACCGTGCCAACTTCAAGTGGGTCAAATGAATTCAGGTCTGACTCACTCCGCAACCAGGTTATTTGCCGCTTGGCCAGTTGCCGAGTCGCAAAAAGCGCCTTTCTTCCTGCCTCATCAAGCGTTGTCTCGCCATCCAGGTATTCCCAAATCTGGCGATAGCCGACCGAACGCATCGAGGGGCTTTTCGCGGTCAGCCCCGGAAGTTGATAAAGCTCTTTGACTTCTTCGATAAACCCATTGTTTAACATCAGGTTTAGTCGCTCCTCAATTCGTGCGTGCAGCAGCTCTCTCGTGGCAGGTTGCAGCGCGATCTTGATGAATCTGACATCATTGTGCTCTTCGTCCCGCGCCTGCTGCTGCCATTTGCTCAGGGGCATACCGCTCGCAATAAACACCTCAAGAGCCCGCTGAATTCGCTGGCTGTCATTGGGGTTGATCCGCTCTGCAGCCTCCGGGTCGATATCTCGCAAACGCTCGTGCAAAGCCGGCCATCCGAGGTCTGCGGCATCCGCGTCGATGGCCGCCCTTATTTGCTCGTCAGCCGCTGGAAGATCAGCAATACCACCGGTTAACGCGCGAAAATACATCATTGTGCCGCCCACGAGCAGAGGAACACGCCCTGCCGCGAATATCGCATCCATCTCGGCGCGGGCATCGCGCACAAAGTCGCCCGCGGAATAGCCCTCATCGGGATTGCGTATATCAATGAGGCGATGCGGCGTATGCCGCAACGTGTCTGGATCCGGTTTTGCCGTACCAATATTCATGCCGCGATAGACGAGTGCTGAGTCGACACTTATGACGTCCAATGGAAAACGTTGACACAGCTGAATAGCGACATCCGTCTTGCCGGATGCGGTTGGGCCCATAAGACATATCGCCGTATTCACGTCGTAACTCTATCTATCGCCCGCGCAGAAACAGGCGATCGAGTTCCGCCATCGTGATGGTGGTCCAGGTTGGGCGCCCATGGTTGCACTGGTCAGCGCGATCGGTTGTTTCCATTTCCCGCAGCAGCGCATTCATTTCTTCAAGTGTAAGTTGGCGATTGGCACGTATCGACGTGTGGCATGCCATTGTCGCAAGGAAGTCGTGGCAGGCATCTTCTACACGGTTGCTCTGCCCCGCTTCGGCGATATCCGACAAGACATCGCGCAGCAATCCCTCGGCATCTGAATTCTTGAGTAAGGCGGGAACTTCCCGAACAACGAGACTGGTCGGCCCCGCACGATCGATAACAAGCCCGAGGCTTTCAAGCATCTCTCTGTGTTGCTCGACAAGATCCGCCTCGCTCTCGGCTACCGCTACCGTTGTCGGCACCAACAATGGCTGGCGCACTACTGCCTTGTCGTCGTAGCCGCGTTTGAGCTTCTCGTAAAGAATGCGCTCGTGGGCTGCGTGCATGTCGACAATAACCAACCCATCGCTGTTTTCTGACAGAACGTAAACACCCGCGATCTGCGCCATTGCGAAACCCAACGGCGGGACTTGCGCTTGCCCGGTCTCCGGATCAATCGCCGCAACCGAGGCTGCACCGGACAAAGCGCGATACGCGGCTAACGATTCGCGTACCGCCCCACTGCCGGGCTGGTACGAGCCGGTGAGTGGCATTGCGCCCTGACTGTAGGAGCTGGTGACACTCGGTGGCGCAGATACTACGGAATGGCCTCCCGGCTTCGTATCTTGCAAAGCAACTTCGACAGCCTGCGACACCACACCGTGCACGCGACGCCCGTCGCGAAACCGCACTTCGTGCTTGGCGGGGTGCGCATTCGCATCGACCCCTTTAGGATCCATCGTAAGGCTCAACACATAAGCCGGATATCGGCCATGAAACAGAACATCGCGATACGCATGTCGGGCGGCATGAGACAGGGTCTTGTCAGAAATGCTGCGCCCATTGACGAACCAGTACTGCATGTCAGGCTGGCTGCGATTGAACGTCGGCTGCCCAACCCACCCGGATAGAGCAATGCCTTCCGTTGCATGCTCGAGATAAATAGCCTGGTCGGCGAAAGCTTTGCCACAAATTTTCGAAATCCGGGTCAGGCGCTCAGCTTCCGATGTCGCTGCGGCGAGCTGCAATACAGTGCGCCGATTGTGCGTCAACGTGAACGCAACATCTGGCCGCGACAAAGCAAGCCGTCGAATCCATTTTTCGATATGACCGAACTCTGTGCGCTCGGTGCGCAAAAAGCGGCGACGCGCCGGTGTATTGAAGAACAAATCGTGCACTTCGATACTGGTACCGTTGGGATGAGCCGCCGGCGCCGGATCGCTGACCTTCCCATTGTCGACATCGACCTGCCACGCAGACTCGTCGTCGCTGACTTTTGAGCACAGCGTAAGCCGAGCAACAGAAGCAATGCTCGGAAGCGCCTCACCCCGAAAACCAAGCGACACGACCGCCTCGAGATCATCCAGGCTGGAGATCTTGCTTGTGGCATGCCGTGACAACGCCAGGCTGATCTCGTCTTTGCGGATACCGGCACCGTTATCCCGAATACGAATGAGTTTCTGCCCACCAGCAACGATATCGACATGCACGCTACTGGCACCCGCGTCGAGACTGTTCTCGACCAGTTCTTTCACCACGGACGCGGGTCGCTCAACGACTTCGCCGGCTGCGATCTGGTTAATCAGATGACTGGGTAATTGCTGAATCGGCATACGTTGACACGGGCTGCACAGGGGCGGCCTGCCATTTTTTCAAAACGGCGACGAAAAGTCTTGTCTGGTATTAAAGCTAGCTGCCGGAGAAGACCGGGATGGAGAGCGTTTGGCCAATGCGGATGTTGTTGCCGCTCATCCGATTCGCCGAACGAATTGCTGCGGTACTTACGTTATAGCGTTCTGCGATCTCGGATAATGTGTCGCCACGCGCAATAACATGCCGAACCTGACGATTAGGTGCACGCTGAGAGTTCATCGCAATTCGCGTGTCCGTTGGAGGATTCCTGTAAAAATAGGTTCGAATTCCGGACCATATTGAACCGGCCAGCTTTGACTGATGGCCCGGATCGCGCAACTTCTTCTCTTCGGCAGGATTCGAGATGTAAGCCGTTTCGACGAGTATCGATGGCATATCGGGAGACTTCAGCACAAGCAGTCCCGCTTGCTGAACATTCCTGCGACGAACCCTGACGGTTCCGGCAAGCTCACGAATTACCCTGGCGCCGACCTCCAGGCTCGCACTCAAGGCAGCGTTTTGTGACAAGTCGAGCAAGACCTCGGCAAGGACTTCGTCTTTGTCTTCGAGAGAAACGCCGCCCACACTTACAGCCGCATTTTCGCGTTCAGCCAGGAGACGTGCTTCCTCATCGCTCGCACCCTTCGTAGACAAGGCGTAAACCGTTGCGCCGTGCGCACGCCTGTCATCCACGGCATCAGCATGGATGGAGACGAACAGGTCGGCTTTGTTGCGCCTCGCAATGGCCATGCGTTCGCGATGATCGACATAAATGTCGCTGTTGCGAATCAACACAGCTTTCATGCCTTGCTCGGCGTTGATGCGGGCAGCGAGCTTACGGGATATCGCCAACGCGACGTCCTTTTCACGCGTCCTCGCTTTGCCGACCGCACCCGGATCGTGACCACCGTGGCCTGGATCTATGGCGATAACGATGTCGCGCCCCGGTGTGTATTTCTCGGACGCCCGCTTGACGGTCTGCAAATTGCCGGCACGCTGCAGGTCGATAACGAGCCTGTCGCCATACTGGCTGTTCGGCCCCGCCGTAAAGCTGCGCGAACGAACATTCTCGTTGAGATCCAGCACGACTCGTAATTGCCCGTTGGAGCGGATACCGCTGCGGATCGATCGGACGGAGCCAACGCCGGTGGGCAAATCTGTCAGCGCCTTGGCCAATTGCCCGTCCTTGAGATCGACAACCAGCCGATCGGGACTTCTAAGGGTAAAGATGCTGTGTTCCGCAGAGCGGCTTAAATCAAGCACAACCCGCGTCTTGCCGCTTTCAGCCCAAATGCGAATATTTTCGACCGTCGTCGCAGAATGCGCTGCAAAGGCAAGCAGCAAAAGGCATGCGGTCAATATCAGGCGTCGGCAGTGCATCGCAGGTGGTCAAACTCACATCGCGGGATTATGTCGGGTGAGTATACCGCCGCAAGTGAAAAATCCAAGAATTTTTTCTTCAAAATTATGAAGATATCGAACTTAGTTAATCCTTGTGATGACCTGAAATGGTCGTCGCGAGCTTCTCTTCAACGACCCCGCCGCGCTTGTTCAGTCCCTTGAACTCCGCATCGCGGCCGGATTCATCGTAACTGAGGCTCAGGCGCAGGTCTGCCGCACTTGCCAGGCCGGGCGCCCGATCGGGCCACTCCACCAGGCGAAGGCCGTCTTCCAACTCACTCCAGCCGAGGTAGCGCAGCTCCTCTTCACTGGATATCCTATATAAATCAACATGATAGACTCTTCTATCAGCAAGCTGATAGGGCTCGACGAGCGTGTACGTGGGACTTGGAACGGCGCCAGGATGACCCATCGCAGTTATGAGCGCCCGTGCGAACGTCGATTTGCCGGCGCCGAGCTCGCCCTCAAGGAGCAGCGTCCAGCCAGCCGTATCGGCTGGCAGCACCGCAAGGAGCTTACTGGCGAGCGCTTCGGTCGCCGCAGCATCAGCCAAATGCAGCTTCATGGGTTAATGAGCCCTCGAAGCTCAGACAACAGATCCGATGCCAGGAGCCCGCGCTCACCGGCCTCTGCGGCTTTGTCGCCAGCCTGCGCATGTATTTCAACGCCGGTGGCAGCGGCCTGCTCCGGGGCAAGACCTTGTGCGAGCAAAGCCGCAACGATTCCTGCCAATACGTCGCCCATGCCCGGCGCCGCCATACCCGGGTTCCCCGATGCACTTAGCCATGGCGCCCCCGAGGCGCTGGAAACGAGGGATCCGGCACCTTTGAGAACGACAACACCGCCGTAGAGGTCTTGCAGGCTCATCAAAGCTAACGGTCTGTTCGCCTGCACTTCGGCAGCCGTCGAAGCCAACAGCACTGCCGCTTCGCCTGGATGTGGGGTAATGACACGGTTTTTCGATTTGCCTGGCGACTTGGCCAGCCAATTGAGGGCATCGGCGTCCCAAACTGACGGCAGTTCGCAATCTGCAACCACCGCCATAAGTTCAGCGGCCCAAGGTGATTGACCCAGCCCCGGGCCAACAGCAATGACATCTGCGCTATCAATCAGTCCCTTAAGGTCGTCGGCACCGTTCACGCCGTGACACATGAGCTCCGGCCGGTTCGCCACAATGATCGCAGCATGTCCCGGATCGGTTGCAATGCTCACTCTGCCAGCCCCGCTTCGCAACGCCGCTTCGCCGCACAAGCGGATGGCGCCAGGCATGCCAGCCGCTCCGCCGACCATCAGAACGTGCCCGAAATCGCCTTTGTGCGCTGTCCGACGACGTCTGGGCAAATGTTGCCTGACGGTTTTGTCGTCGATACGCCGTAACTCTATTTTGCTTGCCGCGCTCGCAGCCGCGGGAATATCAAGCCCCGCAAACACCAGTTCACCGCAACAATCGGGTCCCTGATCGAGGAACAGACCGGCTTTGAGGCCGACAAATGTCACGGTGAGATCCGCCAACACCGCACAACCCAGCACTGATCCGGTGTCGCCATGCAGGCCGGTGGGAATATCCAGTGCCAGCACAGGCGCAGAATGTTCATTAATGGCCAAAGCGCTTGCTGCGAAATCGCCTTCAACGTCACGCATGAGCCCACTGCCGAGCATACCGTCAATCAGTAGCTCCGCCTCCGCATCGAGCTCGCCTGCCCAAGGCATGGCCACTCCGCCCTCGGCCGCGAAGTCTCCGTAGGCTGTTGCGGCGTCGCCGTTCAGAGTAGCCGGATCGACAAGTGCGACTACCGAGACGGCAATTCCGTCGAGCGCAGCGAGGCGCGCCACCACATAGCCGTCACCCGCGTTATTGCCGGCACCGCAGACAATCTGCCAGCGCCGGGCATCCGGGAATCTCTCACGCGCCGCGGCAACAGATGCGGCGCCCGCACGGGTCATCAATGTGTATCCCGGGATGTCCAGCTCTTCAATCGCGGTACGATCAATCTCGCGGACAGTTGCTACCGAATAAATTTCTGAAGGTAAGGTCGTCATATCGGCGATTATACTGTGCGCAGACAAGGAACATAAATTGCCACATCCACCTACACAATCACCTAAACAACCGGCCGTTGACCTGGCGACGCTCAAGGGCGACATCCTCTGTTGGGGTGGAGAACTCGGCTTTCAGCAAATCGGTATCACGGATATCGACCTTTCGAATGCGGAAGGCAAGCTCGCCGAATGGCTGCGAAAAGGACACCACGGCCAGATGGATTACATGTCCCGGCATGGTCTTAAACGCAGCCGGCCGGAGTTGTTGTTGCCGGGCACAGTGAGCGTAATCTCGGCGAGAATGGACTACCTGCCTGAGGAGGCATCGTCCCCAACGTCGTTGCTCGATCACGGCAGCAAAGCTTATATCTCGCGATATGCATTGGGTCGCGACTATCACAAAGTTTTGCGGTCTCGCCTCAAGGCACTAGGCAAGAAA
>RCNB010002218.1_pt1 | contig 12006 bp, 14 predicted proteins | sample 2041321 | NCBI WGS metagenome assembly RCNB01 (sample SAMN09708232, study PRJNA481090) | Marine sediment metagenome, whole genome shotgun sequencing project. | reverse complement strand
ATCGGTATAATCCTCTAAATCACGTCTATCTTTTTTTGTAGGTCTACCAATTCCTTTTTTTCGATAATAATCTTTTGCATAATTTAATACATCTCGATTTTCAAAAGCCTCTTTTGGGGTCACATCTTTTCTGTAGATATCAACCAATTTTGCACCTACACGATTAGGAGGAACATCCAACACTTCAAATTGGTAATTGATCTGATTTTTACGGACCGTAATCTTTTCACCAATATAAACCTCTTTCGATGGTTTTACGTTTGTATCATTGATTTTTATATGCCCTTTTTTACATGCTTCAGTAGCTATATTACGCGTTTTATAGTAGCGCGTGCACCAAAGATATTTATCTATTCGCATGTGTCGAGATTAGTTTTTGAAAATCAATGTCGTTTTCAACAAACAGATTGTTATATGGTGCTAATAATTGCTTAGAATTACCCACTTCTTCTAAACCTGTGAATAGTGATTTTTTCTGTTTAACGGTGGTGATATTCAAAATATCATTGATAGCAGCTTCAAGTAAAGGTTCATTTTCGTCTCCAAGAACACCTAAATTTCCAAAATCTTCTGCTACTACTATATCTGGATCAAAACCGGAATTATTATTGTTCTCTTCCAGCTTATTCACAACTTGTAAAACAATAGGTTGCATAGCATATGTGTGGTTTTCATTCGCTGGTTTCCTAAAATTATCAGAATCATATAAGGTAATAGAGCCGACATGTTTTCCTTCCGTTTTTGTACCGATAAGCTTTACATCAATATATGGTTTGAGGCCATTGATAACCAATTCACTGGCAGAAGCCGAGCTTCCGGTAACTAAAACATAAAGCTTTGTTAAGTTTAGACTATTTATTGGACTGCCATTTGCTATTGTATTTGTGAAATTATTGATCAAACTTTGGGGTGATTGCTGTTCGAAGGCCTCTTGCCATTTTGGATTCCAAGTTTCTTTGTAGAATAATTGCCCTTGAAATTGCCCCGTAATCATTCCTGCTAGATTCACAGCCGTAGATCCAAAACCACCTCCATTATAGCGTAAATCTAAAACCAAATCGGTAACACCTTCACTTTTAAATTGCGAAAAAGAAGCATTTAATTCTTGTTCGAAGTTAGTTACAAACCCATTATACATCACATAGCCTATCTTTTGACCGCCTTCATTTATAGTTTTCGCTATAAAAACAGGATTTTCGGTATATATTTCTTTCGTAAGACTAACGGTTTCGCCAGTTACTGCAATAAGATTATTTAAAAGAGCTGCTAACCCAAGGGTATACGAAGTGTTCTCTCCAAATAATAAGCTTCTATAATTATCTAATGTTAGTTGTTGGCCGTCTACTTCTAAAAATAAATCTCCACGTTGTATATTTTTCGTTGAGGCATCAGAGTTCGGTAATATATAGCGTACATAACCAAAAATATTATTACCTCCGGAGAGACGGACCAGTCCGAATTCAGCACCAGTATTTAAGGATGTACCCTGCAATTGTTCTTCTAATTCAATATAATTATCAACAATCCAGCTATACTTATCGCCTCCTTCTTGTCCAACGTTAAACTTTAAATCCTCAAATAAATTTGCAGGATCATTGTAATCCGTTAAAAATTCATTGAGTTCATTTTGACTGGAAAATTGATCATCTGCTAGGTTAGGAACCTCATCTTGCCAAAAATAATAGAGATTCATGCCTTTCCAAACAAAATTTTGAATTTCGATATTTTGTGGTATAACTTCATCATCGTTTGAACAACTCAGGGTTAATAACGTAAAGACAGTTAACAAGGCTATAATGCTGTTTTTCATATGGTTTTTTTTAATTTTTCAACGATGCAATTTACTAAAAAATCATACAGTTTCCCTTTGTATGTAACAAAACAATAACTTGCTCGTCGTAATAGTGTGATGCAGTTTGAAAAGCATCAAAAACCAAACCAAATAATGAACCAAACTGAATTTTTAAATACGGTTTTACCCTTTAAAGACAAGGTTTTTAGATTGGCCAAACGCTTATTAGTCTCTAGTGATGAGGCTGAGGATGCTACTCAAGAGTTGTATTTTAAGCTATGGAAGAATAAAAATAAGCTGAGCGAATATAAAAATGTAGAAGCTTTTGCGATGACGATGACTAAAAATTATTGTTTAGATCAATTAAAAGCAAAGAGATCGAATAATTTGACGCTCGTTCATAGTAATTACACCGATGGTTCTGTGTCATTACAACGCGATATAGAGTTAAAAGATAGTGTTTCAAAGGTGCATGAATTGATTGAAGGATTGCCCGAAAAACAAAAAATAATTATACAGTTAAGAGATGTCGAGAACTATGAATTTGAGGAAATTGGCAAGATTCTTGACTTACAACCAACAGCAGTGCGCGTAGCACTGTCAAGAGCTAGAAAAACAATAAGAGAACAACTCATAAAACAACACAACTATGGAATTATCTAACATAGAAAACTTACTTGAAAAATATGAAAATGCTGAGACTTCTTTAAACGAAGAAGCCTTATTAAAAGAGTATTTTTCTCAAGAAGATATCCCGACACATTTAACGGCGTATAAACCCTTGTTTGTATACTATACTCAAAATAAAGAAGAGCGTTTTACCAAAGCGCTTCCTTTAAAAAGAAACAAGTCCAACTACTGGTGGCTGTCAATTGCAGCTTCTGTAGCATTAGTCTTTAGTGTGTACTTTATGAATGATACCGGGATTGGTAATTTATCATCACAAGAACAAAAAGAAGCTGAACTTGCTTTTCAGGAAACTCAAAAAGCTTTCCAACTCATCTCTCAAAATCTAAATAAGGGAGGAAATGTTGCTATTGCTGGTTTGAGTGAATTTGAAAAAGCACATAATAAAGTATTTAAAGTAGAATAAAAGTTGAAAAAATGAACCGGCCATGGATCTCAACCAGAAAAAAGTAGGAGATATACTTATGGTGAACTCATTTTTACAATAGAATAACAGTAAAAAACTCAAAAATGAACCGAGCCAGAGGTTTCAACCACAAAAAAGTAGGGGATATATTTATGGCCAGCACATTTTTACAAAAAAACAACAATAAAAAACACAAAAATGAAAACAACAATAAATAAAAATAGAAAAATGACACATAAAAAAATAGTAATCGGTTTTATGTTGGCAATGTTGCCACTATTTACCTTTTCGCAATCAGTCTTTGATAAATTTGAAGAAATGGACGATGTGAGTGTAGTAAATGTAAACAAACGCGCTTTTGATTTATTAAAGAAAGTAAGTGTTAGTGGTGAGTCGAAAGAAGCGCAAGAATATATTGATATGGTTGGAAATTTAGATAACCTAAGAGTATTAGCAACGGAAAACGCTTCGATTGCAGCTAAAATGAAAATGGAAGTAAATAAGTATTTAAAGTCTTCTAAATTATCTGAACTCATGCGTGTGAAAGATAAAGAAGGAAATGTAAAAATCTATATCAAAGAAGGTAAAGATGCTGATCATGTAAGTGAGCTATTTATGTTCATAGAAGGCATGAGTGCGAGTATGGGTGGTGATGACCGTAAGCCTGAGGCTGTGATAGTATCTATAACGGGTAATATAGATTTAAATAAGATATCTGAATTAACAAATCAAATGGATATTCCAGGAGGAAAGCATTTGAAGAATGCTAAAAAGAACAAATAATTATGAAAAAAATAGCAACATACGTAGTGCTTTTTGCTGTAGCAATTGCAGGTGTTTCTTGCGGTAGTGAAGCATCATTACAAAAGTACTATATAGATAGTCAAGACAATGAGAGTTTTAGCTCGGTTGATGTGCCAGCAAGTATCATTACTTTGCAAGATGATGCTGAGCCTGACGTAAAAGAGGCCTATAATTCATTAAAGAAAATGAACGTATTGGCTTTTATGAAGAACGATACCAATGCGGCTGAGTATGTTATTGAGAAAGAAAAAGTAAAGAACATTTTGAACAGTAGTAAATTTACAGAGCTATTTAGAATGAAAGATAAAGGCAGAACTGTTGTTGTGAAGTACGAAGGTGATGATGAAAGTATGGATGAAGTGATTATCTATGCTTCAGACGGCGAACTAGGCTTTGCTTTAGTACGTATCTTAGGAGATAAAATGACCGCTGAGAAAATGATGAAACTAGGTCAAAGCATTAAAGATATCGATAGCGAAAGTTTAGGTATGAAACAACTGGAAGGTTTTATTAAGAATAAATCTTAAGATAGGCACACCTAGTAGTTACTTTGTTGAAATAAAAAAATCCCACTTCTAGTGGGATTTTTTTATTTTATATAGTTTTCAAAGGTGCCGTCTTTATAGAAAATGATAATCCGCTCTATATCCTTGCTAGAAGGATCCTTTTCAATGAGTGGCCCTTGTACTGTTTTAGTTGTTGATAGGGCAGTAGGGCTCTTAACTTCCTTTTTAGGAAAGGTTCCTTTGCCATTCATGAGCCAATAGAGGTCAACCTCTTTAAATGCAGCCAATACTTTTAGTACAAAATCTAAACTCGGTTTATTTCTGCCAGATAACAAATGAGAAATACTGGAGCGCTGTACGTCAATTTCATCAGCAAAAGTAGCTGCTGATAATTGATAAAAATCCATGATTTTTTTAAGGCGTTCTGTAAATTTAGAATTGTTTATCATGTTACATAGTATCAATTACAAATGTAACAATTCTCACCATATATAATGTGAAAGTATTAATCAAAATTTTTAATATACCTATAATTAACTTTATATAATATATTTTAAATTATTGATAAACATATACTTATATCATTTAAATGATATTCATTAAAAAATTCATAATCTGGCTGAATACTCATGCTTATTTTTGTTACAATTGTTAATTTTTTAGCACCACAAATCGATTACAATTGTAAACTATTCTTTATTTACATTTGTAGCGTGAATACGGCAGACTTACATAGAATTAAAGATTGGTATCAAAAAGAAAAAGAAAAAACGTTACATGGGCGATGGCTCCCTTTCTTAAAAATTGAACCGCTACTTAAAAAGCTTAAAGCTCCTTTTCAAGTAACAAAAATTGGTGAGTCTGTTAAACAAAGACCTATCTATAAAGTTGAAATTGGTACAGGTAAGACCAAAATTTTAATATGGTCGCAGATGCATGGTAATGAAAGTACCGGCACCAAAGCTGTATTTGACCTTTTCAACATATTGTCTACTCCGTTGAGTTTACAACCCATAATAAGTACTTTACTGCAGCAGTGCACAATCACCGTCATACCCATGTTGAATCCAGATGGAGCAGAGGCCTACACCCGTGTGAATGCTGCTGATAATGACTTAAATAGAGATGCTGTCGCGCTAAACGCACCAGAAAGTATTGTGCTCCGCACCGCGCTCGAATCTATAAAACCTGACTACTGTTTTAATTTGCACGATCAACGGACTATCTTCACAGTCGGTGATACTAGAAAACCGGCAACACTCTCGTTTTTAGCGCCGTCTACTGATACTTCTAGGGAAGTAACTGAAGGTAGAAAAGAAACTATGGGTGTTATTGTGGCTATGAACCAGGCACTGCAGCAGCTCATTCCAGGGCAAGTAAGTCGGTATACCGATGAATTTTATCCTACGGCTACCGGAGATAATTTTCAAAAAGAAGGATATAATACCGTTTTGATTGAAGCTGGACATGCTCAAGATGATTATGATCGAGAACAAGTACGCTATTATAACTTTGTGTCGTTACTAGCCGGATTATTATTCTTAACTGATAAAACAACGCTATCCTACAAACCATATTTCGATATCCCTAACAATACGAAGTTTTATTTAGACATTATATATCGTGCTATTTTTATTGAAGGAGAGGGTAATACGGTAGATGTTGGTGTATTATTTAAAGAAGAGCTAAAAAATAACAAAATTATCTTTAATCCTGAAATTGAGATAGTTGGAGATTTAAAATTGTATAATGCCAATAAAATAATTGACCAAAAAGGATTGAAAGTCTTAAATATGAAGCAATTAGAAAAAATTATAAAAAATTGAAAGATTAATTGTTTTATATGTAAAAAATTAGGACTTTTACCATCAAATATGTAAAAAATTCAGCATGTCAAAATTTAAGCTCGACGAAATAGATCATCAAATACTAGATATACTCATAGAAAACGCTAGAACGCCATTTACTGATATCGCAAAAAAACTCTTAGTTTCAGCCGGTACTATACATGTACGCGTAAAAAAAATGGAAGAGGAAGGTGTTATTAAAGGCTCTACACTTACCGTAGATTACGATAAAATGGGGTATACCTTTATTGCGTATGTTGGTGTATTATTAGAAAACTCTTCTTTAACGGCTTCCGTTATAGGTAAATTAAATAGTATTCCTGAAATCACCGTAGCGCATTTGACAACTGGTAAATTTACCGTTTTTTGTAAGTTAAGAGCGAAAGGCACTAAACATGCCAAGGATATTATCTTTCAAATAGATAATATTACGGGTGTACAGCGTACTGAAACCTCAATTTCTCTAGAAGAAGTTATTAATGATAAAAAACGTTTAATGCATACCATCTTTAACGATTATAAGATATAACGAGAAACCAAATTTCAATACAATCTCTTTCGGTGCTATCGAAGGGGATTTTTTTTGCTATAAATTTAAAAAGCACTAAATATTTAGGTACATTTAGCCTCTTAATTAGCTAAAAGATTTCACCTTTTAATGAACTATCAGAAACATAAACTGAGTACTAAACAATTGCTCAAAATCTATAAAGACCTTTTAAAGCCTCGTATCATAGAGGAGAAGATGCTTATTCTACTTCGTCAAGGTAAAATTTCTAAGTGGTTTAGTGGTATCGGTCAAGAAGCCATCGCGGTAGGTGTAACGAGTGCATTGCAAGATGATGAGTATATATTACCAATGCATCGTAATTTGGGTGTTTTTACAACACGTAAGATTCCGTTATATCGACTATTCTCACAATGGCAAGGAAAAGCAAACGGCTTTACAAAAGGTAGAGATCGCAGTTTTCATTTCGGTACACAAGAGTATCATATCGTGGGTATGATTTCACATTTAGGACCGCAATTTGGCGTTGCCGATGGTATTGCCTTAGGAAATACATTGAAAAAAAATAATAAAATCTGTGCTGTTTTTACAGGAGAAGGGGGTACAAGTGAAGGTGATATTCATGAAGCTTTGAATGTAGCATCAGTTTGGAGCCTACCTGTATTGTTTTGTGTTGAAAATAATGGATATGGCTTATCGACGCCTACAAATGAACAGTACAACTGTAAGGATTTAGCAGATAGAGCATTGGGCTATGGTATGGAGTCGCATATTATAGATGGTAATAATATTTTAGAGGTATATACTCAGGTAAGTAGCTTAGTAAAAAGTATGCGAAAGCAACCGAGACCCGTGTTTATTGAGTTTAAAACCTTTAGAATGCGAGGCCATGAAGAGGCGAGTGGTACAAAATATGTTCCGAAGGCACTGCTGCAAGAATGGGCCGCTAAAGACCCACTAGAAAACTTTCAAGAATATCTTAAAAATGAGGAAATTCTGACCGACCAAATTGAAGTCGCTTATAAAGAAGAAATTATACAGGAGGTTCATGAAAATTTAGAGCTGGCTTTCAATGAAGAACTCATACAATCAGATGTTAGTAATGAGTTAGATGATGTATTTCAAGAATTTGATTATCAAGATTTTAAACCTAATATAAAAGCAGAAACAATTCGCTTAATTGACGCAATTTCTGACGGTTTAAAACAGTCAATGCAGCAACATAAGGATCTTGTAATCATGGGGCAAGATATTGCCGATTATGGAGGTGTTTTTAAAATAACAGATGGTTTTGTTGACCTTTTTGGAAAAGAGCGCGTTCGAAATACGCCCATTTGTGAATCAGCCATCGTTTCAGCAGCATATGGCTTATCAATTAACGGTATCAAATCAGTCGTGGAGATGCAATTTGCTGATTTTGTGAGTTCAGGTTTCAATCCGATTGTTAATTTATTAGCAAAATCACATTACCGATGGAATCAGAATGCTGATGTTGTTATTAGAATGCCCTGCGGAGGTGGTGTTGGGGCTGGTCCTTTTCATAGCCAAACCAATGAAGCATGGTTTACAAAAACACCGGGCTTGAAAGTGATTTATCCTGCATTTCCGTATGATGCAAAAGGCTTACTTGCCACAGCAATTAATGACCCGAACCCTGTCTTATTCTTCGAACATAAAGCCTTGTATAGAACTATCCGACAAGAAGTGCCTACTGACTATTATACGCTTCCAATGGGGCAAGCAAATATATTGAAAGAAGGGTCTGATGTGAGTATTATTGCCTTTGGAGCAGCAGTACACTGGGCCTTAGAACTGGTTGAAAATGAGCAGACTAATGCTGATGTGATCGATTTACGATGCTTGCAACCTTTAGATACAGCAACGATCTATGCTTCTGTTAAAAAAACAGGGAAGGTACTGATAGTACAAGAAGATTCGTTGTTTGGTGGTATTGCTAGTGATCTGTCTTCACTTATTCATGAGCACTGTTTTGAGTATTTAGATGCGCCTGTAAAAAGGGTGGCGAGTTTAGAAACTCCGATACCTTTTGAATCACAATTAGAAAAACAATATATGGCTCAACATAGATTGGCCGCAACATTAACTGAATTATTGAATTATTAATATGAAGATTACTAACCGAAGTTTACACCGTGATATTGCCTATTTTTATGTTGGCTTAATAATAGCATTTTCATTTTCTGGCATTTTACTGAATCACCGAAGAGATTGGAACCCAGAAAAATACACCTACGACTCTAAAAAAGTAGATTTGAAGCTACCTGCCGATGTAGCCATGATTGATAAAGCGTTTATTGAAGATTTTTCAAAAGAATGGAAGGTTGAATATGACGGACATCGTGTACGTGATGGAGAGCTACGGGTATTTTATAAAGATAATGCCGTATTAGATGCATCTGTTGCAACAGGCGAGGGGCTACTAGAATTTAAAAGAACTACCCCTTTTGTTGGACAGACTATCAAATTACACAAAGACACCAACAAGGCATGGATCTGGTATTCAGATATTTTTGGCATAGGCATGCTAACTATTGCCATTTCTGGGATGTTTATTTCTGCAGGGAAGAATACCTTTTGGAAACGCGGTTGGAAATTGGCGCTGATTGGACTCTTATTTCCGCTGATATTTTTGTTTATACTCGCTTAATCAGCTAGTACATACTGTATCCCGCCAAGGATATGTGCTAAGAAATAGGTGTCAGTATAAGATGCTACCGTATGCCCTAAACCGGTATAAAACATTTTACCACCATCGTATTCTTGAAACCAAGCAATAGGGTGGTTTGGCCCGTTTGTTCCGCCTTCATAGGTTGACTCGTCTACAATTGCCAATACTGTAATATCTTTACTAATGTTTTTATAACTGTACCATTCATCTTTATGCGACCATATTTTCGGAATGTTTTTTGTTGCTTGATGCGTGGTGTCTAACACGCGAATGGTTGCTTGCGGCTGTCCTTCTGGATGCGATTCAAAATAAGCCCCTACGAGCTTGCCATACCACGGCCAGTCATATTCGGTGTCTGTAGCAGCATGAATGCCTACAAACCCCCCGCCAGCTTGTATATAGGCTTTAAAGCTTTGCTCTTGAACTGAATTTAAAATATCTTCGGTAGTACTTAAAAAAATGACGGCATCGTATGCTTTTAGAGAATCTGTACTTATATAGCTAGCATCTTCGGTAGCGGTAACCATAAATGAATGCAGCTCACCTAATTTTTTAATGGCGCTAATACCAGGTTCAATCGATGCATGTCGATAACCCATTGTTTTTGAGAATACAAGTACATTTTTTGTTTGTGCTGTGCTTGTGCAAGCAACTGAAACTAGTACGACAGCGAGTAGTGTAAGGATATTTTTAATATTCATAAGAGTCTTTAATTGAAAGCAAATGTAAAAAAATGATTCTTTATATTTGAGCAAAATTTATAAATCTATGAAAAAAGTGATACTACTTTTTAGTTTGATTTTAATAACTAGTTGTATGGAAAAACAAAAAAGTGATGTAGTACCAGGGCCATTTGCCCATACCGTTTATTTCTGGTTGAAAAACCCCGATAGTGCTACCGATAGAGTTGCCTTTGAAACCTCGTTGAAGAAATTCATCAATCAATCTGTTTATATTCAAACAAAACATATTGGTAGACCCGCAGCTACCGATAGAGATGTAATCGATAATACATATACCTATAGCTTGTTATTGACCTTTAAAGACATCGAAACCCAAGCTCAATACCAAGACGAGCCTAAGCACAAACTCTTTATTGAAGAAGCTTCTGACTTATGGAAAAAGGTGGTGGTCTATGACTCTGAGAATCTCTTAGATTAATAGCGTTTCAAGGCTAAAATAACAACCCATAACCGAATTTAAACAGTTCGGTTATCTTTTATATAGGCAAAGAGATTACAGCACTATATTTAGAATCTAATCACTTAAAAATTAGACTTCATGAAAATCTACGCTACCAAAATCATCCTCCTATGTTGTGTCTTTTCAATAGTATCAATTACGGCGGTAGCTGCCCAAGTAACAATAACGGCTGCTGAATGGCAAGAAGATTTATTACAGCTACAAAAAACAGTTCATAGCGACTATCCATTTCTCTTTAAAAAGATTAAAGCAAGTGATTTCGATGCTAAAGTAGCGGAGTTCTATACTGAAATTCCGAGTTTGGAACCCCATGAAATACCTGTAGGATTTTCACGCATCGTTTCGTTGTTTCAATATGGGCATACACAAATACCTTTTAGTAGTATTGCCAAAGAACATGTATTACCTATCAATCTCTATCAGTTTTCGGATGGGGTTTTTATCGAAGGAGCACACAATGATTATGTACAAACGGTGGGAGCCAAGGTTATTGCTATTGAAGGTGTGGCTATTGAAAAAGCACTGAAAATGGTACGTGCGGTAGTACCAGCAGAAAACGATCAATATTTTAAGGCTTTTGGTATTCGCTTTGTGACCGCACCTGCGGTATTGCATGCGCAAGGGGTAATTTCGACATTTAAAACAGATATTAGTCTAACGCTTGAAAAGGAAGGGGCGACCTTTCAACAGGTTTTTAAAGCTGTTCGGTTAAAAGAGATATCAAAGAGTTATAGTCTGACAGTGCCCAATGACCAATGGGTGAGTGCACGTAATCAAAATTCTACGCCGTTCTATTTAAAGCACTTACAAGAAAAAATATACTATTTCGAATATTTGAAAGACCAAAAAGTGGTGTATGCACGACAAAGTCAAGTATTTAATGCTGAAGACGAGAGTATAGCAGATTTTTACAATCGTTTGTTTGCTTTTATTGAGGTCAATGATGTTGAAAAGTTAATTTTCGATGTACGTTTAAATGGTGGTGGTAATAATTATTTGGTCAAGCCCTTGATTACAGGGGTTATTGAAACGAAGAAGATTAACCAAAAAGGAAAGTTCTTTGTAATTACGGGGCGACGTACTTTTTCTGCGGCTCAGAATATGGTGAACCGCTTAGATAATTATACCAATGCTATTTTTGTAGGAGAATCAACGGCAGAGAATATTAATTTTTATGGTGATTCAAAACCTGTGGTCTTGACAAATTCCAACTTAACAGTGTATTTATCATGGGCCTGGTGGCAAGATAAGCCAGCTTGGGAAAATGGAGAAGGTTTATGGCCTGATCTATTTATAAAGACGAGTTTTGAGGCGTATCGATCGAATCAGGATCCGGTATTAGAGGCCGCACTCAGTTATAAAACAGTGCAAGACAAATAGACATCTTTCTAGTGCTATTATACGATTTTTTATATTAATTCGTTTTAAATGAAGCCTTTACGAGATTACATGTCATTTAGATTGCTGTAATCGTATAACCGAATTAACGTCGCTAGATATGAAAGAACATGAATTTAATTGTCCGTATTGTTATAACGAAGTTTCTATTTGGGTAGAAACCCAC
>RCNB010002216.1_pt1 | contig 12010 bp, 8 predicted proteins | sample 2041321 | NCBI WGS metagenome assembly RCNB01 (sample SAMN09708232, study PRJNA481090) | Marine sediment metagenome, whole genome shotgun sequencing project. | reverse complement strand
TAAATAGTGTCACTTGCTGGTAAAAATTAATTTAATTAATCTAAAATGAGTAGAGCCATTTATATCACTACCACTGAACCTAATAGCGGAAAATCTATTGTGTCGCTGGGCCTAATGCATTTGTTACTCGGCAAAACATCAAGAGTGGGCTATTTTAGACCAATTATTGATGATTTCAAACCTGATAAAATTGACAATCATATCAACACTATGATTACATTTTTTAAACTCAATTTAGAGTTTAATGATGCCTATGCTTTTACTAGAAGTGAGCTCATCAGGAAAAAAAATGAGAATAAGGATGATGAAATCATCAGCACAATTATTAAAAAGTACAAAGCTCTAGAAAATGACTTCGATTTTATACTCGTAGAAGGTACTAGTTTTTTAGGCGAGGGTACTATGATAGAATTTGATATTAACATTTTAATAGCCAAAAACCTTGGTATTCCTGCTATAATTGTTGGGAGCGGTATAGGAAAAACACTAGATGCACTTGTTGGGGACTTACAAATAGCATACGATTCATTTAAAGATAAAGGCGTTGAAGTATTGTCTATTATAGCTAATAAAGTAGCTTTTACCAACCAGCAATTGGTTACAGATGAATTAAAGAAAAATTTACCTTCAAAAGTAATGGTAAATACTATTCCTTTGAATCCTACTTTAGCGAATCCATCGATCAAAGAAATTGTAGAAAAGCTTGATGCAAAAATTCTTTTCGGAGAAAAATATTTAAATAACCAAGCAGCGTATTATAGCGTTGGCGCTATGCAACTTCGTAATTACCTTACACATTTAAAAGAGAATGGATTAATAATAACGCCAGGTGATAGAGCTGATATTATTTTAGGTGCGTTACAAGCAAATATATCAACGAATTACCCATCTATATCGGGTATCGTACTTACGGGCGGCCTTGTACCTGAAGATTCGATTTGCAAGTTAATAGAAGGCTTAGCTGATGTTGTACCTATTATTTCTGTAAAAGAAGGTACTTTCTCTATTACGAACCGTATTGGGGCTATTAAATCTGAAATTTATGCCGAAAACACACATAAAATTGAAACTTCTATCAAGGATTTTGAAAAACATATCCCCGTTGACATGTTAGCAGAACGTCTTGTTACTTTTAAAGCTAATGGCATCACTCCAAGAATGTTTCAATATAATTTATTAAAAAGAGCTCAATCTTATAAAAAGCATATTGTACTGCCAGAAGGTTTAGATGAACGTATTCTCATCGCCACAAAACATTTAATTGATATAGATGCTGTATCTATAACCTTACTAGGCGACACAAAACAAATTATAGCTAAATCAAAGTTGCTCGATATCAATTTAAACTTCAATAAGGTTACTATCATAAATCCGAAAGAGTCTGCTCATTTTGAAGACTATGCCACTACCCTATTTGAACTTAGAAAACATAAGAATGTAAATTTAACAATGGCCCATGATCTCATGGAAGATGTTTCTTACTTTGGTACAATGATGGTTTATAAGGGTCACGCTGACGGGATGGTTTCTGGTGCTGTTCATACCACGCAACATACCATACGGCCGGCCCTTCAATTAATTAAGACCAAGCCGGGCGTTTCTCTTGTATCGTCTGTATTTTTTATGTGTCTTGAAGATCGCGTTACAGTTTATGGTGATTGTGCTATAAACCCAAACCCTACAGCAGAACAATTGGCGGAAATTGCTATTTCATCTGCCACAACAAGTGAAGCTTTTGATATTGAGCCCAAAATTGCCATGCTTTCTTATTCTTCAGGTAGTTCAGGGACAGGAGAAGATGTAGAAAGAGTTCGAAAAGCAACCTTAATAATTAGAGAAAAGCGACCAGATTTAAAAGTAGAAGGCCCCATTCAGTATGATGCCGCTGTTGATATTAAAGTGGGTAAAACTAAATTACCAAATTCTGAAGTTGCGGGACAGGCGAGCGTATTTATTTTTCCTGACCTCAATACAGGTAATAATACGTATAAAGCAGTACAACGAGAAACAAAAGCATTGGCCATCGGTCCGATAATTCAAGGTTTAAACAAACCAGTGAATGACCTAAGTCGTGGTTGCACAGTAGATGATATATTTAACACAGTCGTTATTACTGCAATACAAGCCAAAGGAATTTAAATAAAGGATATTTATGCAGATATTAATTATCAATTCAGGTAGCTCTTCTATTAAATTTCAATTGATTGAAATGCCCACGAAAGATCTCAAATGCTCAGGAATGATAGAGAGAATCGGATCTAAAGAAGCTTTGCTAACTTATAGAACAAATCATACCGAAGTACAAGAGAATAATGAAATTAAAACTCATAAAGAAGGCTTAGAAATAATTGCTCAGTTGTTACTCCATCCTGAAAAAGGGATCATAAAACATATACATGATATTGATGCTGTAGGACATCGTGTAGTACATGGTGGAGATTCATTTTCAAAAACTACATTGATCACAAAACAGATCAAAGATAAAATAAGTAAGTTTACTGACCTTGCCCCACTACACAATCCACATAATTTAGAGGGTATTATGGTTGCTGAACAGCTTTTCCCAAATGCAAAGCAAGTGGCGGTATTCGACACTGCCTTTCATCAGACAATGCCGCTAAAAGCTCGTAAATATGCAATCCCAAACCGTTTTTATGATGAACATGATATTAAGGCCTATGGGTTTCATGGTACCAGTCATAAATATGTTTCAGAAAAAGCAATTGATTACCTTCAGTTATCGACCTCTAAAATTATTTCTATTCATTTAGGAAATGGTTGCAGTATGACCGCTGTAAAAAACGGTAAAAGTGTAGATCATAGTCTTGGGTTTACCCCTTCTAACGGACTCATAATGGGTTCAAGAAGTGGCGATATTGACCATACAATCATTTTTTATCTTGTACATAATTTAGGATACACCTTAGATGAAGTCAAGCAACTACTTACAAAAAAAAGTGGAATGCTCGGGCTTACTGGCTATCATGATTTACGAGATATTCAAGCTGAAGCTGAAAAAAGTAATACAGACTGCCTACTTGCTTTAGAAATGAGCGCCTATCGTATTAAAAAATATATTGGAACTTATACTGCAACAATGAATGGTTTAGATGCGATCATTTTCACCGCAGGTGTTGGCGAGAATTCGAGTTTACTTCGACGATTGGTATGTACAGATATGGAATATTTCGGAATCACCATAGATGATGATAAGAATCAATTGAAATCAACTGCTTTACGAGCAATTAATTCAGATAATTCTAAAGTAAAAATTTTAGTAATTCCGACCAATGAAGAACTAGAGATTGCAAAGCAAACTTTTGATTTACTTCATTCATAGGATAATAAGCAAGCACAAAGAACGATTTAGTTAAAACCGTATAGGTATAAAAAGTAAAAGGTGTCTTCTAAAATATTTCAGAAAGTACCTTATAGACTTTTATTTATGAGTTATGAATCTTTTTAATTCTTAAATTTTATCTTAAAGTCTTGTGAATCTGCGTAATACTCTTGTTCGTTAAAATCTAATGGTACTTTTACTCGAGTAGATCCCCAAGCAAGCATCATAGAAATATGTTGTTCTCCTTGTTTTTTAAAACCAATAGAAAAGGTATCTAATTTTTCTCCTTTTCTAACAGGAACCATAATTCTAGCAACATCAAATACAGCATCGTATTGAAATGCTCCTAGTACATCAGTATTACTACTTAAAATCACCTCCCAATGGTTTTCGCTAGGAATGGTATAAAGCACGTAAGTACCAGCAGGCACTAATTTATCTCCAAACATAACATCTTTATAAATTTTAATTTCTGTAGCTTCATTCGCACCTGTTCTCCAAATTTCATTATATGGTATCACGTTGCCAAAAACTTTAGCATTCGTAGTTGCAGAAGGTCTACCATATAACACTTTAACCAAAGGGGCTGTAACTCTAGACTCTCTGTAGTACGAAATATCATGAGGCGCTTCATCTAATTTCATAAATCCTTGTGACGATGAAGAAACAGTATATAAAACTGCGGCTATTAATATGATAACTAATCTTAAATCGAATGACTTTTTCATAATAAAGATTTTACTTTATTTTTGGTTTGTTTATTATGAAACAACTATCCTTTTAAAAACCCTACCTATACATTGTAAATTTTCTATTTAAATGTAAGCGGTACTTGTACCTATACTGACCCTCAACCTAGAATCATCATGATTTGAGGGGTGATTCAAAAAAAATTACGGTATTATTCAATTAAAAATTGAAAAGAAGATTCATTCGTATATAAGGCATTGGGTACTAATAATGTTGAAGGGAAATGATGATTATTCGGCGAATCAGGATACTTTTGAGCTTCAAAGCAAATTGCGGGATATGCATCATAGGTAGCGTTATCCTTAAAAGTGACTCCCTCAATTGTAGGTGGTGTAAAAACTACCATTGCCGGTTGGTTCGTTTTAATATTCATTAGAATACCTGTTTGCTTCGCATACAATGAAGCATTAATTTGTGCTGTATTCAACACAAAGGCATCATCCAATCCTTTAAAATCAGTGCCAAGGTTGGATGGCTGTAAAAAATTGTGTGTAGTATTATTAGTTGCCATCAAGGAGCCTGTAGGAATTAGCTTTTCATCTACTGCTAAGTAATTTTGACTATTAATGTATAACCGATGATCTAATATCGAACTCTTTCCATTTAGATTAAAATATGCATGATTGGTCAAATTTATATGTGTTGCAGCATCAGTTTTGGCTTTATACGTAATCTTTAAACTATTACTTTTTGTTAGCTGATATGTAACACGCACCGTAATATTACCAGGGTATCCTTCTTCTAAATGTTTACTAACACAAGAAAATGTTACTGATGGCGTCTCCCCTTTTTCAACATGTTCAATTTGCCAATATTTTTTATCAAATCCGCTTTTACCTCCATGAAGATGCACATTATTGGTAGCATCTAATTGATATTCTTTGTCACCAATAACAAAACTTCCATTAGAAATTCTACCGGCATATCTACCAACTGTGCTTCCTAAATACAAATCCTTTTCAAGATAGGTTTTAGATATATAATCATTTGTTTTTTCAAGACCCACAACCACATTAGTACGCTTTTTATACTTATTAGGCACCTTCAAACTTATAATAGTTGCTCCGAAATTTAGCACTTCGAGCTCTAAACCATTGTTGTTCTTAAGTTGAATTATCTCTAGCCGTGACATTACTGTTCCTTTTTTGAAAAGTTAAATCTAATTATAAAATCAATAACAAAAAAAGTCAAGGCTCAAACTGGCGTTTCTTTATGGAAACTTTCAAATGTCGAAAATACCATTAGTAAATAGTATACGGTTGACGAAAATGATCACATAAATGAAGTTACTAATAAAGCCTTAGAATAAACTCCAAATTTTAACTTTAGAGTCTTCTTTTAAAAGGCTACTCGGGATATTCTACTCTGAGATGATAGATGTTATTAAGTTTCTTTTTCAATACTTTTTTAATTGTTTCAATTTCCTTGAACGTGATATCCGCGTTCATAAACTGATCATTTTTCATTTGACCAGAAACAATTTTTTCTATTAGGTCATCTATCAACTGTGCCGTTGGTTCTTTAATACTTTTAGAGGCAGCCTCTGCGGCGTCACTCATCATCAATATTGCCGTTTCTTTTGAAAATGGGATGGGGCCAGGATACGTAAAATCTTCGATATCTGATTGATCTGGTGTTATTTCTTGTTGTTTCATATAAAAATAATACACTTGACTCGTACCATGATGTGTACGAATAAAATCAATAATTCTATCTGGCAATCTATTTTTACGTGCGAGCTCAATTCCATGAATTACATGATTAATAATGATGTCTGCGCTATCTTTTGGTGTCAATTCATCATGCGGATTCACGGTAGTAGTTTGGTTCTCTGTAAAGTACATTGGGTTTAGCATTTTTCCAATATCGTGATACAAGGCTCCTGTACGCACGAGCATGGCGTTCGCACCAATTTCATTTGCACAAGCCTCAGCTAGATTGGCAACTTGCATTGAATGTTGAAATGTGCCTGGAGCTTTTTCAGCCAATTCTCGCAATAGCGTAGAATTTGTATTTGATAATTCAAGTAAAGACACATCAGAAGTCAATCCGAAAAGTTTCTCATAAATCAAAATTAGGAATAAAGACAAAAATGATAAGACTCCATTTAATGCAAACAAACCGAAATATTCTAAATTAATCTTGTCAGCATTTCCCTCTTGTATTATTGAAAATGCAAAATACGCCAACATATACACAAATGTAATTTTGCTAATTGAGATGAATAAATTCGCTCTTCGATACAACTCTGATACCGTTAAAATCGTAACAATACCAGCAATTATTTGTAAAAAAATAAATTCAAAACTATTCGGAACAATGAACCCTAATAAAAGCACCGTGAGTACATGCGAAAACAACCCCAATCGCGCATCAAAAAACGCTTTTAATGTTATTGGAAGAATAATTAATGGTACTACATACAAATAATCAACCCGATACCTTACAACCAATGTTACGAGAAACACCATTAACAGCACATTGAAAAATATAAATGTGACTTTTGTATTATTTTCAAATACCTCAGGCCTGTATTGTTTAATAAAAAGCAATAACATTAATAAGGCCAAGGCAACTAAGATGATATATCCAAAAACGATCCAGTTATAGTTTAATTCACTCCATAGTTGCGACTGGTATTCACTTTTTAATGAATTTAAGATTTCATATTTCTTGCCTTCCAGAACATCTCCTTTCGATATAATTCGCTCATCTTCAGAAACCAATCCTTTTGTATATGAAATATCATTTAATGCTTTCTCAAATACTTTTATAGTGAATTCTTCGTCATAGTATATATTGGGTTCTAATATTGACGTGTAAATACGATTAAAATAAGGTTTTAGACTTTGGTACTTCGTGTTATTAAAATGATCGTTTATTAAAATGTTTACTTCATCTAATGAGACAAACTTGCTGAAATTAATTTGTTTTACTTCATTACCATCCCTAAGGTTGATCAATTGTTTTGTTGAAGCCTTTTCAGTAGCATTTTTTTCTAAATAGCCAATTTTATAAACCTTTGACAATAATTGGTCACCAAATCGTAGAACATTTCTACGGTTATACTTTTTTATAATACTGTCAGGGATGAGTGTATTAAAGCGCTGCGAATAGTTCGCCTTTACCTTCGTGAAAATATCATTTTTTAGCACAAAATAAAGTTCCTTATTCTCTTCTATAGCTTGCTTTTCTTTTTCAATTTCATCATCCGATTTTTGAATCGCAAAATCAAAAGGGGCATATAGGTTATCAGATTGCCAAATCTTACCTTTTTGAATATCCAAACCAAAATGACCGCCTTTAGGAAATAAATAGACAATTGCTATGGTCGTAATAACAAACAAGAAAACTTTATAAATCAGTGCATGATTCTGATAAAGTTTATTTAGAAAATCTTTCATTCAATCATATTATGTATGATTCAAAACTACATAATTTTATTGTATTGCTACAATAGCTTTCTTTCTAACTTTTATTCTTAGTTACACTAGAATAGAAACTACAGAAAAATTGATAAAATTTAATTAAATTCGCAGGATAGCATTAAAGTAATTTTTTACCAAATATAACCATACCAAGAAATGAAAGAAGTAGTCATAGTATCAGCTGTAAGAACACCTATAGGGAGTTTTCTTGGAGCTTTATCGACAATCCCTGCCACAAAGCTAGGCGCGATTGCTATTAAAGGTGCTTTAAATAAGATTAATTTAAAACCAGAATTAGTCGATGAGGTTTTGATGGGCAACGTCGTACAAGCCGGCGTAGGACAAGCTCCGGCGCGCCAGGCAGCTATCTACGCTGGTTTACCAGAAGCGACTCCTTGTACTACAATTAATAAAGTTTGTGCTTCAGGAATGAAGGCAGTAATGCAAGCCGCACAGGCAATTGCATTAGGCGATGCTGAAATTGTAGTGGCTGGTGGTATGGAGAATATGAGTTTAATTCCACATTATTATCACGGTAGAACAGCTACAAAATTTGGTCCTATTCAACTGGAAGACGGTATGCAAAAGGATGGTTTAGTAGATGCATATGATCATAATGCTATGGGTGTTTGCGCAGATGCATGCGCCTCAGAATATAAATTTTCTCGAGAAGATCAAGATGCTTATGCAATTCAGTCTTATAAGCGTTCGGCTGCTGCCTGGGCAGATGGTAAGTTTAAGAATGAGGTTGTTTCTGTTGAAGTTCCGCAAAGGCGCGGTGAACCCATTGTTGTATCAGAGGATGAAGAATTCAAAAATGTTAAATTAGATAAAATTCCTGCTTTACATCCCGCTTTTTCTAAAGATGGAACGGTAACCGCTGCAAATGCGTCTACCATAAACGATGGTGCTGGTGCTATGGTGCTCATGTCAGCAGCTAAAGCTAAAGAATTAGGATTAAAGCCATTGGCTAAAATAATTAGCTTTGCAGATGCTGCTCACGAACCTAAATGGTTTACTACAGCCCCTGCTAAAGCGTTACCTAAAGCCCTAGATAAAGGGAAAATATCAATAGAAGACATTGATTTCTTTGAATTTAATGAGGCTTTTGCCGTTGTTGGTTTGGCCAATATGAAATTATTAGGGTTGAACGACGCTAATGTAAACGTAAATGGCGGTGCTGTATCACTCGGCCATCCACTTGGATGCTCTGGCGTTAGAATACTAATTACACTACTAAACGTACTAGAACAAAATAATGGAAAACTCGGAGCAGCCGCCATTTGTAACGGTGGTGGTGGTGCAAGTGCCATGATAATAGAAAAATTATAATATAGAGCAGATGAACTACGGAATCTGCAATTTAAGTGCTATCCCACTAAGGTTTGAACCCAATGACAAAAGCGAAATGGTTTCACAAGTTTTATTTGGTGAGCATTTTAAGGTGTTAGAAAAATCAAAACAGTGGCGGAAGATTCGTCTATCGTATGATAGATATGAAGGCTGGGTTGATGTTAAACAATTTGCAGAAATTACAAAAGACCAGTATCAAAATTTAGATAAACAAATTCTGAATCTTACCTCACAAATTGTAAATTTCGTTACTGATAAAAAAAATATATTATTACCAATTGTATTAGGTTCTACATTACCTTTTTATAAAAAAAATCACTTAAAATTAGCTGCTACAGAATATTCATTTGAAGGTACAGTAACATCAAAACAAGGGACCAAAGATGCGATTATAAAAACTGCTTTTTTATATTCAAATTCACCTTATTTATGGGGAGGTAAAACCCCTTTTGGTATTGATTGTTCTGGGTTTACACAAATGGTGTATAAAATAAATGGTATTAAATTATTTCGCGATGCATCTCAGCAAGCAAGTCAAGGTGAAGTTTTAAGTTTCATTGAAGAGAGTGAACCTGGAGATTTAGCTTTTTTTGATAATAAAGAGGGTGAAATTACACACGTCGGAATTATTATGGCAAATAATCATATCATTCATGCTAGTGGGCGTGTTCGTATTGACCGACTCGACCAAAGTGGTATTTTTAATGAAGGATTAAAGAAGCATACACATAAGCTTCGGGTCATAAAAAAAATATTTTAATAAAAAAACTCGCTATTTACATAGCGAGTTTTTTTAAATTATTGATTTATTTTATTCTTTGGAAGCGTCATAAATAGCTTTCATTTCTTTGAATTTATCATCCATTCCTGTATTCTCATACAAACTCATCAACGCTTTGGTAAGATCAATATCTGTCTTATTCTCCTTTACCTTTTTAATTTCATAAGCCTTTTCATAGAGTGGAATTACTTCTTTATATAATGCAACTTGTTTCTCTTTGATGATATCATATTTTTTAAAGTTATTCAAGTTTTCGTTCATTTCTTCAACAAGTACTTTATCTTGTTCTAATAAAGCTGCGCCTAAATTCAAATAAGCATCGCCATAATTTTCATCAAGTTCTATTGTTTTTAAGTAACTGACTTTCGCTTCTTCTAACTTTCCTTGTTCTTGGTTGATAACCCCTACATTAAAATGTAACGACGCATTGTTAGGATCCTGCTCTATCGCTTCTTTCATAATAGCAGCAAACTCATCTTTTTTCTTTAATTTTAAATAGATGTTACCTTGTGTCATTAACATATCCATATCTTTTGGATTTTCTTTTCTTGCCTCTTCTATCGCTGCTAACGCATCTTCTGGGTTTCCAGTGTCAGCTAGAATTAATGCAATATTTTTAACAATTGATGCTTTTTTAGATTTTGAAACGCTTTCGGTTGGATCCGTATATTGTTTTGCTTTTATCATTAAATCCATTTGTTGCTTAGAACCAAAATTTTCTGTTTCACCTGATTCTGCATTTGTCGCCGCATATGTTGTGGTAATACCTGTATACCCAATATCTTTTAAAGTGTAAAAATGCTTAAGCGCAGTTTCATAATCTTTATCTAAATAAGCAGAATTTGCTGCATACTCTAAGAAGGCAGTATCTTTTTTACTCAATAAGTATGTTTGATACATTCCTTTTTTTGACGAGGCGTAATCTTTAGCCTGATAATCTTTAATACTTTTAGTTGACACATCGCTAATTAGAGCGTTCAACATGGGTTCAGCTTCCTTTGTGTATTTAAGTTTTCCAGTCTCTTTTTCATAAGACATTAAGTCTTGAAATGACTTCGCTGCAGTATCATAAGATTCACTTGCGCTTGTCGGATTCTTTTTAGCAAGATCATAATAGGTCTTTGCTTTTAAGAAGTAAAACTTCGCTTTATTCTTATCTTCTAACTTGCCTTCTGCCATGTCAACAGCAGTTTTAGCAGCAGCTGCATCTCCGCCTTTTAATGCTTTTTCAACAGCTTTTAATTCGTCTTTTTGTGCAAATGTTGTCATCCCCATAAAAATGGCCAACATTGTTAATCCTAATTTTTTCATTCTGGTTTTTATTAATTATTCTTGATTGTTTGATTGTTCTTCTGAATCGTTATTTTCAATTTCCGTGCCACTTTCTAAATCTTCACTTTCTTCTTCTTCTTCTTCATGCATTACTTTAGCTACTGCTGCAATTGAATCACTTCCTTTAATATTTATTAATTTGACACCTTGCGTCGCCCTACCCATAACCCTTAAATCAGCTACTGCCATGCGAATTATGATACCCGATTTATTGATAATCATTAAATCGTCTTCGTCTGTAACATTCTTAATAGAGACTAAATTACCTGTTTTTTCTGTAACATTGATAGTTTTTACACCTTTTCCTCCTCTATTGGTTATTCTATAATCTTCTAAATTAGAGCGTTTCCCATAGCCATTTTCAGAAACTACCAAGATATTACTCTCCATATCATTTACAGAAACCATTCCAATTACTTCGTCATCTTTTCCGGCTAAAGTCACTCCGCGAACACCAGATGCATTTCTACCCATTGGCCTTGTTTTTGCTTCTTCAAAACGAATAGCTTTACCAGATTTCAAACCAATCATAATTTGGCTATTCCCATCCGTTAACTTCGCTTCTAATAATTCATCATCGTCTTTAATGGTAATTGCATTAATACCATTCGTTCTAGGTCTTGAATATTGCTCTAACGATGTTTTCTTAGTTTGGCCTTTTTTCGTAACCATTAATACATAATTACTATTTACATAGTCTTCGTCTTTCAGGTCTTGTGTACAAATAAATGCTTTTACTTTATCGTCTGGTTCAATATTTACTAAATTTTGAATCGCTCTCCCTTTAGATGTTTTATTTCCTTCCGGAATCTCGTATACACGCATCCAAAATACTTTTCCTTTTTGTGTAAAGAACAGCATATATTGGTGGTTGGTAGCAACAAACAAGTGTTCTAAGAAATCTTCATTTCGTGTTGCAGAACCTTTTTGACCACGACCACCTCTGTTCTGCACTTTATATTCATCAAGATTTGTTCTTTTAACATATCCCGCATGTGAAATTGTAATCACAACTTTAGAATCTGG
>RCNB010002213.1_pt1 | contig 12017 bp, 12 predicted proteins | sample 2041321 | NCBI WGS metagenome assembly RCNB01 (sample SAMN09708232, study PRJNA481090) | Marine sediment metagenome, whole genome shotgun sequencing project. | reverse complement strand
TAGTGCTTGACCGAAAACCTCAGTATTTCGGTCAAAAATTCGAAATCCGAAGCACGAAATACGAAACAATAACCAAAATACAAATGTCCCAATGAAAAAAGCATCGTATTTTCAAGGTCTTAATTTAGGTCATTCTGTCATTTGATATTCGAATTTGTTTCGGATTCCGGATTTCGATATTCGGATTTGGCCTGAACATGACTTTTCGTTCAGGCACTATTTACTTAAAAGGGGGGGCTTATGAAGACAACCATTAACAAGAGATGCATTATGCACAAGCTCAGCTTTTCCCTGTTTATCATCTTGATCACAATACCACTATTCTCTAATGGAGGTGAAGCCATGGAAATAGTAAGCAAAGACTTTAAGCACAACCAATCAATACCTCCCATTCACACCTGCGATGGGAAGGATCTTTCTCCCCACCTTGCCTGGTCTGGTGCTCCTGAAGGCACTAAAAGCTTTGCCCTTTCCTGCATTGACCCGGATGCCCCTATGGGGGACTTTATCCATTGGCTTATATACAATATTCCCTCAACGGCATCTGAAATAACTCAAGCAGGACCACTCCCAACGGGTGCTCAGGAGGTAGCAAACGACTTCGGGAAAAAGTCTTACGGAGGGCCCTGCCCACCTTCTGGAACTCACCGTTACTTTTTTACCATCTATGCCCTAAAGGTAGGTGATTTAGGAGTTGCAAATAAAAAAGATTTCTTAAAGAAGGTGACGGAAAACCAGCTCACCTCTGCAGAGATTATTGGACTATATAAGAGGAAAAGGTAAAATCTTAACACCTGGATCTTTAAACCCTCGACCCTTTGAATCCTTTTTTTAACCCAGATTTTGCTGTGGGTATCGTAGCGAGGTGCAGAAAACCGTAGCGAAACGTGCAGTTGGAGCGATTTTACGACGAAGGCATATCCATAGATATGTTGAGTAGTAAAATCGTGAAACAAGCGGTGCAGCAAGGATTTCCAAGCCGTAGTAGATGTCTACTGCAAATTCTGGGTTTAAAAGCCTGACATGTTCCTTTTTGGGAAGGAGGATGCTATGTATAAACGATTTAGTCTGTTTTTCATCACCTGTATTATTATCCTACCGTTTCTTTTTGTTTCATATAGCCATGCAAAACCTCTAAAAACAGGGCCCAATTTTGTTTGGGTAAAGTCACACACTACTCCGAATGGTAATTCAATTACTGGCCATTGGAAATATGCCGGGCATTCTAAAAAAGAAAAAGTGTGGGTACCAGGTCACCATGCCCATAATGGAAAATGGGTACCAGGACAATGGAAATCTTTGTCACCCTCAACAAAGGGTTCCGTATGGGTTCCAGGCCATCACGGTCCAAAAGGACGCTGGATACCTGGCCACTGGCGTTAAACTACAGATCAGACTGGGGAGATTCTACTATGAAAGAAAGCATACCTATAACAGATGCCAAACCAGGAATGGTGCTCGCCAAAGCCATAACAAACGATAAGGATATGACACTATGCGCTGATGGAACACCTCTGACGGAAGACCTCATCGATCGTTTCTTACAGATGGAGATAGACAACATATGCATTGAAAGCAACAAAGAAATGTCTCAAGAAGAATATCTCGCCCTTAAAGAAAAAATAGAGAAACGCTTTGTTGCATCATATAACCCAAATTCCCTGTTAGGGAAAATAAAAATAGCCTTGTTAGGACACCTGGAATCTCAAAAAGGATCATCATGAAAATGGAAAAGGAAGTCATTTTAGACAAAATCTCTTTTCGCAAAAAGGTTGAAAAACTGTCCAATCTTCCAACACTTCCTAACTTACTGGATAAATTCACCAGAATGATCAAAGACCCGAAAACTTCCATGGCTACTTTTGGGAAAGAACTAAGCAAAGATCAAATGCTTACTAGCAAAATCTTAAAACTGGTCAACTCTGCATTCTATGGATTTCCAGGGAGAATCAGCACTGTCACCAATGCACTGGTACTACTGGGGTATGATGCACTAAAAGGACTGATAATTAGCTCCAACATTTTTGAAAATCTCCCTCCTGAAGCCTACCCGCTATGGCATCATTCGGTAACTGTTTCCTTAGCGAGCAGAGCTATTGCCAGGGAATTGTCTCTCCCAGACATAGAAGAGTTTGCGGTAGCTGGTCTCCTGCATGACATTGGCAAAGTCATTCTTCATGTTGAGGCTTCTGAAGAATATCGAACAGTCATTAACCAGGCAAAAAAAGCAAAACAACCTATTTGGCAGACTGAAGGTGAAATTCTGGGTTTTGACCATGCCAACATTGGCCTGTGGATTTGTGAAGAGTGGAAATTACCTAAAAAACTCACCATTCCTATCGGCTATCATCACATGCCTGCTGCTCCAAAAGAATATCATATGCGTGTGGCAGTCGTGACTATGGCAGATATACTGGTTAGGAGTATGGGAGGAGGAGCAGAAGATGATCTTCCTCTGGAAACACCTGATCCTATCATTGAAGAACAAGTACCTCTTAACCTGAAACAAATACGAAAACTCATAGAAGGAATTGAACCTGAGTTTGAAAGTCTAAAACGTCTTGTACCTAAAGAAATAAATTGAAACAAGTTGCTACTGAAAAAAGAATCTTATGCCTTCACGAAGACGATTCTGCATATGACCAGATCAGACAAATATTGTCTGAAAAAGGTTACTTCGTATACGACTATTCAGAGGCTAACGCCGCCTTTGCCCACATCTACAATGAACCACCCGATATCATGGTAGTATCTACTAAAACTCCCGGATGGAAAGAATTCATGACCCGGATAAAAAATGATTCCGTTTATAAACACCTCCCTTTAATACTCTTAACAAGTGAAGAAAAGCTTAGTTCTCTTTTGTCACTTTCAGATCTCTCATGCGATGATTTTCTTCTATATCCGGCTCATAAAAAAGAAGTTCTGCTCCGTGTACAGCTCAGAGAATCCTATGCCATCTCTAACCTGGATGCCAATCCTCTAACACGCCTGCCAGGCAATTACACTATCATGGCTACTATTCAAAAGACAGTCCAGCAAAAAAATAAATCTGCTCTGTGTTACTTGGACCTGGATAATTTTAAGGCTTTCAATGACCGCTATGGATTTGCCAGAGGTGACGAAGCACTCAGAATGACCGCTCGCATTATTACTAATGTTGCACGCAAAATGCATGCAGATAGTTTTGTCGGACATGTGGGTGGAGATGACTTCTTTTTTATCATTCCATCTCATCTCACCAAAGAATGCTGCGAACAAATCATTCAGAACTTTGACCTGGTTATTCCCACTCTCATCAATGATGAAGATCGAGTGCGTGGTTATATTGAAAGCAAGGATCGCAAAGGAAATGTGCAACGTTTCCCCCTGCTTTCCTTATCTATAGCGGTGATTGATTTGAACATTACCAGGATTGACCACCCGGCAGAAGTATCCGCCAAAGCCGGTGAATTGAAAAAAGCAGTAAAAAAACTGAACGGATCTAACTATCTGATAAATCGCAGAAGATAGTAGCAATGAAGCAAACTACCACCCGTGAAACGGGTGGCTTTGTTTTAGATAATATTCCATTTCTCCTCAAAACAAAACTTTCCTTTACAACCCCAATAAAAATTGGTAATTCTAATTTCAGTTGATTTGTCTAAACACGTTTTTTGCAATGTTATCTAATTATCAAAATCTTGTGGATTTTGAGAATTTGGCACTTTTCGGGAGAGATTTGTAATGACAGTACATGCTTTAGCAGGAAAACCAGCTCCCCGATCTATGCTAACTAATATTCCAAGGTTAATAAGCTCTTACTATACCAGACATCCTGACGTTTCAGATACCACACAACAGGTAGCGTTTGGAACTTCAGGGCACAGAGGATCTTCCTTTAAAAACAGTTTTACGGAAGACCATATACTGGCTATAATCCAAGCAATCTGTTATTACAGAAAAGAAAATGGCATATCAGGTCCCCTCTTCCTTGGGATGGATACTCACGCCTTATCAGAACCAGCTCATGCAACTGCTCTTGAAGTGTTGTCAGCTCATAACACTGATGTAATGATACAAAAAGAGTCAGGTTACACACCCACCCCGGTTATTTCCCACGCTATCCTTACTTACAATAGAGGAAGAGAAGCTGGTTTAGCTGATGGGATAGTTATTACTCCATCTCATAATCCTCCCGACAATGGTGGCATAAAATATAACCCTCCTCAGGGCGGTCCTGCTGATACTCAAATTACGCAATGGATTGAAGAAAAAGCTAATAACCTTCTCAAATCCAACAACAAGGGTATAAAAAGAATTCCTTATGAAAAGGCCATCAGAGCCAGTACAACGCATATCCATGATTATATTGAACCCTATGTTACAGATCTTAAAAATATAATCGATATGGACGCTGTACGATCTGCTGGTCTTAAGATTGGCGCAGATGCATTGGGAGGTTCAGGACTGGCTTTTTGGGAACCGATTGCTGAACTCTACGGATTAAATATTGATGTTGTAAACAGCATAGCTGATCCCACATTTAGTTTCATGACCGTCGACAAAGATGGAAAAATAAGAATAGATTGCTCTTCCCCTTATGCCATGGCGCGTCTTATTGGACTTAAGGATAAGTACGACATAGCCTTTGGGAATGATCCTGATTACGACCGGCATGGGATCGTTACACCCAGTGCAGGTCTTATGAATCCTAACCACTATTTATCAGTAGCTATATGGTATCTATTTCAGAACAGAAATGGGTGGAGAACTGATGCAGCAATTGGAAAGACTTTAGTCAGCAGTTCCATGATAGACAGGATAGCACATAACCTGAAAAGAAAGCTATCTGAAGTACCGGTTGGATTCAAGTGGTTTGTAGACGGTTTAATCGATGGCTCATATGGGTTTGGTGGAGAAGAAAGTGCGGGGGCTTCCTTTTTAAGGAAGGATGGCACTGTTTGGACAACTGACAAAGATGGGCTAATTATGGACCTGCTTGCAGCAGAAATTACTGCTAAGACCGGACGCGATCCTGGTGAACAGTATGCCTCCCTGGTAGAAATGTTTGGCAGTCCCGTATATGAAAGAATAGATGCATTTGCAACCCCGGAACAAAAAGCAGTTCTGAAAAAACTTTCACCCAATCAAATTACTGCTTCTGTCCTGGCCGGAGAAAAAATCCTGTCAACACTGACCGAGGCCCCTGGCAATGGGTCTCCAATTGGAGGTCTTAAGGTTGTCACTGAAAACGGCTGGTTCGCTGCTCGACCTTCAGGTACCGAAGATATCTATAAAATATATACAGAAAGCTTTAAGGGAAAAGAGCACCTCGCCAAAATACAAGAAGAAGCACAAGCGATTATCAATGTCGCATTCAGCTCAGCAGGTGTATGACGCTAACCTGTTATTGGTATTATATTCATTGTGCAACACTTGCCGGTAAACATTCTCGTAATGATCCAATTCTTTTTCTTGAGAATGATTTTGCACTACAAGATCTTTACTAGCCTTTCCCATCTTCTTTTGCAATGATAGATCAAATATCAATTTCATAGCTGCCTGTGCTAAAGCCTGGTGTTCATTCACCGGGAAAAGCAGTCCGTTTAGACTGTCCTTAACCAGTGATCGATTTCCCGTAGTTGAGCTAGCCAGCACGGGAAGTCCTTCGACCATTGCCTCCAGCATGGCACCAGACATTCCCTCGTGCAACGAAGTGTTCAGGAATACATTGGATGCCTTCATCAAAGCACGCACTTTCGGATATGGCAGTTCTCCCAAATAGCTAAAACAACTCAGTTGCTTCCCCAGTTGTAAAACACGGTCTGCTTCTTCTCTATCAATAATGGGGCCGACAAGTAACAATTTTATATTGGGGGTTTCACGTTCAAGTTCACAAAAAGCTTTAAGTGCACATCCAATATTTTTAACCGGCCGAAGGCCAGATACCATTAAAAACACAGTTTGACCATGATCAATGCCATACTTTTCACGCACAGAAATCGTGTCATGAGCAGTTTTCAAACAAGCAACCCCCTGGTTGATAACACTAATCTTGCTTCGGATTTGGGGTAGAGATGTACATAACGATCGTAGCGCCTCATCGTGGAAGACTACCAGAGTATCTGCACTTATCAGACTTTCTTTTATATGCTCGGCCGGTTCCTCAATATTACACCACGTATTGTAGTCTGTACCAGTGAGGGTAATGACCCATGGGATCGGCAGATTATTCCTGAGATTACACATCCACTCATAGGGTCTCGATGCATTAAAACTATGGACAATATCTGGGGAAAACTTCACCCCCAAATGGGGATCATCTTTTGTCGCATTGAATATGGCAACATCATATCCCCTGTTGGTTAAACCCTCTTTTAAGCGTTCCACTAGAATGCTGTTTCCGCAATAAAATGGCAGAGTATAAGAACTAACCAAAGCTATTTTAATCATGTTCAAATGTCACTATAGGAAATTAAATTAACATCACGATCTCTGACGTCCTGGAGAACAGATAAATTTGTGAGGGCAAACAGTTCCTGCTCACGTGCTACCGTCGAAAATCCACTACTAGAAGGAATAACATATCCAGGATGACACATCAACTCTGTTATTCCTTCTGGAAGATTTTTGATAAACAATTTAAGTGATTCCACGCTTGAAACGCGGGGAAACTGAATGCCCGCAAAGTAATCAGGAAAACGCAATTCATGCTCCTTAAAAACCAAACGCGCTTTTTTTGATATGTTCCCTATTAATTGTTTCTTTACCATACCAGACCTGAAATAATATGACGTGTTCCTAAATGACTCATAGGGCACCCTGATTTTAGATATGCCAAAATCGTTTGCAAGGCGGGCAACAACCATAGCAATCTCTGGGAAGATGTGTATATGATTGTTCCCATCTATATGGTCAGGAGTAATGCCCGCTTCCTGCAATCGATTGATCTGTGCTGCAAATTCATTTTCTATCTCTTTTAAATCATAGTTATGGAAAAAAGCTTTCCACCATGCTTCCCGCTTTTTAAAGAATCGGCCATTTTTATTCACAAGCGATTTTGTGTTCTTTGTTATGGGAATACCTTTAGTCAGGTTTAAGTGGATACCCACCCGCGAATCAAACACTGTCTTCAAATCTGACAGCACAACATCATCCCACACTAAATTAGTAATTACCGTTACGCTGGTAACTATCCCATCCTGGGCCGCCTGTAAAATTCCCCGGTTTCTTTCCCTGTCAGTATTGTAATCATCAGCATTGACTATGAGATATTTCATTGCCATGTCTTAGCGCATGAACGTTCAAGACCACAGTTAAAAAAAGGAATATATTTTAGAGCCTGCACGTCCCATCTCCATTTCTCCTCAATGGTTTTTCTGGCATGCTTTCCCATCTCAATTCTTAGATCCTGATTATCACGAAGACATATTATTGCCTCACGGATAGAAGATACAGTGCGCTCAACCAGAATCCCATTCACATTCTGCTCAATAAGCTCAGGAGCAATACCCACCCTGGTAGATATTACTGGAATACCGCAGGCTGAAGCCTCAAGTAGCGGGTGTGGACCACCTTCAGTTCTACTGGCACATATATAGGCATCTAATTCATGATAAAAAGAAACCATTTCATCAGACGTGCGCCATTTTGTTTCCCTTGCCGCCATCTTGAATGTCACTCCAGATATACCTTCAAGAGCTGGCAGGATAAGATCTTCAATCCCCCGTTTCCCTGGATGATTACTCGTGGAACCTGTCCATCCCAATATAAGCTGTCCGGGCGGTGAAGAGAAGGAACTACGTGGACGTGGATGAAACAGATTATGATCTACCCCGTGTGGTGTATGAAAAAGGGCAGGATGGAGATCTTTAAAAATATCATGGAGAATAAGAGATGGTACATTCAGCGCAGCAAAATTTTGCAAATGTTCAATAATCTCCCGTGAAGGAGGAAAACCACATCCTCCGTCCCATTTAAAATGACTTCGCACGCCGGATACAGTGTTCCCTGGAAATTGAACTTTAATCCCTGCATCAATAAATTGCCGCCAGTAGGTAATATAGACAAGATCAAAATTACCCAAGCGGATTTTTTCTTTAGCGTCCCGGTTGAAGATTCTTTCAAAATCATAATGATCTTTTAGGTGGGCTGCAACATTACTTGCTGTATGATCAAGAGCCCATCCGGGGACATCAACAATGATGGTAATTTTCGGTTTCATTTTAAATCAGTTAAGTGTAGCACAGTAAAACCAGATTGGATAATAGTAACATCCTTCCCGTTCAACAATTTCAGATATCCCACGGTGCATGAGGTTTAGTAAATAATCCATTAATCCGATAGTAAGTTCATCCATATGAGCAGGTTCAAGCTCTCTTTCTACTGTCTTGACAATATTCCACTTGAATCCTAATTCCGTGAGCGCACAACGTATTCTTGCAGGGTAAGCCAGTCCTGAATGCACGAAATACAACCTTGATCCTTTTTCCTTAAGTATAAAACTCGCTTGTCTTATAATTTTCAAAATGACATCCGTTCCATCAGGACCACCGTATCGCCAGGGATTAAAATTTATCGAATAGGGCATTTGAGGAGGAAGGCTAGTAATTAGGTTTGCCTGTTCATGTTCGACAGGATCAAGACTACCTCCCTGCAGGGTAGTTATGTTATTTACACCATTGAGACGGGCATTGTGTTCTGTCCAGTTAATGGCTTCTATTACTGGATCAATACAAAATACTTCAGCAGCTCCCAATAGTGATGCAACAATTCCAATATATCCGGTTCCACACCCAACGTCAATTACTCTATCCCCCGGCGCCACCTTCATAATATCACAGATAGTACTTGTAAGGGGACCAGGCTGATAAACATGCTCATCAAACTCAATGGTTAGCGGAACTCCTTGATGGGTAGTATTTATTGTTTTCATTACAACCGTTCACCCCCCCTTTAATAAAGGGGGGTTAGAGGGGATTTACCTTTGGATGAAAATAACAAGGTAAAAATGCTGTCCAAATAAAAACCGCTTTTGGACAAAAGTGGTATAACATAAAACATTAAGTCTTTCAGTTCAACAATTATGTAAAATTATTTTTGCCAAAGAATAATTTTCAAACTCATATTTTGATGCTAAAGATTTGCCAAATTATACTTGACAAAAACAGCTTATCTATTTGACAATTACAATATCAATTTATCCAGAATACTAAATATGAAGTATTCGTAAAAAGTCCAATTTGCTCCTTATTTGCCATTCCTGCGAAAGCAGGAATCCAGTAATTTTAGGTTGTTATGGACTCCCGCTTTCGCGGGAGTGACCCGATTTTTGACTTTTTACGAGAGCATCAAATATAGTAGTCAGCACCCAGACGGAAATTGAAGGGCATTTTTGATGCCAAACTAATTTCAAATAATCTCTCTTGAAAGATGTTTCTTCTCTGAAGGAATCAACTGTTGATTAGCGCTGTAGACCATATCAACCTGGTGGTTTCTAACCTGGAACGCTCAGTCAAATTTTACACTGAGTTGCTGGGATTTAAGGAAGTTCGAAGGGCTCATCTTGAGGGGGAATGGATTGAATCTATCATAGGGCTTAAAGGTGTTAGTGCCAATGTGGTATATATACTAGCACCAGAGGGGGAACCCCGCCTGGAACTGCTTTGTTATGAATCACCTAAAGGTGAAGCAATTCCGGCAAATTCCCAAGCAAATACTATTGGTTTAAGACACATTGCTCTTCAGGTTAAAGATATCCAAAAAGCTGTAAAGCGACTGAAAGAAGCAGGGGTGAAAATTGTCGGTGAAACCGTTGAAGTACCAGAAAGTGTTGTAACACATGATGCCGGGCATAAAATACTCTGCTATTTTCTCGACCCGGACGGAATTTTGTTAGAACTGGCAGAGTATCTTTGAAACAAGAAAGGAGTAACCTAATGATTAAGAATACCATTGAAAAAATAGAAAACAGAGTTAAGAAAATCAATTCCATCAAAGACGAAAATAAGACTCAGTTGCTAAATCTTCTTTCGACCCTAAAATCAGAGATTGAAGAGCTTTCTGAAACCAAGAGAGAACACGCAGAAAGCATTATAGGTTTTACTGAAATCTCAACCCATGAAGCAACACGGCAGGATAAGAACCCACAACTTTTAAAATTATCTATAGATGGCTTATCTTCATCGGTCAAAGGCTTTGAGGTGTCATATCCAAGCCTGGTGGGAACTGTAAATTCGATCTGCGTTATGCTATCAAATTTGGGAATATAAATATCTTGATGAGAATCCCCTCCCTACTAATAATCTTTTGCCTCATATTCACAACAAGCTGCCAAGACAGAGAACCAGCGAAAGACCATTCAACTCTTTATGCAGTTGCTGAGTTACCTGCTCCCGTATTAAACACTCCGGATTTCTCTTTTGTTTTTGGTAATAAGGAGGGGGAAACACTTCATCTTGATGATTCCGGGTTAATTCGTGAGGTAGAGTTTATAGCTCTGCCAAAAACAGTTTTCGAGATAGAGGAAACCATTAAAAAAGGGAGCAATATTATATATAAAATAACCACCGCTGATTACCCTTATCCTGCACAAAAAGGTTACTTCATAGACAGCAGGTTTGCAAAGACAATAGAATACAAACCTTCCAATCGATTAAAGAGATTGCCAAAAAAGAAAGCCATTATTAATAAGTTATTATCTTCAGAGGGTGTCAACTATATATGGGGTGGAAATTACAAAGAAGGTATACCGCAGATGCTCTCTTTTTATGCTCCTACTAAAACTTTAAACGCTGATTTAAAAGATCAGTGGATGTTAAAAGGAGTAGATTGTTCCGGGCTCCTTTACGAAGCAACCAATGGGTTTACACCGAGAAACACAAGTTCCCTCATAACCTTTGGAGAATCTGTTAAGATAGCAAACTTAAGTGCTAATCAGATTATGCATGAAGTAGAACCCTTGGACATAATCGTATGGAAGGAACATGTTATTATCATCCTTGATAAGAATCGGGTAATCGAAAGTCGTCTGGATTATGATAAGGAAGAAGAGGGAAATCAGGGTGGGGTGAGAATTCGCAAACTCAAAGAAGTGTTAACTGAAACTTTAAAAGCAAGAATACCCGTTGATAACTACGAAGACGAAGTTGAAGAAGGCAAAAAAAAGTTTGTTATTCGCAGATGGCACAGCATTATGCGAAATAAACAAGATTAAGGGATTAATCTTCTGGATGCTGGATTAAATGAATGTGGATCTCTGATTTCGGATTGCGGAATTAGAATACTAGATATGAGACCTAAAGTTTAAAATCTTTTAACCTTAATGTTTCTTCGCCTGCCCCGTTAGAAAGGGTATAGGAAACTTCCACACAACACTTTTTAACATAAATTGTAAATATATACATAGCAGCTTGGTTAATAGTCTAATGGGGTGAGCTTCGTGGCTTATATTTGTTTCGGATTCACATATCCTATTTCCTGGGAGTGTACTTAACCTGATAAAGTAAAGAGCAAATATGTTTGCAGCTATCAATCTGAGAAAGCTCACAGAGATGACGACCCTTGAAAGGACTTTTTTGAGTGTTTATATCTCTGGGCCACATTCTGCGACAGATATTAAAAACAGGTTTAAAAAACTGCGCCTAGCTTTAAAAGGTGACCGTGCAGAAAAGGATGAGCGGGAACACTTCGATGAAAATGTCAAGGCCATCCTCAACTATCTTGAAAGAAACCCACTTCAGTCTGGTTCTCTTTGCATTTTTTCTTGCTGGGCGCTCGATTTTTTTCAGGCCGTTCAGCTAACAGCACCAGTAAAGGATCTTATCTGGATCGATTCGTCACCATACATCAGACCACTTGCAGAACTTCAAGAAGAATACGAGAATGTAGCAGTTGTTGTTGCGGACAATAAAAAGGCTCGTATTTTCCTTGTATCATCGGCCGTGGCTGGTTCTGAAGATGTCATCAAAGGCAACGTAAAGAACCATGTCAGGAAAGGAGGCTGGTCACAGCAACGATATGAACGCCGCCGCGAC
>RCNB010002211.1_pt1 | contig 12019 bp, 11 predicted proteins | sample 2041321 | NCBI WGS metagenome assembly RCNB01 (sample SAMN09708232, study PRJNA481090) | Marine sediment metagenome, whole genome shotgun sequencing project. | reverse complement strand
AGTCTTCCAGTGTGTCCGGGGCCTTGCCATAGGCACAGCGATAACAGGCGGTCTCCGGCAGGTCAGGGCGCATGAACATGATTTGTCCCTCCATGCGGATACAGGAAGCCATGACCCAGGGGATTCTGAGGCCAAGACAGCTGCGGTTGACTGCCAGCCGGGTGCCGTAATTATCACTGGCATCGATAACCAGGTCACAACTTGGGAAAAGTTGCCGCATGTCATTGTCGGTCATACGTTTGGCAACTGATTGCAGGTCGGTATCAGGATTCAGATCTCGTAATAATGCTGTCGCAACTTCTGTTTTGGGTCGTCCAAGATCGGTTTGTCGAAAGAGGATCTGCCTGGACAGATTACTCTCGGCCACCTTGTCAAAATCACATAATGTCAACCGGCCGATACCACTCGACACCAGATACTGTGCGGCGGCGCAACCGAGGCCACCCACACCGATCAAAGCTACATGTGCATTGGCAATGCGTTGCTGACCAGCGGCGCCAATACCGGCAAGTGGCAGGTGGGCCGAATAACGTAGCATATTTGAATCAGTGTTCATCCAGAATGGCTTGCGCAGTTGCGGATAAACCGTCCGGGTGTATCCAGTCGCCGCGCTTGCCTCCCGATTTGTACTGCAGCCTGATGTCGCTGATTTGTAAAGCAGCATTGATCGGTTTGGTCAGGTCCCAGATGGTCAGCAGGGCGATATTCAAGCCACACAGGGCCTCCATTTCAACGCCGGTCTTGGCGTCTATCTCCGCCACTGCATAAACATCCACTGCAGACTCTTCCTGCACTAGATGAGTGTGTATCGAGACCCGGTTCAGGGAAATCGGGTGGCACAAGGGGATCAATGATGGTGTCAGCTTGGCGGCCTGGATACCGGCAAATTCTGCCAGCGCCAGGGCATCTCCCTTGGGAAGCGATTTGTCCCTTAACAGGGTGAATGCTTTTTCACCCACTGTGATTCTTCCGCTCGCCAGTGCGAGGCGATAGGTAACGGGCTTTCCAGCCACGTCAGCCATGGAAAGACCCTTTTGTAAATAATCGGATTCAGACATTGGCTGTTAGGCTCCTGCTACGATCAGCGCATCGCTTGAATGCGATCGAGATGTACTTGTTTTTCGTCTTGGGTAAGAAAGGAGGATTTAAAACCGTTGATAGTCAATTGAAAAACCTCATCACGTGTCAGGCCGGTTGCATCGATCAGGGCATAGAAATTCTCATTCATATATCCGCCGAAATAGGCTGGATCATCTGAGTTGATACAGGCATTCAGACCGAGGGCCAGCATTTTTCTGATCGGGTGATTGGCCATGTCTTTAACGACCGCCAAACGCAGATTGGATTGCGGGCAGACGGTGAGCGATATTTTTTCATCAACCAGGCGTTGAACCAGTATGTCATCCTCAAGCGAACGGTTTCCGTGATCAATACGATCCACACCCAGCATACCCAGTGCCTCGCAAACGTATTCTGGTGGACCTTCTTCACCCGCGTGAGCAACACGTTTAAGCCCTAACTTTGCAGCTTGTGCAAATACCCCGGTAAACATGCTGGGTGGTCGACCCATTTCAGATGAGTCCAGGCCGACGCCCGTGATCCTGTCTAAATAGGGTTTTGCAGCCTCCAGTGTTTCAAATGCACTTTGTTCATCCAGGTGGCGTAAAAAACACATGATAAGCTTACTGCTGATACCCAGGTCAGATTGTGCCCTGTCCAGTGCACTACAGATACCATTCATGAATACTTCAAATTCAATATCACGTTCAGTATGGCCCTGAGGGTCAAAAAATATCTCACAATGCACAACGTTCTGTTGATGGCAGCGCAGCAGGTAAGCCCAGGTCAGGTCATGGAAATCCTGCTCGGTTTGCAACACTGACATTCCTTGATAATATAGATCAAGAAAATCTTGTAAACAATTGAAATTATAGGCATTAGATATTTCATCTATACCAGAATAGGGCAGGGTGATGGCATTCCTTTCTGCCAGTTCCCACATCATTGCCGGTTCAAGGCTGCCTTCGATATGGATGTGCAACTCAGCTTTTGGAAGCTCTGCAACCAGTTGTTTGAGATCAGACATCAGTCAGTTTTCTCCGTTGTTTTACTATCTTGCAATGTGTTCTGCCAACGCCATGCGTCGATACACATATCTTCGAGTGTCCGCCTGGCCTGCCAGCCGAGCAGGCGGTTGGCAAGACGGGTATCGGCCCAGCACCGGGCAATGTCACCGGGTCGGCGATCGGTGATGCGATAAGGTACCTTGCAATGATTATTGTTCTCGAATGCGTGAATCATTTCCAGAACAGATACGCCCTGACCGGTGCCGAGATTGACGGTTAACATCTCGTCATTCTGACTCAGATAATCCAGCGCAGCAACATGACCGTTGGCCAGGTCGACCACGTGAATATAATCCCGCACTCCACTTCCATCGACAGTATCGTAGTCATCGCCAAAAACACTTAATTCATCGCGCAGACCTGCAGCGGCCTGGGTGATAAAGGGCATCAGGTTGTTGGGGACACCTGTTGGGTTCTCACCAATCAGACCGCTCTCATGGGCGCCGACCGGATTGAAATAACGCAAACGGGCGAAGCGCCAATCAGAGTCTGCCTGGTACATATCTGCAAGTATGTTTTCAATCATCAGTTTGGTGGCACCGTACGGGTTGGTGCTGGAGCGCGGGAAATCCTCGCTGATCGGCACACTGGCCGGATCACCATAAACAGTGGCGGATGATGAAAATACCATGGTTTTTACACCGGCATGTTGCATGGCAGCCAGCAGGTCAAGTGTTCCAGCAACGTTATTCTCGTAATATTCCCATGGTTTCTCCACCGACTCGCCGACCGCTTTCAGACCGGCAAAATGTATGACGGCATAAACCGGAAACGTTTCAAACAGCTTGTTTAGCAGGGCTTTATCACGTATGTCACCTTCGACGAAGTCGGGTTTGCGACCGCAGACCTGTTTGATGCTCTGAATAACCGCAGCATTGCTGTTGCTCAGGTTATCCAGCACCAATACGTTGTATCCCGCCTCAAGCAGCGCTACACAGGTATGTGAGCCGATAAATCCCGCGCCACCCGTGACGAGTATGGTTTTTTTCATGTTTGTTGCCATATTTTATATGTTAGTGATTGGTCAGGTTCTGATAATACAGGTTCCGCTTAATTAGTGGGAGTAAGTTATAATCACCCGATCAAAACGGAAGCTTAAAACAATGAAAATACTAGTCACAGGTGGTGCCGGCTTTATAGGTTCAGCAATCATCCGTTACCTTGTCTCAGAAACCGATTGTGAGGTCATCAACCTGGATAAGTTGACTTACGCAGGAAATCTCGATTCCCTGTTACCGGTTGCCGACTCAAGCCGTTATTTCTTTGAGCAGGCTGATATTTGTGATCGTGAAGCGCTGGACTCGGTCTTTACGCGGCATCAACCAGATGCCGTCATGCACCTGGCCGCGGAAAGCCATGTTGATCGATCAATAGACGGTCCGGGTGATTTTATCCAGACAAACCTGGTTGGTACTTACACCCTGCTTGAAGCAAGCCGAACCTACTGGTCGAGCCTGGATGAGACAAACAAGGCCGGGTTCCGTTTCCTGCATGTCTCTACCGACGAGGTCTATGGTGACCTTGCGGGCGGTGATGACCTGTTCACGGAAGACACATCCTATGATCCCAGTTCGCCTTACGCTGCGACCAAGGCCGGCTCGGATCACCTGGTCAGGGCCTGGGGTCGCACCTTCAAGTTTCCGATACTGATCACCAACTGTTCCAATAACTATGGGCCATACCAATTTCCGGAAAAATTGATTCCACACATGATTTTGAACGCATTGCAGGGCAAGCCTTTACCCATTTATGGCGATGGCAGCCAGATACGTGACTGGTTGTATGTGGATGACCATGCACGCGCACTTTATCGGGTGCTTACCACCGGAAACTTGGGTGAAACTTATAATATTGGCGGTCTGAACGAGAAAAAGAACATCGACGTGGTGAAAGTTATTTGCGCCATCATGGATGACCTGGTTACGGATAAACCGGAAGGCGTCAACCGCTTTGAAGAACTGATCACGTTTGTGACTGACCGACCCGGTCACGATGAGCGTTACGCCATTGATGCGAGCAAGATCAACGCCGATCTGGATTGGAGACCTGCGGAGGATTTTGAATCAGGAATCCGAAAAACAGTCAGCTGGTATCTGGATGATCGCGAATGGTGGCAGCGGGTTGTCGATGGCAGCTATCGTCTCGAGCGGCTTGGCACAGGTAGCTGATTAGGACAAATGTCCTGCGCCAGCATCCATGATGTTGGTGCGTTATTGGTACTGGTCAAAAGGAAACTCCACTTGCTCAGTAGTTGTTCATAAACCACTGGTAAGTGTCTGAAATGCCATCTTTTAAACTGATTTTCGCCTTCCAGGCCAATTTGGACATGGCCGAGACATCAAGCAATTTCTGCCGTGTCCCGTCCGGATAATCGCTGTTGTATACAATCTCACCTTCGTAGCCAACGATGGTTTTAATGAGACCGGCGAGCTCTGAGATTGACGTGTCTTTGCCAACGCCAATGTTTAACTGCGACAACCTTGGATTGGTATGTGAAGCATGCTGATTATCTGTCAGGCATGAGACAAACAGGCAGGCATCAGCAAGATCATCAACGTGCAGGAACTCACGGCGGGGTTTGCCGCTACCCCAGACTTCAACGACGGGGGCATTGGTGAGCTTGGCTGCATGGAACCTGGCCAGCAAAGCCGGTAGAACATGGCTGGTTTTCAGGTCAAAATTATCTTCGGGTCCGTATAAATTGGTCGGCATTACGCTGCGAAAATCTGTGCCGTACTCACGGTTATAAGATTCACACAGCTTGATGCCGGCGATCTTGGCAATTGCGTAGGGCTCATTGGTTGGTTCAAGTACACCGGTCAGCAGGCGGTCTTCCGTCATGGGCTGCGGGGCATTTTTTGGGTAGATACAGGAACTGCCAAGGAATAGCAGACGCCGGACCTTTGCCTCCCATGCCGCGTTGATCACGTTAGTGGCGATCATCAGGTTGCTGTAAATAAACTGTGCAGGGTAGGTGTTATTGGCATGAATGCCGCCGACCTTTGCTGCTGCCAGAAAGATGTAATCCGGTTTTTCGGTGTGTATGAAATCGCGTACCTGTTGCTGGTTTTCAAGATCAAGTTCAGAGCGCGTTTTCAGTAGCAGACTTTCACAACCGGCTTTTTGCAAACGCCGCACTAATGCGGAACCCACCATGCCCCGGTGTCCGGCGACAAAAACCTTGCCCACCCTGAGAGATTCCAGTTCCTGCTGTTGTAGTTCAGTCATATTGCCGTCTATTCATGATGGTTGAATACTTTAAATCCTTCCTTGGCGACGATGGAATCGCGTTGGGCGATGTCCATGTCTTCTCTGATCATTTCTTCTACCAACTGGGCAAAACTTATCCTGGGTTGCCATCCGAGTATTTCTTTCGCTTTGGATGCGTCACCCAGCAGGGTCTCAACCTCGGTTGGGCGGAAGTACCTGGCATCGATCCGCACAACAATATCTCCAGCTTGCGGGCCGCTATCGTCGTGGTTTTCGATTACCCGGCCGATCTCTTCAATACCACTGCCTTCCCAGCCGATCTTGATACCGAGGTTTTCAACTGCCTGTTCGATAAAGTCCCTGACTGAATATTGTTCACCCGTTGCTATGACAAAATCATCCGGCGAGTCCTGTTGAAGAATCATCCACTGTGCTTCGACAAAATCCTGTGCATGACCCCAGTCACGTTTTGAATCGATGTTGCCAAGGTGCACAGCCTCTTGCAGACCGGATTTGATACGCGCCAGTGCACGGGTGATCTTACGTGTGACAAAGGTTTCACCGCGTATCGGTGACTCATGGTTAAACAGGATGCCGTTACAGGCATACATACCGTAGGCTTCGCGATAATTGACCGTAATCCAGTAAGCATACAGTTTAGCCACCGCGTAAGGTGAACGTGGATAAAATGGTGTCTTTTCGGTTTGCGGCGTCTCTGCCACCTGACCGTAAAGTTCAGAAGTCGAGGCCTGGTAGAAGCGGGTTTTGTCGGTCAGATTCAATAAACGAATCGCCTCGAGTAGCCGTAATGGCCCCATCGCATCAGTATTGGCGGTATATTCGGGGGATTCGAACGAAACCGCGACGTGGCTCTGCGCTGCCAGGTTGTAAATTTCATCCGGCTGGACTTCCTGAACCACCCGGATCAGGTTGGTCGAATCGGTCATGTCGCCGTAGTGAAGGATAAAATCACGGTTGGAAACGTGAGGGTCCTGGTAGAGGTGGTCTATCCTGTCCGTATTGAAAGACGAGGCGCGTCGCTTGATGCCGTGAACCTCATAATCCTTGCCAAGCAGAAACTCCGCCAGGTAGGCCCCGTCCTGACCGGTAACGCCGGTGATAAGTGCGCGTTTTTTCAATTTGATTCCCCAGGGTTTGCTGCCATTCCAGTTTAATCTGCCATTTATACGTTACACCACACTAGGAATCAATCAGGGATCAAGCGTAAACTCATCTTCATGCATGAATGCGGCATGTCGCGGTGCACGTTTCGTCTGGCTCCATTCCTCGATCATTGCCGGTGCCACTTCATGGAGTTTTTCAAGCACTCCGGGGCGCTCCATATTGGCGCATAGTTCCAACCGGTGACCATTGGGGTCGAAGAAATAGATGGATTTAAAGATGTGGTGATCGGTGGGGCCGATGACATCCACACCTGCTGCTTCGATGTGTTCTTTGGCCGAAATCAAGTCATCCATATCGCCGATTTCAAAGGCAATATGCTGCACCCATTCGGGTGTGTTTTCGTCCCGGCCCATGGGAGGGGAATTGGGGATTTCAAAAAAGGCCAGTACATTGCCTTGTCCGGCATCGAGGAAAATATGCATATAGGGATCGGGTGCCCTGGTGCTGGGGACAAGGTCTTCAGCAATCGCAAGCACCAGGTCCATGTTCAGCACATCCTTGTAAAAGGCGACCGTCTCTTTTGCATCTTTGCAGCGATAGGCGACGTGATGAATTTTTTTGATATTCAAATGCTTCTCCTCATCGGTTTCCGGTCAAGTATCATTTTTGATCGTCAGCGCTGATGACACCGCGGCGTAGCTGGTCGCGTTCCATGGATTCGAACAGTGCCGTGAAGTTGCCTTCTCCAAAACCTTCATCTTTCTTACGTTGAATAAATTCAAAAAAGACCGGACCGACCATGGTTTCAGAAAATATCTGAAGTAAAAGGCGCGGGTCGTCATTCTCGGTGGAGCCATCAAGAAGGATGCCACGGGTTTGCAGTTCCTCAACCGGTTCGCCATGACCGGGCAGGCGCTCATCGAGCATTTCATAATAGGTGCCGGGTGGTGCCGTCATAAACGGCAGTCCCTTGGCTTTAAGCGCATCCCAGCATTCGATCAGGTCGTCGCAGATCAATGCAATATGCTGGATGCCTTCACCGTTATAGGCCATCAGGAACTCTTCGATCTGACCAACGCCCTGTGAGGCTTCCTCGTTGAGCGGAATGCGTATCTTGCCGTCGGGCGCGGTCATTGCCTTGGACAGAAGCCCGGTGTATTCACCCTTGATGTCAAAGTAGCGAATCTCGCGGAAATTAAAGATACGCTTATAATAATCAGCCCAGAATTCCATGCGGCCGCGGTAGACATTGTGGGTCATGTGATCAATCAGCTTGAAACCGCAACCTTCCGGCTGACGATCCACACCATCAAAAAAGTTAAAGTCGATGTCATAGAAGCTTTGACCTTGTTCATAACGGTCGACCAGGTACAAGGGTGCGCCACCAATACCCTTGATGGCCGGTAAACGTAACTCCATCGGGCCTGTGGGGATGTCAATCGGTTGGGCACCCTTGGCGAGAGCATGTTCGTAGGCCACATGGGCATCTTTCACGCGAAAAGCCATACCGCAGACACAGGGTCCGTGTTCTTCGGCGAAATAGGCCGCATGGCTGCGGGGTTCTTCATTAAGTATGAAGTTGATGTCACCCTGACGGAACAGAGTGACCATTTTGGAGCGATGCTTTGCGACCGCTGTAAAACCCAGGGTTTCGAACACGGGCTCCAATGCGCCCGGGGTAGGGGATGCGAATTCAACAAATTCAAAGCCATCCAGGCCCATCGGGTTTTCAAACAAGTCGGTCATCAATAAATTTCCTTTTAAAGTTTTAGAGTTGTGGGTTCGTTCAAATATTACGCACCTTACGTAGGGTGGGTAACTTGTTACCCACGATTAACCGGGTTTTTCACCACCGGCACGTGGGTAATAAATTACCCACCCTACGTCAGATTCATCATATTATCTGACCACCGGCACGTGGGTAATAAATTACCCACCCTACGTCAGATTTATCACATCATATAACCACCGGTGCGTTTTCAGGCCAGTGGTTCAAACCGTGCCTGGAAAAACCGCAGGTACTCGGGTTCATAGGTCATTTTCAGGCCCTTGATACTGTCGCGTCTTTCAAACACACGCACAACCGATTCCGCCACCACGTCCATATGGGCCTGGGTGTAAACACGTCTCGGTAGTGTCAATCTTACCAATTCAAGTGCTGGCCGGCGGTTCTTGCCGGTTTCCGGATCCCGCCCGGCAGATACATTGCCGCGTTCCATTGAACGTATACCTGCTTCCAAGTATAGCTCAGCGGCGAGTGACTGGGCCGGGAAGTGATCCTGATCCACATGTGGCAGGAACCCGCGGGCATCAATGAAGATGGCATGGGAACCGATGGGGTTCACGATTGGTACACCGGCACTGCGCAGCATATCACCGAGATATCTCACCTGGCCGATACGGGAGGCCTGGTGATCTTCCATGACGGCTTCCTGGATTCCAAGTGCCATTGCTTCCATATCGCGTCCGGCCAGACCACCGTAGGTATGCAGGCCCTCGTAAACAACCACGAGGTTTTGTGCTTTGCGGAAAATCGTCTCGTCGTTGCAGGCAAAGAATCCCCCAATATTGACCAGCAGGTCTTTCTTGGCAGACATCGTACAGCCGTCGGTCAGGTCACAGATCTCACGCAGAATCTGGCGTACTGACTTGTCAGCATAGCCTTCTTCGCGCTCTCTGATGAACCAGGCGTTCTCGATGGTACGGGTGGCATCCAGCATGATAGGGATGGAGTGCTTGTGGCAGTAGCTGTTCAACTCACGTAGGTTGGCCATCGAAAAAGGCTGACCACCGGCCATGTTCACATTACCCTCCAGGCTGATATACGGAATATGTTCCGTGCCAACTTCCTGCACCAGGCGGTCCAGCTTTTCCATATCAACATTGCCTTTGAACGGATGCCTGCTGACTGGATCATGTGCCTCATCGATAATCACATCGACAAAGGCGCCACCCGCCAGTTCCTGATGCAACCGGGTGGTGGTGAAGTACATGTTGCCGGGTATGTAATCGCCGTCCTTGACCATGATCTTTGACAGCAGATTTTCGGCGCCACGACCCTGGTGGGTGGGTACGAGATATTTATATCCGTAATACTCCTTGACCGCATCCTGTAAGTGGTAGAAGTTTTCACTGCCAGAATAGCTTTCATCACCCATCATCAGCCCGGCCCATTGCCGGTCGCTCATGGCCGAAGTACCGGAATCGGTTAGCAGATCGATATAAACATCACGGCTGCGAATCAGGAAGGTGTTGTAACCTGCTTCACGGATTGCTTGCTCACGCTCTTCACGTGTAGTCATTCGAATCAGTTCTACGGTTTTGATCTTATAAGGTTCGGCCCAGCTGGGGCGTTGACTTGAGTGCATGGTCATGATGTCACCTACATAGTTGTGTGTTTAAGATTATGGGTGTTTCCTGTTAATCATTATGTCCATACATTCAAAACTATGTGTTTCTTATTTGACATAATTTGGGTTATATTGAAACAATAGTTCTCTCAAATAATATAATATGAAATATATGTACAAAGACAGTTTATCCGCGTCTGATCGTAAGTTGCTCAAGGCCTTACAGGAAAATTTGGACCTCAGCCAAATTGAACTGGCAGAGCGATCGGGTCTGTCGCGAACATCGGTTTGGCGACGTGTGCGGGAACTGGAAGACGCCGGCATGATAAACAGCAGGGTGGCACTATTGGACCCAAAATCCCTGGGTTTGCAGATCCATGTACTGCTGTCCGTTAGCATGGTGCAGCACTCGGATAAGATCAGGCAGTCGTTTGAGGCACATGTCAAACAATTGCCTGAGGTGATGGAGTGTTTTTCTGTATCCGGTGAACGGGATTATGTGTTGCAGATCATATCGCGTGACATGGAGTCATATAATGAATTCCTGAATACGAAAATTCTTCATCACGCCAGTGTGCATTCTGCGAGTTCAAGTTTTGCATTAAGACGGGTTAAGTACACAACCGCGCTGCCATTTTGAAGTGATGCTGCGTTGCCAGATATCATCCCATTTATTTGTTTTAATGGCACTTAGCTGCAAAAATCATGTAAAATATGTCCGCTGCATGTTGCGGCGAGTGATTGAGTATTTATTCTGTACAGGTCGTAATGATTCCATCCAGATGTATCCCGGTCCCGTTCTTCTCCAGCACAGTCACTGTCGAAAGGCAGTTTTCCAACTATATATAGTGAGTTAATTATAATGTCAGATTCAATTACAGGAACCGTTAAATGGTTCAACGACGAAAAGGGTTTTGGTTTTATCTCACGTGAAGGCGAGCGCGATGTATTCGTTCACTTCCGTCAGATCATCGGCGACGGCCGTAAGACCCTCAAAGAAGGCCAGCAGGTTGAATTCACCGTTGGTGAAGGCCTGAAAGGACCTCAAGCAGAGAACGTAAACCCTCTGTAAGGTTTCTTAGATCTTCAAAAGCCCGGCCAGGCAATAGTCTGGCCGGGTTTTGTTTACAACCTTTTGAACCGCAATTAGCAGTCTCGGCTTCCTCAGACTCAGTCCAAACCGCGTCTGACCAGCAAAGGCTGAATATCAGGCTCTGCACCGCGGAAGTTCCGGAACAGTGTCATTGCATCTTCAGCACCACCACGGGAAAGCAATGTCTGACGGAAATGATCGCCATTTTCACGCGTCAAACCACCATTGCTCTTGAACCACTCAACCGTATCCGCATCCAGTACTTCACTCCAGATGTAGGCGTAATAACCGGCTGAATAACCACCAATAATATGTGAGAAGTAGGTGCTGCGATAACGTGGAGGAACTGTCTCCAGTGCTACACCTGCATCCTGCAGTGCCTTGGCTTCAAAAGCGAGCAATCCTTCAGCATCAGGAACCTCTTCAGGCTTCAATTGGTGCCATGCCTGGTCGAGCAGTGAGGCTGCCAGGTATTCTGTGGTGATATAGCCCTGGTTGAATTTCTGTGTGGCCAGGACTTTATCCAGCAATTCCTGCGGCATCGGTTCACCTGTCTCGTAATGTACGGCGTAATTTTTCAGAATGTCAGGCCAGATGGACCACATTTCGTTGACCTGTGATGGATATTCCACGAAGTCGCGCGGTACGGATGTTCCCGAGAAAGACGGGTACTTGACGTTGGAAAACATACCATGCAGGGCGTGGCCGAATTCATGGAACATGGTGGTCACTTCATCAAATGTCATCAATGTAGGTTCAGAATCTGAAACCGGTTTGGTGATGTTCAGGTGATTGGCGACAACAGGTTTGGCGCCCATCAGGTTGGATTGACTGACATAAGCATTCATCCAGGCACCACCGCGTTTGGACGGGCGTGCGTATGGATCCATGATGAACAAGGCGAGCGTACTGCCATCAGCTTCAAATACTTCGAATACCCGCACGTCTTCCTGGTATACAGGCAGGTCGTGACGTTCTTTGAAAGTGATTCCAAACACCCGTTCAGCAGCATAGAAAACACCCTTGATCAGGACGTTGTCAAACTCGAAGTAAGGACGCAATGTTGATGCATCGAAATTGTAACGTTGTTGCCGTACTTTTTCGGTGTAAAAGTC
>RCNB010002210.1_pt1 | contig 12019 bp, 8 predicted proteins | sample 2041321 | NCBI WGS metagenome assembly RCNB01 (sample SAMN09708232, study PRJNA481090) | Marine sediment metagenome, whole genome shotgun sequencing project. | reverse complement strand
TTGGGAATGACCAATTTCAAAATAGAGCTTTGTTGTAGCATACCTAGAATACTTAAAATGTAGGGCAGCTTTGTGCATTGACGATTTATTCCCATCCTTGGACAAAAGATATAACAGGATTTTCTTTTCATTCTTACCTAATCTCATATTTTTTTAATCCTATATACCTGCCAGGAAATCAGTGGATCATTCACGGTGGGGGTTTGTTAAGAATTCATCAACTGCCTCAGACAAACCTATTTCATTGTTAAGATAAGCTGTTTCATATTTCTTAAACCATGATGACAACTGAGGCCAGGCCAAGTCCAACTCGGTAAGAACTAATTTGGCAAGCGGACCTCCATCAGGGATAAAACCCGAGGAATAAAAATCTTCCCGGGCAGCTGCCTGATCATAATTTAACCGGATGATTTTGCTCTTCCAACCTGATCCATTTTGAGTGAGCTGAGCGTAACTGCTCCGGGTATCTCCATCAAAAGGAAGACCTATTGAGCCGACATTAACCACCAATGTCCCGTTAACATCTCTAATCAGTGGTTGGTGAGTATGGCCCACCAGGAATAATTCCGCTTTCTGATCAATTAATTCGAGCAATCCAGAATAGTCATGATCCGGATATATTCCAATTCGCATGCCTCCCAGGGAAGCATGGACTGCTTTTAATCTTCCATTGCGTGGCAATTGGATATCCAACTCACATGGCAATTTTTTTACCACTTGAATATCTTCAGCCGGTAGATTCTTGTAGGTCCAATAGATAATTTTTAAGGTCTCAAATCGAGGCCTAGACTTGAGTGCATCTGGTTCATCAAATTCCAATACGTATTCTTCATGGTTGCCTTTGATGACCTGCCAGGATTTACTTCTCTCTAAATCCTGAATGAGATTTAAACAATCATTTGACCGTGGTCCCCGATTGATAATATCCCCTAAAACTATAACCAGGTCTGGATTCCAGCGATCAACATGATCTAGAACGGTAATGAGTGATTGGTAATTACCGTGGATGTCTGCTAGTGCAGCGATCTTCATCTGTCAGCTTTCCGATTCGACTATTTGCACATAATCCAGCGTTTCACTATTCTGTGGGGAGCTGCCCAGCAGTCGCAGTAGGTCATCAGCAATCTGAGCTTTTTTCTCTGCATCCTCAAGGCTCCAAGTACGGCTTTTTACTTCAAGGAAGGTTCCCAGTGAAGGTTCATCCAGACGGTCTACATTAATATAAAATTCAATATTGCGAAAACAGACTTTCCAGCGTTTCCGGTCTTTCTCAATATAGGTTTCCTTCGAAGGTTTGAAGTATTCCCGATAAAACCGGAGACTTTGGGGAGCGGGCGCGATGAACCTGCTGCGTGACAATAACACATCCTGGGGGAAATGCTTTTCCCGTTTGGGACCGATTAAGGTTAATCGGTAGCGGATGTTTTTAACTTTACTTTCCGCATCTATAAACTCGTCTTCCCGGTAGCGGAGCCAACCTTCCTCAGGATCATCAAACTCAAAATATGTATCGTACTCGTGATAATGACGATAATATAGAATCTCCAACTCAGAATCGAGAATTTTTTCTATTACGGTCTGCGGATCCTCAACTTTAACTTTTACCTGAACCTCATAACTTTCCTGTTCTTCAGCACCACCAACAGCAATTAATTTAGAGTAGACTGACTGGAAACGTTTGATCAGGAATTGATCGATTTCCCCTGCCAGAGCTTGGGCTTTGGGTATAAGTTTGGCCACATCGATTGTTAATAATTCACGGGACCGCATCAGCCATTTCCCATTCACCATTACATCGGTGACATCGGTGGATTTTGCAGCATACACAAGCTGAGAGTAAACCCCGTCTGGATTGTTCTTAAACCGGGGTGTATTGTGTAAGGTTTGGAGATCAACAAGGATCAGGTCTGCCTTCTTCCCTTCCACAATTGACCCGGTTTGATCTCCCAGGTGGATCGCTTTTGCGCCCATGCTGGTAGCCATAGCAAGCGCTGTTCTGGCTGGGACTACAGTAGGATCGCCGCTGCTGACTTTGGCCAGCAGTGCTGCCAGCCGAATTTCTTCAAACATATCCAGGTCGTTATTTGAGGAGACACCATCTGTGCCAATACCTACGTTAAGACCAAGGTTCAGCATGCGATTAATTGGTGCGATTCCGGAGGATAACTTCATATTTGAGGTTGGATTGTGAGCTACTCCCACACCATATTTATGGAGGGTATGCATTTCCCGTTCGTCGATGTGGACACAGTGGGCAGCGATGACTTTGGAATTTAATACATTGTGTTCTTTAATATATGGAACAACCGGCATGTCCAGGTCCCTTAGACTATCTTCAACCTCCTGGGAGGTTTCAGCCACGTGAATATGCAAAGGCACATTGTATTTCTGAGCCATTGCTGATGACGCGCCCAGAATATCAATTGTGGAGGTATAGGCTGCATGGGGAGCAATTGCTGGTGTGATCAAAGGATGATCCTTCCACTTTTTGATCATCTTCTCTGTAGCTGCCAGGGATTCTTTGTAAGAGTCAGCATCAGGGGAGGGGAATTTCAGGATTGTCTGACAGCAAACCGCTCGCAGTCCAGCTTCAGCAGCACTTTCTGCTACCTGGTCTTCAAAGTAATACATATCTGCAAAAGATGTAACCCCGGATTTGATCAATTCGGCGCAGGCAAGGGAAGTGCCTAAACGGACAAAATCCGGGTTTACAAATTCTCTCTCAACCGGCATGATGTATCCCAGAAGCCAGACATCCAACCGGAGATCATCAGCCAAACCTCGCAATAAATTCATTGGGACATGAGTATGAGCATCAACCAGGCCGGGCATGAGGACCTTGCCTTCACAATCGATCACTTCTTTGGCTGTATAGGTCTTTTGAAGCTCTGCTGAAGATCCAACAGCATGGATATGATCGTCCAAAATGGCAACGGCACCATTTTCATGGCGAGTAAATGGTTCATCCATACACAATATATGGGCATTTACGAATAATTTATCAATCTTTTTAGTCATCTTATCCTCTTTATGAACAGCAGGTTTACCAAAGCCCACTATCTCGATCAAAATCCTCGTGTGTAATTAAATCAAGGGGAATATTTACAATCTCCCAGGGTGATGTTGCAGTACTTTGAGAACATCTTTCATCATTCATAGATAAGTAGAAGAGATTGTATCACTTCAACCTTACTCCACAAAGGATTTAAGGTCCTCTTACTGAGTTCTGACTGGGGTTTTATGAGGGATTTTTACCTAAAAATCGAGAGGTTTTGGATGAGTTTTGAAGGTGTGTTGTATGGTAAAATAGGACATCGATGAACATAAACAAAATAGCCATGCCGGAATCACCCAATGTCCTTAAATCCATCAAAAATGGGTTTGATGCAATTACCAAACATTTGATTTTATTGCTTTTTCCAATTGGGTTTGATCTGGTTTTATGGTTTGCACCGCGCCTACAAATAAAATCCCAAATCGAGAGTATTGTTGGAGAAATGAGTGAAGTCTCTGGCCTCATATCACCTGATTTTGGAGAGATGGTAGAGGCTGGCCAAGAGATCTGGTTGATCGCTGCTGAACGGATCAATCTGTTTATTGCCCTGAGGTCTTTCCCCGTTGGAATTTTCAGTTTGCTAAGTTCCATCTTACCTGTTGAAAATCCTATCGGGGACCCGATCTTCTGGGATGTGCCCCAGCTTAGCATCGCAGTGATTATCAGCCTGATCCTGTTTTTAATCGGATTGGCATTTGGGGGTTTGTATTTTTCGGGCGTCAGGCAGGCCGCTCTCTTTGATGATGTGAAGTGGCGAACGATCCTGCGGGATTGGCCCCGAATTAGCATCCAGGCATTCTTGTTGAGTTTAATCTGGCTCATTTTGTTCTTCGGTATTCTTGTATTTGGAAGCTGTGTCGCAGCAGGGATTACGCTTTTCAGCGTCTCGCTGGGACAACTTGTGATTATCCTATTTGGAATAGTCTCGTTTTGGTTGATATTTCCCTTGTTTTTCTCTCCTCACGGAATTTTTTCTCAAGGTCAGAGAGCCTGGAAATCGATGATGCAAAGTATCAGATTGACTAATATAAGTTTTTTTAAGACTGGTTTATTTATCATGCTGGCAATATTTGTAAACCAGGGTTTAAATTTAGTTTGGCAGGTGGCTCCGGAAAGTTCCTGGTTGATGATGATCAGCATTATTGGTCATGCATTTGTAACAACCGGTATGCTGGCTGCAAGTTTTGTTTATTATCAAGACATGATCCGGTGGTTTGAAGAATTAAATTTGATTAGCAATTCCCAACCAATAATAGATGAAGAACGCCCAACGTTAGAGAAATAATCCAAAGTATAGTACGATGCGGTTTTGTGTTTAACCTGCAGGAGGTTTTTGTGGCAGAGAAGAAACAAAAAATGTCCTACGAAGCAAAAGATATTCAGGTCTTGGAGGGATTGGAAGCTGTCAGACTTCGTCCTGGTATGTATGTGGGAGGAACGGATATTAAAGCCCTGCACCACCTGGTTTATGAGGTAGTGGATAATTCGATCGATGAGGCCCTGGCAGAATATTGTGATGAGATTGAAATCATAATTCACGCTGATGAAAGTGTAACTGTTACAGATAATGGCCGCGGAATCCCTGTTGATATTCACCCCGAGAAAAAGATACCTGCATTGGAACTGGTAATGACTATGCTGCATGCAGGTGGCAAGTTTGGCGGAAGTGGATATAAAGTATCAGGTGGTTTACATGGTGTGGGTTTGTCTGCAGTGAATGCATTGTCGGAGTGGTTTGAGGTCCGGGTTTGGAGAGGTAAAAAAGAATACCATCAGCGATATGAGAAGGGGATCCCGGTCACAAAACTTAAAGTTGTCGGTGATGCACCCAGAGGTAAAACTGGTACAACGCAGACTTTCCTCTACGATAAAACGATCTTTGATACTGAGCTTGCCTATTCATTTGAGACCCTGGTCCAGCGGTTCAGGGAAATGGCATTTGTTACCCGGGGAGTCACGATTAAATTCTCGGATGAACGATCCAATCAGGTAATGAATTTTTATTTTGATGGTGGAATCACATCTTTTGTGCGATATCTTAATCGCAACCGGGAAAAATTACATCCCGTAATTCATGTGGAAAAAGAGATCGATGACATCGTTATTGATGCAGCTTTTCAATACACTGATTCTTTTGCGGAATCCATTTACGCGTTTGCCAATACGATCAATACCCACGATGGTGGCACCCATCTAACAGGTTTAAGGGCTGCTATCACCCGTACGATCAATAACTATGCAAGATCCAAAAAGTTATTAAAAGACTCTGACCCAAATTTTTCCGGTGATGATACTCGTGAGGGTCTCACTGCGATAATCAGTATTAAGCATCCTTCTCCCCAATTTGAAAGTCAGACGAAAGTAAAACTGATGAACGCAGAGGTTAAAACCCATGCCCAGCAGGTAGTTGGGGAAGGGGTTGAAGCATTCCTGGAAGAGAATCCAGGTGCGGCCAAAGCAATCGTAAATAAATGTTTAACCTCAGCCCGCGCAAGATCGGCAGCCAGTAAAGCCAGAGACCTGGTTATTCGAAAATCAGCGCTGGAAAGTATGACATTACCCGGGAAATTAGCGGATTGTTCTTCCAGGGATCCAAAAGAATCCGAAATTTACATTGTCGAGGGTGACTCCGCGGGAGGATCCGCCAAACAAGGTAGAGACCGCCATTTTCAGGCGATCTTGCCGCTGCGTGGAAAAATTTTGAATACAGAACGAGCTAGAATAAACCAAATTCTTGCAAATAATGAAGTAAGGTCATTAATCTCCGCCCTGGGAGTCGGAATCGGGGAAGGGTTTGACATTGAAGGTTTAAGGTATTGGCGGGTCATCATCATGACAGACGCAGATGTTGATGGCTCCCATATCCGGACCTTGTTATTAACATTTTTCTTCAGATATATGCAGCCCTTGATTGAAACTGGCCATTTATATATCGCCCAACCCCCGCTGTACCGGCTTTCTTATAAGAATAAGAAGATTTATGTATATTCAGAAAAAGAAAAAGTAGACTTATTTAAGGAATTGGGATTGAGCCCCGATAAAGCCCAGCTTCAACGTTACAAGGGGCTGGGTGAGATGAATCCTCACCAGCTTTGGGATACCACTATGGATCCTGAGACCCGGACACTGCTCCAGGTTACAATAGAAGACGCCGCAGCAGCTGATAAAACCTTTGATATGTTGATGGGGTCATCTGTCCCGCCGCGGAAAAGATTTATCATTACTCATGCAAATGAAGTTAGGAATTTGGATATCTAAAGTTAAGCAGTTATTTTTAGATGACACTTAAACAGGGTGAGCTCCTTCTTAAAAGATACCGAATTATCGAGGTCTTAGGCCACGGTGGAATGGGGTCAATATTCCGCGCGGTGGATGAAAATTTGGGTCTTGAAGTTGCGGTAAAGGAAAACCTGTTTACTATTGATGATTATGCCCGGCAGTTTCGCCGGGAAGCAACCATCCTTGCCAATCTCCGGCATGCAAATTTACCTCGAGTTTCAGATCACTTCAGTCTTGATGATCAGGGTCAGTACCTGATTATGGATTATATAGAGGGGGAAGATCTCCAAGAAAGACTTGAACGCATGGGCCCTTTTGAAGAGGAAGAAGTTGTATTCATTGGCGCATCCATATGTGATGCACTGGCTTACATGCATTCCCGGGATCCGGCAGTACTTCATCGAGATATCAAACCCGCCAATGTCAGGATTACTCCAAATGGAGGGGTATACTTAGTAGATTTTGGCCTGGCAAAGGTCATGCATGGTGATCAAACGACAGCGACAGGTGCCCGGGCAATGACAATGGGTTTTTCTCCTCCTGAACAATACGGAGCAGCCAGAACCGATGTCCGGACGGATATCTATTCCCTGGGCGCGACACTTTATACAGCCCTGACCGGGCTGACTCCGGAAGACAGTTTAGCCCAAACCATGGATCAGGTTGAGCTCACACCTGTCCGGGAAAGAAATCCAAAAATATCCAAACGAGTTTCAGAAGCTGTTGAAAAAGCCCTTCAAGTTCATCCAAATGACAGGTTTCAGCTGGCAGTAGAGTTTAAAAATGAACTACTGAAAGCGCAGAGCGGAAGATTTAATATAAATTTCAGCCTTGATCAAGTTGGACCAGACACGGACCAAAAAAGTGAAGAAAAGGCTCCCTCCCGGGGTGTGATAACCAAAGAAATCACTAAAAAGAAAGAAAAGGAGTCCGCTGAGATTCCCCGGAAAAAGAAAAAATCGAAGGAACCCAGGAAAAGAATAGATCGGGGAGGTTGCCTGGGTCTGATCGCACTGCTTAGCTTAATCCTGATCCTGGGACTTGCTGTCTTTTCATTAATATATCCCATCCTGGCTAAAGATCTATTTAATTTTCTCTTTTAGCTCCCTCTATCTGGGGCTAACCCGTTATCACAGCAATTTTGCGGATTCTAACACCTATATTTTCTTATCACATGATAAAAATCATATCTTTGCTCCAGAACTTGTCTGACAATTGACAAGGGAGAGTTTTGTTGTTAAACTTAAGGTTGTCAGACAACTTTAGAACTAGGAAACTCCCATGTCTACTCTCCTTATTAAGAATGCCCAAGTAGTTGTGACAATGGATGACCACCGCCGTGAAATAAAGGATGGTGGTCTTTTTATTAAGGATGGTTTTATTGACCAAGTGGGGGTATCTGACCAGCTTCCGACAGAGGCAGATCAGGTTTTGGATCTAAAAGGGCATATTGTCCTTCCGGGATTGGTTAATACTCATCATCATTTTTATCAAACATTAACCCGGGTAGTGCCAGAAGCACAGGATGCAAATTTATTTCACTGGTTAAAGACCCTTTATCCGATCTGGGCCAGGATGAAACCGGAAGATATCAAAATTTCAACTCAAACTGCCTTAGCTGAGTTAGCTCTCTCTGGATGTACTACTGCTTCAGATCACCTCTATATATTTCCAAATGGTTCCCGATTGGATGATGAAATCGAAGCTGCCCTGGAATTGGGTTTAAGACTGCATGCTTCCCGGGGATCAATGAGTCTTGGTGAGAGCAAAGGCGGTCTTCCCCCAGATAGTGTGGTTGAGGAAGAAGGGTATATTCTCAAGGATTCTCAACGATTGATTGAGGCATATCATGATAAAAAACCGGGTTCTTTTACGCAGATAGTTCTGGCTCCCTGTTCTCCGTTCAGTGTTACTGGTGATTTGATGCGGGAAAGTGCGGAACTGGCCCGGGAATATGGGGTCCATCTTCATACTCATTTAGCTGAGACAGAAGATGAAGTAGATTTTACGATCAAAAAATTTGGAAAACGGCCGGTTGCCTACATGGAAGAGGTAAATTGGATTGGATCGGATGTTTGGTTTGCGCATTCGGTTTATATGAACGTGGAAGAAATCGAGGTTTATGCTAAACATGGTTGTGGAGTTGCCCATTGTCCAAGCTCAAATATGCGATTGGCTTCCGGGGCAGCACCGATACTGGATCTGAAAGCTGCGGGAGTAAATGTTGGTTTGGGTGTGGATGGATCTGCCAGTAATGATGGATCTCATTTTATTGAAGAAACTCGCCAGGCAATGCTTCTCTCCCGCCTCAGGGCAGGAATTCAAGGAGCTTCCCGATCTGGAGAGGATAATGCCCCCATTATGTCTGCCCGGCAGGCGCTGGAATTGGCAACTAGGGGAGGGGCGGCGGTTCTCGGTCGAAATGATATCGGTTCCCTTGAACCGGGGAAGGCAGCTGATTTTACAGCCATAAACCTCAATCGGATTGATTATGCTGGCGCTCTTCATGATCCTGTGGCAGCAGTCGTTTTTTGTGCTCCAGTAAAAGTAGATTACACAGTTGTTGGTGGTAAATTTGTTGTGAAGGAAGGAAAACTGACTACTGTTGAGCTGCCAAAATTGATTGAAACCCATAACCAGGCTGCTGCTCGATTATTAAATAGATAAATGCATTTCAGTTAGGGGAGAAGTTCTATGACAAGAGACCAGATTAGTGCCAGGACACAAAGTTTAGTGGATGTTGCAATGGGTCGGGAAAAAGCTGACCTTGTGATCCGAAATGGACAATGGGTTTGTGTTCAATCGGGAGAGATCATTCCGGAAACTGACATCGCTGTTCTTAATGACCGAATAGCTTATGTAGGTGAGGATGCATCTCACACGATTGGGGAAACGACCATAATTGTTGATGCGGATGGAAAATATCTGGTTCCTGGCTTATTAGATGGGCATATGCATGTTGAATCGGGCATGGTTACCATTACTGAATTTATCAGAGCTGTTGCGCCCCGGGGGACAACCGGGATGTTCATTGATCCCCATGAGATTGCTAATGTTTTTGGTTTAAAGGGGGTAAAACTCATGGCGGATGAAGCAGAAAACCAACCCATTCACGTTTGGGTTCAAATGCCTTCCTGTGTGCCCTCTGCTCCTGGATTGGAAACTTCAGGTGCTTCCATCGGTCCTGAAGATGTAGAAAAAGCCATGAAGTGGAAAAGAATCATTGGCCTAGGTGAAATGATGAATTTCCCGGGAGTGTTTTCAAGTGATGAAAAAATGCATCAGGAGATGGCAGCTACACGGGCAGCCGGAAAAGTTATTGGTGGTCATTATGCGTCACTCGATCTGGGAAAACCCTTTCATGGTTATGTTGCCGGTGGACCAGAAGATGACCATGAGGGTACCAGAAAAGAGGACGCGGTTGCCAGGGTTAGACAGGGTATGAAATCCATGCTGCGTTATGGATCAGGATGGCTCGATGTAGAAGCCCAAATCAAGGCTATCACCGAGGATGGGTTGGATTCACGAAATTTCGTTCTTTGCACAGATGATTCTCATTCGGAAACGCTAGTTAATGATGGCCATATGGATCGAGTCCTGAGACATACCATTGGTCTGGGTGTAGATCCCATGATCGCAATCCAGATGGCAACGATAAACACCGCAGAACATTTTGGGATGACCAGGGATATTGGGCAGATAGCACCCGGGAGATTTGCTGATATTCTGCTTGTATCAGACTTGAATAATTTCCAGGCAGAACAGGTGATTGCCAAGGGAATTATCCTTGTTGAAACAGGGCAATGGCAGATAGAATTGCCACCAATTACCTATCCCGAATGGGCAAAAAAATCTATGAATATAAAAGGCCCACTCTCAGCAGAAGATTTCCGACTTCCAGTTGATGATGATATCTCTTCTGAAAAGTTGCTGGCCAATGTGATTGGGGTTGTCGAAGGTCAAGCTCCCACCAAACATCTTAAGATTCCTGTTACAGCTGAAAACGGTGAAATCCTGGCAAACCTCGAGGAAGATCTATCAAAAATCGCTTTGGTTGAGCGTCACCAGGCAACAGGTGAAGTGGTAGTTGGATTAGTATCCGGATTTGGTTTAACAGGGAAGTGCGCCATCGGCTCTACTGTTGCCCATGATTCCCACCATATGATAGTTGTAGGTACAGATGACGAGCATATGGCTATTGCTGCCAACCGCTTGGCTGAAATGAAGGGAGGTCAAGTGGTGGTTAAAGATGGTAAGGTGATCGGTCAGGTTGCTCTCCCTATCGCAGGACTGATGTCCAATAAACGAGCTGACATCGTTGCTGAAGAAGCGGCCACTGTACTGGAAGGATTCCGCGCTTGCGGCTGCAAGATATCAAATCCTAATATGCAATTTAGCCTGCTGGCGCTGGTAGTGATACCTGACCTACGTATCTCAAACCTGGGGTTGGTAGATGTTAATACGTTTTCGTTTATTCCTGTTCTTGAAGGAGAAGGCTCTTGATCAAGGATAATGATGTTTCAAGATCTTTACATGAACAGCTCAGTCTGCTGATTGCAGATACCGAATCTGGCGATCAGCTGCCATCGGAACCGAGGTTGGCGGAAGATCTGGGAGTTTCCCGGGCTTCTTTACGCGAAGCGATGAGGACTTTCGAAACCCGGGGATTGCTGGAGCGCAAACAAGGTGTGGGAACCTTTGTCATCCACCCTATGCACGTATTCGACAGCGGGTTGGAGCACTTGATCAGTCTGGAAACAATAGCCGATCATATCGGTTTGGACGTTTCCATGGGAGAGCTGAAAGTATGCCAAAAGTTGGTTGATTTTGACCTCTCCCAGGAATTGGGATTACCAGAAAGCGAAGAAATCATTCATGTTTCCCGGGTGATCCAGGCAGATAATAAACCGATTGCATTTTTGGAGGATAACCTGCCAATCGATGTCATCAGTGAAGAGGAAGTAAAGGTCCACTTCACCGGATCTGTTCTGGATTTATTAATCAAGCGCGATGATGTCCCTCTGGCAAGTTCAAAATGTGACATCAGTGCAACGGGTGCCACACCTGAACTCGCAGCTGCACTGGAAATTCAACCGAACGATCCACTACTGGTTTTTTCATCTTTGTTATTTTCTACCAGGGGAAGGATCCTCGATTCCTCATTTAGTTTTTTTATTCCTGGGTATTTCCATTTTCATATCGTCCGGAGGGTAGGTTATCAAATTTAAACGGTAGGTTCAGGAGGAGAATACTTAAGAATAAGTCACATATCGAACAAAAATTGACTATCAATCAAATTACACATATCTATATTGACTGTATAATGTGGTATATCGGCCATGGGATGTGTAAGATACACAACCATTTGTGTCACACCATTAGGTATAAACACCTGATTGTTATCATTCTTTAGAAAATTGTCATAACTCTTATCACCAAGCAACTCAGCGTTTAGATTCTGTACCATGACAGAGCTATTCACTATCAGAGGTGGCTCGTAAATACTTGAATTGATATCTACTTGTCCATCTACTATAATACCATTCGGTCCTATTGTCAGGTCATTACCTATTGTAACTATACCACCTGAAGATACAGGTGTAATCGTATCGGTAACTATTTGACCAGCAAATAATTTGTTGGTATAGATATTCTTAAGTCTCCATCTACCACCATCATCGCCAG
>RCNB010002208.1_pt1 | contig 12021 bp, 15 predicted proteins | sample 2041321 | NCBI WGS metagenome assembly RCNB01 (sample SAMN09708232, study PRJNA481090) | Marine sediment metagenome, whole genome shotgun sequencing project. | reverse complement strand
GTTTCCCATCAGAAAGTCCGCCTGCACCACCAAGACCGCATAAAATATTACAAGGATGACATTGTTTACAATGTACAAATTTCAATAGAGACGGACACAGTCGATTGTTTATGTCCTTTCCTTTATCAATGACAAGTACTTTTTGGGAACTATTCTTGGCTATCTCATAAGCTGCAAATAGGCCAGCAGGTCCGGCACCAATTATAACAATATCGTATTTCAAACGATAGTAAAAATAGAACCTTCTTTTAAAAACCTGTTGAAAAAAATCTTACTTTAGCTAATTTCAATATCGAATAATATAAATAAAGCTTTGACATCGCATGCAATCAATAACTTTACTGGGGGCTTGATACTGGTAGAAAAAATTAAGGTTGCGCAAGGGGCAGGTGGAGAACTGATGGATGCTCTTATCAAGGATAAAATCTTAAAATATTTTGTAAAAGAGCAACATTCTGAGGTTTCTTTATCAATGCTTGATGATTCTGCGGTGATTGATGATATTGTTTTTTCTACAGATTCACATACAGTACAACCACTAATTTTTCCAGGTGGTGACATTGGTTCACTTGCAGTTTGTGGAACGGTAAATGATGTTTCTGTGATGGGTGCAAAACCTCTTGCTCTCTCTGCAGGATTCATCGTTGAAGAAGGCTTTTCTGTTGAAACATTTGAACAAATTGTGAAAAGCATGGGATTATATTCAGAGGAGTCAAACGTTCCAATAATTACGGGTGATACAAAAGTAGTTGAAAAGGGAGCAATACAAGAATTCATGATTAATACAAGTGGCATCGGTAAAAGAACAAGTACTCTAGATAGTAATATTGAGGAAGTAAAAAGATATAGATCATTTAATCAAAGGTGGCTTGTTGATTCAAACCTAAAAAAAGGAGACAAAGTTATTCTCTCTGGGAATATTGGTGAACATGGTATTGCACTTCTCTCCTTTAGAGAAGGTTATGGTTTTGATACAAGGATAAAATCAGATGTTGCTCCAATAAATGATCTTATGGAGAAAGCAATGATTGCAGGCGGTATTGTCTCAGCAAAGGATCCTACAAGAGGCGGACTGGCAAATACGATAAATGAGTTTAGTGAAAAATCAAATATTGGGATTATCCTTGAAGAAGATAGCATTCCTATTCCAAATGGTGTACGATCTGCATGTGATATGCTCGGAATTGATCCTTTAGAGATCGGTAATGAAGGAAAGGTTGTTATTGGAGTTGTGAAAGAAAAAGCAGAAGACGTTCTCTCCGTCATGAGAAAGCATCCACTTGGAAAAAATGCAGCCATAATTGGTGAAGTCACTGATATTGTAAAAGGTGTGGTATTACAAACTACTGTTGGGGGAAAAAGGATTTTGCATAAGCCGCTTGGTGATCCAGTTCCACGAATCTGTTAATTATCCGCAAATTTTTAAATACGTTATAGGATTACCTTTTGGACAGAACTCGTATAAGTGTTCTCATGCGGAGGTAACATTTTATGGCAAAAGGTCTTCCAAAATCATTTAAAAAAGCGCTATGGGTTTATCACTGTAATTCTGGTTCATGTAACGGATGCGACATTGAGATTATTGCGGCACTTTGTCCAAGATATGATGTCGAACGCTTTGGCATCAAGCTTGTTGGAACCCCGCGTCATGCTGATGTATTACTTGTTACGGGTCCTGTGACAAGGCAGATGGAAGATAAGGTTAAAAGAGTGTATGAACAGATGCCCGATCCAAAAGCAGTTATATGTGTTGGAAACTGCGGTAATACCGGCGATGTTTTTTATGAGTCATATAACCTTGTAGGTCCTATTGACAATGTTATCCCTGTTGATGTTCATGTCATTGGTTGCCCGCCAAGGCCTGAAGCGATCATAATGGGGGTTGCAAAAGCGTGGACGAAACTTGAAACACTGGAGGCAAAATAGATGACTAAGCAGTTGAATCCTGAAGAAATAGTTAAATCTTTTAAAGATGAGTTTAAAACAAAAATTAAAGAAACTCGCATTGAAAAACGTACGAAAGGCTCCGCGAAACATGAATTTTCCCATATCTGGATGAAGGTTGATAATAGCGTTTTTAAAGACACGATCAAGCATCTTGCAACACTACAAGAATATCCTCATCTTGCTGTTGCATCAGGAAATGATCTTGGTAAGACGATAGAGCTTATCTATCATTTCTCAATATATTACGGCGGACATTTAGACGAGATATCAATAAATATTTCTGTAGAGCTGCCCAAGTCAAAACCAGAAATAGAGACAATTACTGATATTATCCCTGGAGCACTTATTACAGAGCGAGAGAAACAAGAGATGCTTGGTGTAAAAATAAAAGGAATTCCAGATAGTAGACGTGTTTTTATATCTGATGATTTTCCCAAGGGGATGTATCCCTGGAGAAAGGATGAAACCGGGCCACAAAAAATGGTAAGAAATCTGCATGAGGTGAAAAAATGAGTGCAAAAAAAACTACCAAGACAACCTATCAGATACCGATTGGTCCTATTCATCCTGCATTGAAAGAACCTGTGGCTTTTGAGTTTGAAATTGACGGAGAAAAAATTGTTGATGTTGATGTAAAACTTGGTCATGTCCATCGAGCAGTTGAATGGGCGGCTACGAAAAGAAACCCTATTCAAATCCTTTATTTAGCGGAGCGTATTTGCGGGATTTGTTCTTATTGTCATCCAACTGCTTTTACTCTTGCTGTTGAAAACATTGCAGATATTGAGGTTCCAGAACGTGCAGAATATCTTAGAGTTATACAGGCGGAACTTGAAAGGATTTGTTCACATATTTTATGGGCAGGTGTAGCGGCACATGAGCTTGGTTTTGATTCAGTCTTGTTTTTAACTTGGCAGATGAGGGAAAAAATACTTGATCTCACTGAATATTTGACAGGAAGTCGAATTACCAAAGGAATCATTACTATCGGTGGACTACGCAGAGACATCAAAAAAGAACATCTTCCTAAAATCTATGAAACATTAAATTATTTTAAAGACAATTTTGAAAAACTTCGTAAGATATTTTTAGATGATAAAACAGTGGGAATGAGAACTCGAGGTTGCGGGATTTTAACAAAAGAAGATGCGTTAAGGCTCTGTGCAGTTGGACCGACTGCTCGAGCATCAGGTGTGAACAAGGATGTTCGTGTTGATCAAGCATATTTTTCCTACGCTGATCTTGATATCGAATGCATCACTCCAGATATACTTACTGGTGAAGTCAATGGCGATGTCTATGATAGGATCATTGTTCGTCTCCTTGAAGTAAAACAGGCAATTGATCTGATAGAGCAGTGTATTGATAAAATGCCAGCTGGAGATATCGTCTCTGAACCTAAAGTTGCAAAAGTTCTGGCGACACTTAAAAAAGCCAGTGGAGAAAGTATTGGCAGAATGGAGGCACCTCGTGGCGAAGTCATACATTATGTGAAACTTGAAGCAGGAAATGAGTGCCCGTTTACTTGGAAGGTTCGTGCTCCTACCTATAACAATATTATGCCATGGGTTCCAATGCTTCTTGGAGAACAAATTGCAGATATTCCTATTGTCGCTGCATCAACAGACCCTTGCATGTCTTGTACCAATCGAGTTGCAATCGTTGATTCTGGTAAAAAATATGGGCTAAATCGGGAAGAGCTTCACAAAATGAGTGTTGAAAAAACAAGGAGGCTTATGAGATGAAATTTTCAATGCTTCCCCAAGTGTTTGCACAGATGTTTAAAAAACCGTTTACCAACAAATTTCCGGCAAAATATCAACCTTCTTCAACCACCAAGTTTTTAGCAGACGCAGGTGCAGGTAAAGCTAAGATAATTCCTCCTATAGAAACCCCGGATGGATTCCGTGGGAAAATCCAGTATGATAAAGACAAATGCATTGGCTGTAAACTCTGTATCAAGGTATGTCCTTGTGGAGCTATTGAATATAAAGAAAAAGAAAAGAAAATAAAGATATATGTCTCGCGATGTTGTTTTTGTGCACAATGTAACGACATATGTCCTGTTGACTGTCTGAGTATGAGTAATGAGTTTTTGCTTGCAGACACCGATAAATATTCCAAGGATTTAATTGTCGAATAACAATTTTTTATCTATATTCCTTTTGCATGTATCGGACATTTTTCTTGCTCTTTTGGAGCACACAATATGTATTTCCCCGTTTCATCATAATATCTGAAATGATCAAGCCATCTCTTGCATCCATCTTCTAGCTTAGCGAATTTGACAAACTTCTGTAGTTTTCTCATGGTTTCTTGATTTACATGGTGTTCAATTTTACAGGCATCCTCATCAGCAATCTTTTCATCTACGCCAAGAAGTATCAGAAAACTCTTTAACGTATCATGTTTCTTTTTTATATCCAATGCAATTTTTCTACCTTTTTCAGTGAGTGTTACACCAGTATATTTTTCATAATTGATGTATCCTTCATCATTTAATTTCTGAAATATTTCAGTAACACTTGCAGGATTAATATCTAGAGCAGAGGCAATGTCATTTGTATGAACCATTCCCTTCTCTTCTTCTAGTATATAGATGATTTCTGCATAATCCTCTATTGTTTTTTTTCTCATACTTTATACTCCTAACAAGATAACTCTCAGAATGAATCCAACAGTAACTGCAGTGCCTGCCATTATTGCTGCAGATTTCATCATATCCTTCACACCTAGTTCTTTGACAAGAACCGTAAATGTTGCAATACAGGGAAAATAGATCGTAAGCAGTGTAGCTGCGATTACCAGCTGCATCGCATTCATCCCTAAAGGAATCAACATTCCTACCGCAAGATCCTTACGTAGAAACCCGATGATAAGTGCGATACTTGCCTCACCCGGGAGGCCAAACAATCCTTCCATTATTGGTGAAAGTGCTGCTCCAAGCCATTGAAGAAAACCGATGGCATAAAGAATATTAATTATCAATACTCCAAGGAAGAGAAACGGTATTGCTTCTTTTAAAAACCAGCGGATCCGCATCCAAGTTTTCTTAAAAATAGCTTTGAAACTTGGGCGACGATACGGAGGAATTTCAAGAAATATCTCCGGGCTTTCTCCTTTAATAAACTTGTTCATTATAAGACCCATGACGATGTAGAGAACAGCAAGGGTGAGAAATACTAAGCCGATGTAATATATTCCATATGGCCCAAGGATGCCAAACACCATCGCCATCTGAGCCATACATGGAACAGCAATAGCAAGTAATGTTGCTGAGATAAACCGTTGTTTTTTTGTCTCCAGTGTCCTCGTCGCTAGGGCACCAGGTACATTGCAGCCAAGACCAAGAAACATTGGCACTATTCCATGTCCATGCATCCCTAGCTTATGAAAAATGTTATCTACAAGTGTTGCAAGTCTTGGCATATATCCAGTATCTTCTAGAATCGAGAGTATGAAATAAAACGCAATAATATATGGTAGCACCATACCGATTGGTACGAAAAGGCCGGTTGTAAGCATACCCATTGATTCAACAAAGTCAATTTCAACTCCGTATTCTCCGATTAGTAGAGTATGAATAAATCCAGGACCTATCCAGTTACTCATTTCAACAATAACTGGTCGGTATAAGTCTTCGAAAAGTGGTTCAAACACGTATCCTATGATGTTTTCACCGATGAAACGTACAACCCAAAATGCGAGAAATATTATGCCGGCAGCTATAGGCAGACCGGTAACTGGTCTTATAGTTAAATCCGAAATTCTATCACGAAGCGAATGATGTCTGTGTTCAACATGTTCAACTTTTTTTATAATCGATCCAATTTCAATCCATCGTCCCTCTTCGCTAGTTGGTTTTATATCTAGATTAGATTTTGCTTTTTTGATACGGGAAACAAGTGTTTTGATTCCTTCTCCTGTGAGTGCTACGGTTGGAACTACTGGAATTCCTAGTATTTGCTCTAGTTTTTTTTCATCGATATGAATTCCTAGATGCTTTGCTTCATCCCAGATGTTTAAGGCTATTATTACTGGAATATCTTTTTCAAGTAGTTCCAATGTTAAGTAGAGGTTTCTTTCCAGGTTTGTTGCGTTGACAACGTTTATGACAACATCTGCTTCATCGAGTACTTTTAGGGCGACTTCTTCAGCCTTGTTTGTTGGTTCGAGAGAATATGTTCCTGGTGCGTCTATGATTTCTACTCGTTTTCCTTCTATTCTCATTTTTCCTTTTGAAAAGTCAACTGTTGTTCCTGGATAGTTTGATGCGATTACGTTTGCTCCAGTAAGTCTTGAAAAAACAACGCTTTTTCCGACGTTGGGGTTTCCCATTAAAACGATTTTTTTCATTATAGTTCTTCCACTAGAATTTTTCTTGCCATTCCTCTCCCAAGAGTGATTTGACTGCCACATACCTTTATTGTTAGGGGGCCTCTGAAAGGCTGTCTAGATGAAATTTTTACTTCTTGCCCTTCTCTAATACCTAAAGTTCGTAGTTTTCTTTGAAGTCCGTATCCTCCACCGACACTGGTTATTTTTGCCATTTTGTTTGCTGGAAGATCTATTAGAGATATGTTTTGATGGATCATGATATTCACCGATTAAATTTTTAGGTATGCCTAAACTGTATATTGTTTTTTCTAATATAAATAAATTTTGGTATGCCTAAATTTTTTAACAGCGTATTTGCTAGATAAAAAGGAAATATCTTTTAATAGCAAATCATTTTACTAATGTTATCACATGGGAAAAAATAGAGATCTTATCCACATATTAACACTAGTGATTATAGGGATGTTTATTCCTTTTCTAGGATCCATTACCATAAACTATGGATTCGATATGTATACTATTGCCTCTACCTTTGGATATTTTTTACTTATCTTTGCTATTGAACTTGGCATTGTCTATCTCTATTTTTCGATAAGCAACAAGAGGGCTATCAAGAATCTGGAGAAATACAAGCAAAAAAAATTGTAAATTCCGTTGAATGAAATTTGCACAATATTTCTACTTTGAAAGCATTTTCTGTTCTATTAAATGAAGGCAATAGGGATCGCCATGATTTTCCCCTGTTAGTGCTGTAGAGACCGTGAGGCAACCACCTCTACATCTTTTACCATGTTTACAATTTTTACATTCTCCCGCTAGATATTCCTTCGTAAAGTTCCTGTTATATGAGAATGAATTGGGATCATTCCAAATATCCATAATACTTCGTTCTCGTATATTTCCTTCGATAAATCCATCCGGCAAAGAGAGACAACCCTGTACACCACCATCGCTCTGAATCCCCATGGCAGTAAGGCCTGCTTGACAGCCTATCCATGGTAGCAACATGATATTTGGTAATATATGTGAATGATATCCAAAATTATGTGCACCCATTATTGGAAGTTCTTTGACAGAATAGTTTTTCTTTGATGATGCAATGAAGAGAGCTACCGAATAAAAATCATCTTGTGACAACATTAAACTCTTAGGAAAGCGACCAACGGGTGTCGCCATCTGAATCTGCCATGCAATACCTCTGTTTACTAGAAACTCACGTATTATTGGCAGTTCTTTAAAATTCTGTTTATGAACCGTTGTTATCACTGTTGTCGGTAAATTTGCATCAGTCAACAATTTAAGACTTTGTATGCATCGATCAAAAGATGTTTCCAATCTTCGTGTGGCGTTATGGGTTTGTGGTGTGCCACCATCTAAACTAATTGTTACAGCATATGGATCTATTTTCACTAATTCAGATATGATGTTCTCATCAATTAATAACCCATTAGACATCATGGTGACATTCATACCGAGATTTCTGATGTGATGAGCTAAAATATACCAATCTTTTCTCAGAAAAGGCTCTCCTCCCATTAATGAAATAAGTCTTGTACCCAGTTTGTTTAAATCTTCACATAATTTCAATCCTTCTTTTGTCGTCAACTCATTTCTTCTGATGTCTCCAGCAGAAGACCCACAATGCATGCATTTCATATTGCAATTAAGAGTTGTTTCCCATACGACACTTATTGGGATGTATTTCCGTTTTATCATACTGTATCTCCTTAGGGAGGTTGGGGATCGCAGGCGCGATCCCCTCTTTTTGTTGGTTTTAAAAAAACCCTCCGAACAATATTTGGAAATCTTTGATGCTTACCCCTGTGTAATAAAGGCCAGCAGGTCCACCTGGCATCATGAGATGACCTAGCAACATGAATGCCCCCGTGAACAATGCCAGGGTTACCATGTTTTTTGTTGTTCGTTTTGCTCGTAGCACGTCTGTTTCATTTAGTCCCAGTGTCTGTCCAAGCTTTGTGAGCTTGGTGTCTATTTTCTTGGTTTTTGTGTTCATTATTTTTCTCCCAGCAACACATTTTTGAATCGTGTTACCATGCAACATGTAAACAAGAAACATTTAAATACTTTTCGATGAAAACATATAAAATCTGTTGAAGGTAAAAGAATAAATATGAAAACCATAATCACGGGTCTACGAGGTTACTAAATATGGCAGTAAACGTAGATAAAGAAAAATGTACTGGCTGTGGTGCATGTGAAGAAGCATGTCCTGTTGAAGCAATTAAGGTAAAAGAAAAAGCAGAAGTTGACGAAGAAACCTGCATCGACTGTGGTGCATGTGTTGACGAATGCCCTACTGAAGCATTAAGTCTCTAAAACCTATTTTTTCAATAATTCTTAATTTTTTTCTATTTTCCTTTTTTCTCTTTTTCAACAAGCCTATCCTGAACTTTTTCACTTGACAACTCTCTTAATGAATCATTTGCGATCCATCTTGCAGATTTTGAATCAATTTTTTGAATCTCTTTTGAAAGTTTTATCATCTGTCTATTAAGACCTAGATTACGCTTACCGATGTTCCTTAAAGCCCAATTAATTGCTTTCTTGACATAATTTCGTTCATCAACAGAGTGTTTTGTAATTAACGGAGAAAACTGTTCAAATTCTATGTCGCCAGCGTTCTTATCATGAACCGCAAGGCCTGCAATTAATGAGAATGCAGCACGCTTAACAAACTCCTCATCATGCTTTGCCCACTCAAAAACCTTCGTCCAAGCAAGAGGGTTCAAATCAAAAAGACTCGTACATGCCTGATCACAGACATCCCATGAATCAAAATCCTTTGCCCAAGAATCCATCTGCTCACCAGTAACTTTAGCAGGATCATCAATAAAACAGGCCAGCAACCTAGCGTCATGAATACCAGAACTCCATAACTTCAACGCAAGATCATGATCTTTACCAATCTCTTTAGCAATTGGCCTCAACTTAGAAATTGAAACACCAAGATTATTCTTAGGGTTAATGCCATATCGTGCCATCCCTTTAACTGCTTCTGGATTGGGCATGGATTTTAGTATATTTAAGACATTTTCATATTGCATTTGCGCAGCCCTCCTACCTATATTCATAAAAACATATTAAAAAAATATCCTAAAATTAGAATTTGCGGTACTGTAATGAGAGGCAACCAAATTGCTGCTTTTTTACCGATATTATGCCAGATAAGTCCAATTTCTGTATAATCAGTTGCAACTCCTGCCATAAGAAACGTAAAACTATTCCCAAATGCTTTTGTTTGGTTAAATATTTCAAATGCGAGTGGAGCTGAACCCTCAGAACATACTTCAATTATTGTTGCAAACAAGAGAGTTATGAGGAGTCCTATAACTGTTGGTCCCATAAATTCCATGAAATAATGTTGGGGAATGTATGCACGTGCAAAGGCTGCCATAAGCATTCCGACTAAAAGCCACCACATCACCATTTTTGTAAGTGCCCATGATCCGATGATTGTTCCTTTTATTGCTGCGATGTTGTTTTTTTTGGAAAAATCATATGTTTTCCATCGTCTTTTCACATCTTTTTTTATGGAGAAATCAGTAAGTATTGCTTTGTCTTCTCCTTGCTTGCAGGCATTGCATTCAATCTTGCCTTTTCGTTCTAACTGTTGATAGATCAGGCCTGTTGTTGTCGCGATTATTAGTGCAGAGATCATAATAAACAATGCCTTGAGTCCAAAAAAGCCAAAGAGAAGAATAGTTATTGGTAGGTTTGCCCATGGAGATGCTAGTAAAAAGGCAATTACTGATGAGGTACTTGCTCCTTTTTTGTATAATTCCATTGAGATGGCAAGAATGCCGTGAGAGCAGGCACTCATGAGAAATCCAAAGATGATCGAGTAAAGTATTGTTCTTTTCCTGTGTCGTGAGAGATATTTTTGAATATACTCTCGTGGAATAAAATAATCAATGATCCCGCCGATGAAAAAACCAAGGAGAATCGCCCACCAGATTAATTTTAAATAATCCATGAACGCATCAAAAAACGGCTTTAAAAAAGGTATAAAATAACCAAGTGTCAGTAGGATTATAACAGCCATTGTGATGATAAATAATCGTTCTTTGTACCATTTCTTTTTTACTGAACCTGCACAACTTGGACAATATTTTTCTTCTTTAGATATCCTGTGTTGTTCTTCATATTTTTTGATACAGTGTTCACTGCAGAAATAATGCCCGTGAGCATGAATGGTTCCTTTCATTCCACAGATGGGATCTGCTTTATCCATTTAGCCTCCAAATCAATAGGTATTATTTCAATATTTTCTTTTAGGTTTTATGTGATGACCGTTAAATCATTTAACAAAAGTTGGTTGGAGATGTAAAATAGTTAAAGACAAAGGTTGGTGAGGAGAGGAGAAAAGGATGGGATTCTAAAAATATCCCCTTACTATTTTACATCTCCATGGTGTTAATTTAAGAGTTATATTTTTTCAATTTCATTGAGAAAATATCTCTTTATTTTCTTCTTCAATATCCCTCTATTAACAATCGTTAATACACATTCTGTTTTTAAATCTTTCGATGAATTTGCTCTATTTTTTCATCATCATCTTAATTGTTTATTATCCGTTAAAAATATTTATTGGATATCATTAACGGCCGTTAATTATAAGTATAGACAAGTTGTTTTACATTTATGAAACAAACTCCCTGCGAATACATGATGTGGAATGGACTACCGGTTATTCGTAAAGAAATTGCAGAAAGTATGATTAATGATTTTGGGCTAAATCAAAAAGAAGCTGCTCAAAAATTGGGAGTGACTCCTGCTGCGGTTTGTCAATACCTATCTAAAAAACGTGGAAAAATAAAAATCACTGATGAAGAAGTTCTGACTGAAATTAACAAATCTGCAGAAGTGATTATTCAACGAGAGGATGGCGCTGTTATACCAGAAACCTGTCGAATTTGTAAGATACTTATGAAAAAAAGAATCTTTCCTCTTGCATGTGCTTCATGTATTTCGGAAAAATAATTTTTCTCCCACTTTTTCAATAGTTTGGAAAGAAAACTATATGATGGTGAAATTGTATTTAGGTTCTCTATGGCAATAGGATTCGCATTGTTAAGCATAAGCCCGTTACACGAAAAAGCTGTCTATGAGACACTGGAGAGAATCCCTGAAATAGTCGAGCTTCATCCGTTGTTTGGAGAGTTTGATATTCTTGTAAAAATTGAGTGTAATGATATTGATTCAATTGGTGAAGTGGTTATCAATAAAATTAGATCGACTAAAGGCGTAATGGATACAAAAACACTTATTGGGACTAAGAGTTTATCTGGGTAAACTCTCTTTTTAATCTTTTTTATCGGTTTTTTGTTGACGGGCTAGAAGTCTGATTCTTTCTCCAATTATGACTATTTCTGCGATGAAGTGTAACTCTTCTTGTTCTTCAATGCTGGAGACAGTTCCTACGACTAACATTGTTTCACATTTTCCCCCAATTCATATAGTGTTAGTTGTTAACACCATACACATTAATATATTTGTAGCTTAAAATATAAAAACTTTTCTATATAATCAAAAAATATTATAAAAAAACCATATATTTTTCCAAAAAATGCTAAAAAACAAGAGCACCCCATCACAGAAAAACAAAAAACATTGTTTTCTATAGATAAATTTATGTATCATTAATATACTAATAATTACCAGAAACGGATATGAACAAAAAATCAGTAACTTTATTGATAACATTACTATTTTTAC
>RCNB010003186.1_pt1 | contig 12024 bp, 15 predicted proteins | sample 2041321 | NCBI WGS metagenome assembly RCNB01 (sample SAMN09708232, study PRJNA481090) | Marine sediment metagenome, whole genome shotgun sequencing project. | reverse complement strand
CCGGAGCCGTACTGCTCCATAAAGCAATACTTCATTTGGGGCGTTTCGAGAAGATGGCCAACGCTTTTTTTAAGATCGCTCGATCCTCCTCCAAATCAGCAATCTTGCGCTTCAACCTAAATATCTCTTCTTCATGGGGTTTCATACGACCTTTGCCAGGAAATGAATGCTCCTTATCCTGAAGATATTCCTGCTTCCATCTGTGCAGCATATTCTCATGGATCCCTAAATCCCGGGCAACCCCTCTGACAGTCCGGCCGCCATCCAGAATGAGTCTGACAGCGCCTTCCTTAAATTCCCGATCGTATCTCCTACGACCTCTCGGATCTCCCATAATAAACCTCCAAGCTTGATATTATGTCAAACTTTTCGGTATGTCCACGAAAGTGGGGGAAGTCCAACCGTTTGTTTCTCTATACTTCGTACCACCTGCAAAGTTAGAATCCTTGGTTTAGAGTTTCTTCCTCTTCGCATTATTTCTAATTGTGGATTTCGGAATTTTTCTAAATTTGTTTAAAACATCATAATATTATTTGCTGTGTATAATGTTAAGTTATTTAAAATGAATTAGTTATTCAGGTCATCCCTTTCTGGCACGCTTCTTGCCTAAATTAATAATGAAAGAGAAAAAATGCCTTCTGGAGAAGCAGTTATGCGCTAATAGGTAGAGAGGTGAGAATAAAAGTGGAAAGTGAGATTTCAAAAGAGTTCTTTTAAAAGGAGTAGTATCATGAATGATATCAAACGCATTCTTGTTATAAACAAGTCAATATTACACTTCCAAAAGGCTATTCATTTAGGGGTCTCTTTAGCAAAGAAATTTGGAGCTAGGCTTTATATTGTTCATGTATTTCGAAATCCACTAAGCGTAGAGAAATGGGGAGTGGAGATTCCAAATAGTCAAACCCTAAGAAAAGAATATGAGAGAATTAAACAGAATGTCAAAGCAGAGCTTTTTGCAATTGTTAGTTTGAAAAAGGCGCAAGGAATTCCTATAAAAGAAATTGTAAAAGAAGGAGCCTCTGTAGACGAGGTTTTGGAAATAGTTGAGGAGGAAAAGGTAGATCTTGTAATCATGCTCGCTCATAAAGAGGCGCGTTTTGAGAATCTTTTTGACCAAGAAAAACAAAAGATGATACGTACTATGCCCTGCTCAGTTTTGTTAGCAAAGGAAGATTAATTGGTCCTATTAAAGGTTTTTTTAAAATGAAGGGATTTATTAAAGTTTTTAAAAAGAAAAAGCCAAAATGGGCTTTGGTTCTAATGGGAGGTGGTTCTAGAGGATTAGCACATATAGGAGTTCTTGATGTTCTCCACAAAAATGGATTGATCCCAGACATTATTGTTGGGACATCTATTGGAGGTATCGTCGGAGGTTTTTTTGCATATGGGATTTCCCCAATGAAGTTGGGAAACATGGTCAACAATCTTAATTTAAATGATTTTGTAAATAAGCCAAAGCTGCCTTTTTTTTCAATGAATCCTAGTAGAGCCTTGGATTTTCTCATCTTGGACAATTATAAAAATAAACTTCTGAGGAAAATGAAACCCAATAACGAAGATAGTGTAGAGATGTATCTGAGAGGCATTGTGGGGGAGACACTCATTGAGCATCTTCCCATCAAATTTGTCTGTAATGCATTTGACTTAGTTTCAGGCAAAGAGATTGTTTTCGATAAAGGGATGCTTTATAAGGCCATGCGCGCCGCAATGGCTTTTCCGTTAATACTCGAGCCTGCCAGAACTGCTAATATGGTGTTGTTGGACGGAGGAATTCTTGATAATGCACCAGTAGAAATAGCAAAAAAGCTAGGTGCAAATATAACAATTCTGGTAGATATTCATAAACCAATATGGGAAATGCCAAAGGAAAGATGCAAGAACACATTTCATCTTGTCCAAAGAATGATTGAATGCATGATGGCAAACTCGACTGAAGAAAAGATCAAAGATGCAGATTTTTTAATAAAAATTAAATTGGACTATGAAATTCTGGATTTTTCAGAACCACAAAAAATAATAGAAAAGGGAGAAAAAGTTACAGCTGAAAATATACAACTAATAAGAAGGTTAGTTACCTAATTATTTATGTGACTTAAGAAAAATGATTATTGTTTAGTAATTTATAAAAGGTAGAGTAATTATAGATTGGAAAAAAATGAGGAAAGCAAAGATTCTAATTGAAGGAGATGGGATAGAGACTTGTCTTGGCCCGTTGGAAGCTATTAAAAAAATAAAGAACATGAATGCATCAAATTGGGTGGACCAGGCGTTCCAAGGGACTGGATATGTTGGTTTTAATCTGAAAACAGGGGAAATAGTTGAAAATCCGGGGCCGACTACAATAAAATTGTATGAATTACCTAAAAATTTACAGCAGTCTATCCTAGACCTTCATAATCATTTTAGACAAGATTGGCATCGCCTGCAGATAGATATATGGAAAAGAGTAAATTATTTTTACGCAAAAAATTGCCAAATTGCATAAAAATGAGGAAACAAAGAATCAAAAACACAAAGAATAAGAAAAATTCCAATTGTGAATAGGAGGTATTGATTCAAAATGTCAAAGTTCTCGCTTGATGTTCTGCAAAAATGTGTTTTTCCATATATTAATACTACCGATCCTGATGTATTAGTTGGTGCTGTCTTTGGAGAAGACGTGGCGCTGACAAGCGTTGGGGGAGATATTTTAGCTTCGCATGTGGATCCAATTGTTGGAGCGATTAGCAACATTGGAAGTCTTGCTGTACATGTGGCATGCAATGACCTGGCTGCGAGTGGAATCCCACCGCGTTGGCTGTTGCTTCTTATTTTAGTTCCTCGGTTGGAGGATGAAGATCTTTTAGAGCAGATTATGCGCGATTCTAGCCGTGCCGCAAAAGATGTTGGAGCCTCAATTATAGGAGGTCACACAGGCTATTCTTCAGGTTTATTAAGGCCACTTGTTGCTGTTACAGCTTTTGGAACAGCATCGGGGCGAAAGCCAGTGCGTACAAGTGGAGCCCATGTTGGAGATTCTGTGTTGATTACCAAAGGAGTTGGTCTTGAGGGAACCGGTATTCTGGCTCATGATTTTGCTGATGTTGCAATAAAGCTGGGGCTAAACAAGCAAGATTTAGAAGAAGCACGAAGCTTGTTGAATAGAATAAGTGTTATCCCAGAAGCATTGGTTCTATCAGAGAATAGTGTGTCAGCCATGCACGATGTGACACGCGGAGGCGTCCTAGAGACTCTACTCGAAATCGCCTATCTTTCTGGAGTTGGAATTGAGATAGACTCAGCTCGTATTCCAATCCCTCCTATTGTTGAACGATTTGCTAATGCATTCCAGTTCGATCCGATGCGAATGATCTCATCTGGGACTCTGGCCGCCACAATGCCAAAAGAAAGAGTTGAGGAAGTAAGACGAGCATTGAAGAAATTGAATATAAACTTTGCTTTTGCGGGAAAGATTACAAAAGGAAAGGGAGTTCATATCTTAAATAATAAGGGAGAGGATTATCACTGCACTGAAATTAAGTGCGAAGAAGATGAACTGGCCCGCATGTGGACCTTATATCCACGAGGAGAGAAAGATAAGATATAAAATCCAAAAATAATATGAGTTGAAATATGATGAACGAAGAGACGAGAAATAGATTTATAAAACGAATTAAGGATCTAAAAGAGAAAAGAAATGCTATCATTTTTGCTCATGTTTATCAAAGAAAAGAAGTGCAGGAAATAGCAGATTACATCGGTGATTCTCTGGATTTAAGCAAGAAAGTGATGGATATAGATGCGAGTGTGATTGTTTTCTGTGGGGTCAAGTTTATGGCGGAGACAGCCGCAATTCTCAATCCTGAGAAGATAGTTTTATTACCAGATAAAGGGGCAGGTTGTGAACTGGCAGATATGGCTTCTGTGGAAGATTTGAGGGCCATTAAGATGAAATATCCGAACATTCCTGTTGTGAGTTATGTTAACAGTTCAGCTGTCGTGAAGGCAGAATCAGATATATGCTGTACATCAGCCAATGCTGTGGATGTAGTAAACTCTTTGGATGAGGACAAAGTCTTATTCTTGCCAGATAAAAATCTTGGTGCTTGGGTAAATGAAAAAACAGATAAACAAATTATCACTTGGGATGGATATTGTTATGTGCATGAGGAGAATATAACAACAGAAAAAATAGAAAAGCTAAAAAAGCTGCACTCTCATTCAAAAGTTATTGTTCATCCAGAATGCAGCGGATCCGTTAGGAATCTGGCGGATTTTATAGGAGGGACCGGGGATATGCGCAGATATGTAAAACGGGAGAAGGCAGATGAATTTATCGTGGGAACCGAAGATGGAATCATAAATACATTGAAGAAAGAAAATCCCCACAAAATTTTTTATTCTGTTGAAACTATTTGTAAAGGCATGAAAAAAATTGATTTAGAAAAGATTCTATTATCACTAAAGGGAATGAAACATAGAGTTAATGTTCCAGAGAATATAAGAGGCGAATCAAGAATGGCTTTAATTAAGATGCTGAATGTTAAAAAAACAAAGAATTTGGAAATTTGAATGGGTGATACACCTATGCTTTTAGATATGACGAATAATGGAAAAAATATAGGGAGCAAATATCTCTCCCACTACAAACGAGCACTCGCAATAGATCCCAGCCAACCAGATCCAAATTTTAATCTCGGATTAAATTTCGATATAGAAAAAAACCTGGAAAGATTTGCAAAAAAGAGGAGGTGAAATAAATGTTTAAAACCAATTTAGAGCACGTCGAAACAGGAGAACAGCTTAAAAAGTTAATTGAGAACAACGAAAAAGCCGTTGTCTGTTGTGGAAGAATGGGACCTATGTGCATCCCGGTATATGACATATTTGAGGTTTTGCAGGAAAAATACCCTGATATTCAATTTCGAGATATGGATTTTGATATCCCTGTCGCAAATATGATTAAAGGTTTACCGGCGTGCCAAAAATTTTGGGGGCTGCCGTTCACTATTTATTACCGTAACGGCAAAGTAGTAAAAGCCACTTCCAGTATTCAATCGGCAAAACAAATAAAGAGCGTTATCAAGGATGCTTTTTCGTAATTCTCATTCAATTTAAGGCGATGATAATGAGAAGTAAATTATGGAAAAATTTGATGTGATCATCATCGGGGCCGGGCCTGCAGGTCTGACAGCAGCTATTTATACATCAAGAGCAGCTCTTTCAACATTGGTAATAGATGAGGCTTCTGCTGGCGGTCAAGTGAAGACAACTCACCGGGTAGCCAATTATCCCGGCTTCGTCGAGCCAATTGCTGGGCACGAGTTGGCAGGTAACATGCGAAAGCATGCGGAGAAGTATGGAACCGAGTTCAAGCTGGCAGTAGACATCACTGCCCTTCACCTTAGTGACCAGGAAAAATGGATAGAACTTGACAATGAAGACAAGTACACCGCGGAATTTGTGATCATCGCTACCGGTTCATCTCCCCGACTGCTGAACATTCCAGGTGAACTGGAGTATAAGGGGAGTGGCGTGTCTTATTGTGCTACTTGTGACGGCGAATTCTATAAAGACAAAGATATTTTTGTGGTAGGAGGTGGAAACAGCGCAATGGAAGAATCCTTGTTGCTTTTACAGCTTGTAAAATCCATAACTGTCATTCATCAATTCGATGAGCTGCAAGCAGAAAAAATCACGGCGGATAAGGTCACAACAAATCCGAAGGTCAATATTCTGTGGTCTCACGAACCACGTGCTTTCTACAAAAAAGAAAACAGGATGGTCGTAGAAGCGGAGGATCTCAAAACAAATAAACGTATTAGATTAGAGCGCGAAGGTATTTTTATATTCGTTGGACTTGTTCCTAACAGTGCATTCTTAAAAAATATTCCGATAAAACTGACGGAATATGGTTATATCATTACGAATCCACAAATGGAAACTAATATCAAAGGCGTGTATGCTGCAGGAGATGTTCTCAATAAAAAACACAGACAAATTACTACTGCGGTTGGCGAAGGAACCATTGCCGCATTAGAAGTCATCCATAAAGCATAAGTTAAATGAGTTATCGTTACTTAGGAATTTCCATTTTAAATGATAAATAAGTGTTTAATATCACAAAGCACTAAAAGGAGGCAAAAGGATGTATGATAGAATACTCGTTCCCCTGGACGGTACAGAACTGGCCGAAAAATCGCTTCACTACGCCATGGAGCTGACTGCCAGATCCGGGGCTGAGCTCGATCTGCTTCATGTGTGCGGGCCGGAGGAATGCCATTGTGGGCCGGATGGGTGCCATGTTGAACCAATGCACCGGGTCTACATTGAGCACACAGCCGATGTGCTCAAGCGCCGTCTCCAGGAAGCTGGGGTAGAAGAGGCAAAAGTACGCTCAGTAATTCGAACTGGTGACCCGGCTCACGTGATTTTGGGCTATGCCGATGAGAACGATGTGAGCCTGATTGTTATGGCAACTCATGGCCGTTCCGGTGTAAAGCGTTGGATAATGGGTAGTGTTGCCATGAAGATACACCGGTGCTCCACTGCACCGGTGCGACTTGTAAGAGCACTCTCTTCCGATGAGGCACCTCCTGAGGATTGGCCTGAGAGGAGAATTCTGGTTCTGTTAGATGGCTCAGAGCTGGCCGAGCAGGTGCTCCCGTACGTAGTAGACCACGCTAGGATGAGCGATGCCGAGGTGACTCTCCTGCGGGTTTGTGAACCTCCAATCATTTCTGCCGACTATCCAGAAGCTATTATGCCCCTGAGCTGGGGAGAGCATGTGGAGCAGGTAACGAAGTATCAACAAGAGCAGTGTAGCCTTTATCTTGAAGGCGTGGAAAAGCGGTTGAAGGATATGGGGCTTAAGGTAGAGTATGAGTGCTCTCTTGGCAATGCAGCCGAAGAGATTCTAAACTACGCATCAAGAAACCGGTTTAACCTTATAGCAATGACAACACACGCACGATGCGGGCTGGGTCTTTGGCCAATCGGAAGCATAGCGGATAAGGTTATTCACGGAACCTCCAGCCCTATCTTGCTAGTAAGGCCTCGCTGACGTTGCTGGCCCTTTCGATCCGATAGGGACTCGACAAAGAGGAGCATAACCAAAACCTTTATGTGCCATTACTTAATCTAACTTGAGAGAAAGCTCACGAAGTCCTTTTAAATAATTTTTCCAGCGTTTTCTTGGATGAAGCTTCATGGACTTCTTTTACCAGAGAAGAGGACTGGTCTATTGAGACATGCATAAGATAGCATTTAATAGCGGGGAACTTCATGGCTGCAACGCTGAAGCATCGCAGTCCTATTTTAAGGAACAATGGATAGTACTCTTCAAAAGAGGCGACTTCTCCACACAGGCAGATTTCTTTGTTGTGTTTTTTCCCCGCTCTAATTGTCATTTCCATCAATTTCACCATGGCCGGATGAAGAATATGATATTTCTCTTCTACATTAGGATTTCCACGGGATGCCGCAAGTGTATATTGCAAAAGATCATTTGATCCGATATTCGCAAAGTCCACTTGGCTCAAAAGCTGATCTGCCATGAGTGCTGCCGCAGGCGTTTCTATCATTATCCCATCCTTCACTGAATTACAGTGTCGTCGGTTCTCTTTTTTCAGCGTCTTCTCTGCATCAGAAATAAGTGATTTGAATGTCATTAAATCACTCACGTCCGATACCATTGGATACAGGATCTTCATTTCCGAGTGCTGGGAAGCACGCAATAGTGCTTTGGCCTGAGTTAAATAAATTGAATAAAAATATTCAACAGCACGTGAACCCCTAATTTCAAGATCAGGATTGGTTTGGTCAGGAAGGTCGAGGAATAGAGGAATTTTGTCTGAACCAATATCCAGCAGTCTTACGACGACTGGCTTGCCTTCTGCTTTCTGTAATATAGTCCTGTACATCTCATACTGCTCTTCTTCTGTAGGAGGATGCTCCCGCTCTAGGAATAAAAACTCAGTCCGAAGAAGGCCTACCCCATCATGATTAAATCCTCTAATAAGGTCCATTTCACCAGGATTGCTGATGTTAACTTTAAGAGTGATCCTGACATTGGATTTTGTCTTTGCTTTTAAATGGCTGCGGGTATCACAAAATTGTCTCCTGGTTCTAAACTGCTTGTCTTTTCTATCATAATACTTTTCTGTGGCTTCATCCGGGGAAATAATGACCTTCCCCGTCATCCCGTCTATGATTGCTCGTATTCCACAGCTGAGCTCATTCTTGACATTTATGCCAAATATTACGGGAATATCCAGTGATCGAGCAAGAATGGCGGCATGAGTGGTATATCCCCCTTCCATGGTGACAAAGGCAAGGATATGTTCTCTTGGCATGTTCAGTAGCATATGAGAATTAAGCCGCTGTGTTGCCACAATAACCGGCTCACGCTCATCTATAGAGCACTCAAAGTGACCTGAGGTCTCCGAGAAAGAGGAAAGGAGACGGTCTCTCACATCCATGAAATCATGGACGAGTTCCTGAAAATGCATATGCTTTTTTTTGTGCAAATCAATGTATTCATTGAAAACATCATTTATTGCATGCTCAGCATTTATTTTATTCTGAATGATAAGTTGCTCTATTTTTAAAATAAGGTTGGGATCTTTAAGTATCATCAGATGAACATTAACGATCTCTGCTGCCTGCTCTTCAGAGGATTGCTTGGAAAGATCTATCATCTCGTTCATGAGGGATTTTGCTTTTTGGAAAGCCCGCTTAAGCCGTTCTATCTCGTTTGGTACCTGGGATTCATCAATTCCATAGTGAAGGACTGATTCTTCATGCTTGTTGGAATATAGATTAACAATGCCTTTTGCAATACCAGATGATATTGTTTTTCCCTTAAGTATTTTCATACCGCTTCTAGTGTCAATTATCTTATGATCTTATACAATTTCTGCATTGTTTCTTATGCTGCCAGAACAACAATATTTGCTATCGGATAGAAACATTTATAGGGTTAAGCTTAATAAATCAATTTGTTAAATCTTCAATTATTTGCTCAATAATTCTTCTCTTACTAACGTGTGTCCACATTTGAGGCATTTTAATTTAGTGCATTTTACACCTTGTTGGTGTGGAACTTTCTCGCCACATTTGGAGCATACGCAAAAACCGCCCGGGCCAAAAGCGCCGCCTTTATTACGGCCGCGGCCGCCTCCAGGATATTCGTTTCTCTGAAAATTATTCATTTTTTCCTCATGTTATAATTATGATTTGTTTCCTAATCGTCATGTTGCCTCTGTTTATTTGAAATCTCAGATTTCATATGTTCAGAATGAAACTCGCCTTTTCAATTCCTCAATCAATCCTTCCCGTATAAAATTTGATCCCTTTAGAAATTTGGGATTTGCATTTGCATAATACACCATTCTCCCTGATTTTTTAGTTCTCACAGCTCCTAAATCCCGCATAAGCCGTAGATGTTGGGATATATTCGGTAAGGGAAGATGGAGCTCTTTAGCTATTTCTCCCACGTTTTTTTCCCCATTGCCTAACATCCAGAGAATTCTCAAACGGACAGGAGAAGCGAAAATAGAGCAGAAAGAAGCATGTAGCTCAACAATATCAAAGTCCTTATCCTCTGTTCTATTTTTCTCAAATTTTCCTTTCATTTTCTTGCTTACCTTTTCAATATTATTTCATTATTAAATAATTAATTAATTATTAAATAATTATATATAAGTTTTATTTATTTGTCAAACAAATTCTTAACAAAATTAGATTTCTAAATCGTGAAGACAATATAATAAACGTCACCACGGCAAAACAATTGGAATGAGTTTTCTATCAACGGATCAAGAGTCAAAGGAGATGCACAATCTGTTGAATGAATCGAGATAGACTGTTTTGTCATGATGAATAGATGGATTGTCGATAATTGCGCTTGGGAATGGTATAATACGGCTTCTAATTAATGCCTCAGCAAAACCAATGATGAAATTTTTTTGGAGTGAATTATGAGTTTAGTCAATGCAAAAAATTTAACAAAGGTCTACAGTTTGGGAGAAATCAAGGTGGAAGCTTTAAAATCAGTGAGCTTCGAAATAGAGCCTGCCTCTTTTGTTTCTTTTATAGGCCCCTCAGGCAGTGGAAAAACAACCTTGCTCAATCTTATCGGATGTCTGGATAAGCCCACTTCAGGGAAATTGGAAGTGTCTGATGTGAATACATCTGACCTGACTCGAAAAGAAGCGGCTGCGTTTCGGGGAAAAAATCTTGGATTCATCTTTCAAGATTTTAACCTGATTCCTGTCCTGACAGTTTATGAAAATGTCGAATATCCCCTTTTGATCGTACAAAGTGTCCCTGCAGAGGAAAGGAAAGAACGCATCAATTCACTTCTGAAAACAGTCGGAATGATCGACCAGAAGGATAAATATCCAGATCAGATTTCTGGTGGCCAGAAACAGAGGGTTGCCGTTGCCCGAGCCCTGGTGACAAACCCTAGACTTGTGCTGGCTGATGAGCCGACGGCAAATTTGGACAGCAAAACGGCCTTTATGGTTATCGATATTATGCGTCAGATGAAGGAGGAATTTGGGGTGACCTTTATCTTTTCCACGCATGATCCGAAGATCGTAAGCGAAGTGGATACGGTATACACACTCCAGGACGGGATACTTATCAACCAGACCCAGGGAAAGGGAGGTCAACATGCTTAAACTTTTCAAGATCGCTGTTCGAAATTTGTCAAGATACAAAAGAAGAACTCTTTTGACATCGTCTCTCATTGCAATCGGTGTTATGTTCGTGCTTGTGTTCATTGCAGCTTCCGGATCGTTCAAATATATTATGATCGGCCAGATCACGGATTCCATGCTCGGCCATCTCCAGGTCCATAAAAGGGGATATGTGGCTTCTATCGATAGTTTGCCTTTAACATTAAATCTCAGCGCAAAAGCGGAGGAAAAACTTGAAAAAGCAATTGAAAACATCCCTGAAATCGAAGCGTTTTCGCCACGAATAAAATTCGGAGGGATGTTTAGCAATTTTATCGAGACGACTAACATCAGAGTAAACGGGGTCTATCCCGAAAAAGAGATTGCGACAGTCCCGCTATTTCTGTCTAGAATAAAACAGGGCGAGAAATCCATAAAAGAAGGGGAAATCTTGATCCCCGAGTTGCTGGCCAATGGACTGAAAACCAAAGTGGGTGATACCATCGTGGTGATAGCGACCAACCGTGATGGTTCGGTCAACGGCAAACAGTTAGTTATCGGAGGCATCATCGAGAGTGTTACTGGGCCTGGAGGACGAGACGGCTATATGCACATCAAAGACGCCATGGAAATTTTGCGCATGGAAGAAATAGAGATCAGTGAGGTGGCCGTAAGACTCAAAGATTTTGGCAATCTGGATACTGTCAGCAACAGACTGGACGAGATGATGTCAAAGGAACTTAACAAGCAGGGGAAGCCGATTTTTGACGTCAGGACATGGGAGAAGCTATCCCCTTTCTACAATATTGCCCGGATGATAGACGTCATGACATTTTTCATCAAGCTCATGCTCATTGCTATCGTCCTGGTTAGTATCATGAATGTCATGATCATGGCCGTATTTGAACGAATCAGGGAAATAGGCACCATCTCCGCCATCGGCACCTTGCCCAAAAAAATTCTTTCACTATTTTTGATTGAAGGATTCTCTCTGGGTGTTTTAGGCGCTTTTGCAGGAAATATTCTTGCTTTGGGTGTGATATTTTTAATCAACCTTGTAAAAATCACATTCAATTTCGGAAGACAGTCAGGTCTTGTCCTCTCACCCAGCTTGAATACAAGCGATATCCTTTGGATTTCAATCATCGTGATTTTTGTGTCGGTTGCGGCTGCACTTCAGCCGGCTTTTAAAGCTTCTAGAATGGAGCCGGTTGAGGCTCTCAGACATGTATAAAAAAAGGAGAAAAACCATGCTTAGAATATTGATCGGTTTAATTGCTTTCGTTATTTTGTTCCAGCCACACGTTATGGGAGAAGAAAAGGGAATAATTGCAGTTGCATCCGATGGAGAAACCTTGGA
>RCNB010003068.1_pt1 | contig 12024 bp, 11 predicted proteins | sample 2041321 | NCBI WGS metagenome assembly RCNB01 (sample SAMN09708232, study PRJNA481090) | Marine sediment metagenome, whole genome shotgun sequencing project. | reverse complement strand
GATACCATTTATCTTATGGATTGTTATTAGTTTTAATTTTGGGAGACCCTATTGTTACTACGCCAATTAGGAGTCTTGAACATAATTCCAGTGTTGTGGTATATTAACGTCAGATCATTTTTTGGGCTTGAAGTAAAGATTCCGTTTAGGAAGAATCCGTTCGGCATTTTACCATATCCTTTTAATTGATCGTCAGTAACGAACATGAACCGTTTATTCTGGAAAATAGTGTCTTTTTTCAATTCATAACATGACAAGGAGGGCTATTATGGCAGAAGTAACGACCCTAGTACGAGCGAGTCGGTTAGTACCAGCTTACAATCTACCGAGCATAACCAATGGTGCCGTTGCTATAGCAGGCGAAACCATTGAGTCAGTTGGGACCTATGAAGAGCTTTCCGGTCGGTATCCGAATGCCAAAGAGATTGGCGGAAATAAATTTTTACTTATTCCAGGTCTGGTAAATGGTCATAGCCATGGACGCGGTCTGACGGATTTTCAACGCGGTGCGCTTGACAATACACTCGAATCGTGGCTTTTGGAAACCCGTAAGTATATCCCTGTGTCTACTTATGACGACCGGGCCTTTTCTGCAGCCAGGCTCTTAAAGTCAGGTGTCACAACGACCATGGACAATATCATACCTACAAACCCCACGGCATATGAGAACGAATTTGATGAAGCGCTTCAAGCATATAGTGATGCAGGTATGCGGGTTCAGTTCAACCCGGCCGTAAGGAATGACAATCCTTTTGTGTATGGAGATAACAAGGCCTTTCTTACTTCATTACCTGAGAACCTGAAAAAGCTATTGACTACCCAACCTGCTCCCGGATCCCTGACAGGGGAAAACTTTGTGAAGATAGTGACCCAGCTTCACAGCCGATCCGATGGTCCCATGACTCGAATCGGGTTTGGCCCTCTGGCGCCACAGTGGTGCACGACAGAGCTTTTGCTTGCAGTGCGAAAGGCAGCGGACCGTTTGGGAAGGCCTATCCATGTTCATGCCGCACAATCGATCTTTCAGAAGATTTATGGCCTTGAGTTTCTTGGTAAGACCCTTATTGAGCACATGAACGATATCGGTTTCCTCGGTCCGCTTCTCGTCATCGGCCACTGTGTTTGGCCTACGGAGAAGGACATAGATTTATTGGCCAAGACCAGCACCGCGGTAACGCACCATCCCTCATGTAACCTGCGAGTGAGGAATGGCATCTCGCCTGCCTTCCACATGTTGCAAGCCGGAGTGCTTGTGGGTTTGGGCCTGGACGGCAAATCCATTAATGATGATGACGACTTTATCCAAGAGATGAAAGTCTGCTTCCTGCTGCATCGCATCCCGTCTATGGAATTGGATTCACCGCACCTGAGCGCCAGGCAGGTCTTTCGAATGGCCACCGAGAATGGCGCCATGTTACTGGGATATGGAAGAGAGCTAGGTCGGTTAGAGCCGGGCCGATTGGCAGATCTGGTTCTTTTGGATTATGAAAAGATGTGTTACCCGTTTGTGGATCCGTCTCATGACCCAATAGATACTCTCCTCTACCGGGGTCTGAGCAAGCACGTTCACACAGTCATGGTCAATGGCCGTATTGTGGTTCAAGAGGGTCAGCTCTTAACACTTGCTGAAGAGGCTATTGGTGCTCGGCTGGCTGAAGCGGCATCCCGCCCGAGAACGGAGAAGGAAAAGGCCTTGGTTCAGGCGATGGATGAATTGAAGGCACACGTGGTGCGCTACTACAAAGATTGGCCCAGGAAATTGGAATTAGAGCCGTATTTCGGTGTAAACTCTCGAATCGACGGAATGAAGTGAGGCGTATTAAGTAGGAGCCACACCAACACACAACCGTATTATCTCCTCATAGTATCCCCCCAGAGGACGTACGTGGGTCTAATTTGTTCCTGAAAGATGGGTTTGCAACGCTGACCAAGGCGTGCTCTCTTCACTCCAAGGGAGCCATCAGGGCGGTCATTTCATTGATCCTCCAAAGCCATCACCTTGGCATGAACCTTTTCGGCTGTCTCATGACCCCAAATGGGGTCTGTCAACCCATAGTACTTTTCTTGAAGCTCTTCAGCAGTGTATGGATCTTCTAAATCTCCCTTGTTAACAAATGACTCGGCATCCAATTCTCTCCCATCCTTTAAGGTTATGCGGACTCGGGACGGCCTCCGGGCTGGCATCATGGCGGTGAGTTCAGGGGCCTCCACCACTTCGACTCTCTGTGCGAGTGCCCGAATGTTCGGGTCATTTACGGCCTGCTCACTGAAAGAGGAGATTCCCGTATCGCCATGGACGAGAGAGGTTGCGACGGCAAAAGGAATCGAAAATTTCCCGGCCAACATATTACGGGGATTTTGATCGCACAATTGGGCTGCCAGCGAGTAGGTCATGACCTCCACTTTAGCAATGTCTTCCGGTTGAATCCGCCCTTCCGGAAGCTTCGCAGTAATTGTATTTATGGCATCGAGGGTTGCATGGTTGTAACGGCAACAGGCATGTCGTTTGAAATAGTTGCGCGCTATTTCGAACCGTTCACCCAATTTCTCTGTCATTTTTTCCAGGACAAAGGTCTCTGATACCACGCTCCCGAAAACAGTGCTCAGTCCGTCTCTCTCACCGGTAAATCCGGATTCGACCAGGTGCCAGGCCAGAATGCCCATAAGACCGCTGACCCCAGAATAAACATTGCGAACCGTTCCGCCTTCCAGCATGGTTTTGCGACTGGTTGACAGAGAAAGGGAAGAACTCACATTGATTATTTCCTTCATGGCCCTTTCGTTGTAACCTAAAAGTTTTCCTACAGCGACCGCTGCCCCGACCGTGCCCCAGGTTCCATGGGGGTGCATGGACATACGTATCTTACACGCAATACCGATGCGAGCACCAACTTCATAGCCAAGCACAAGGGCATTAAGCACCTCCTTGCCGGACAGCCTTTTCTCCTCGGCTACGGCCAGGACAGCAGGAACTATGTGAATGCCAGGATGGCCGCGAGCAAACTGATTGCCTTCGTCCAATTCCAGGAAGGTGCCCGCAGTACCGTTGATCAAGCCGGCCTTGAGGGATTCAGTCCTAAGCCCTGCTCCGATGAGCGTGGCCATCTGAGGATCACCGGGGCGTACGATCCTGCTAATTAATCCTTTAACCTCCTCCTCCTGCGATCCGGCGGCTATAACACCCAAACTGTCTGATAATACCTCCTTGGCCCTCAGAATGACGCCCTGGGAAAGATCATCAAAGGTGTTCTGACAGATATAAGAAATTATGGTGTCCAGGTAATCAGGCATGGAATACCTCCTGTTCTTACAACCCAAGGTATAGTTTTTTGATATGGGGGTCTGCCAGAAGATTCTTTCCTTTTCCGGAAAGGCCTATGCGACCTTCCTCCATCACAAAACCTCGATCGGAAAGGGAAAGCGCTTGTGGAACATTTTGTTCCACTAGAAGAATGGTTACCCCATCTCCATTGATCTTCCTAATCACATCAAAAATGTCGTCCACAATAATAGGTGCCAACCCCAGAGATGGCTCGTCCAGGATAAGTAGTTTTGGTCTCGACATGATCCCGCGACCTATGGCCAGCATTTGTTGTTCTCCTCCCGAGAGGGTTCCAGCCAATTGGTTTTTTCGCGTCTTAAGTACAGGAAACATGGACAACACAATTTCCAGAGATTCCTTGCGGAAAGACTTAGGTACTTTAAGATATGAGCCCATTTCCAGGTTTTCCATTACTGATAGGGTCGGAAATATCTTACGCCCCTCAGGAATTTGGACCAAGCCCATCTCAACCCTGACATGCGGCTCAACCTTGTTTATTTCTTGTCCCGAGAGTTGGATGGATCCCTTTGCGACCGGCAGAATCCCGGAAATGGCATTGACGGTGGTCGTCTTGCCGGCACCATTGCTTCCTAGAAGAGAAACAATCTCCCCCTCTTTGACATCCAAGGAGACCTGCCTGAGGATTTGGACTTGTCCATAAAAAACATCCATGTTATCAATTTTCAGCAAGGTAGGCTCCTTTTCCCAAATAGGCCTCGATCACCTTTTTATCCTCACAAACCACACGGGGCTCACCATCTGCGATGCAGACACCGTGGTGAATGACCACAATCCGATCACTCAGGCCCATAATCACCCGCATGTGGTGCTCAATGATAAAGATTGCAGTTCCTGTTTCTCGAACTTTTCGGACCAAGTCGATAATCTCCCCTTGCTCCGTCGGGTTTAGACCGGCCATGACCTCGTCAAGAAGCAATAGTTTGGGTGAGGTGCCCAGGACCCGCGCCAATTCAAGCCGTTTCCTGTCAGGCGTGGTAAGGCTGCTGGCCGGATCAAATGCTCTCTTATCAAGCCCCACAAATTTCAATATCTCCCAGGTTTTTTCCTCAACGTCTTTGACATTGCTCATGCGGTTGTAACTTCCCACAGCCACGTTTTCCAAAGTGGAAAGCTGGCTGAATGGTTTGACGATTTGGAAGGTCCGGGCCATTCCCATCTTGCAGATCTTGTGAGGCTTCATCCCCAGCAAGTTCTGTCCCAGGAACAGTATGCTCCCTGAGTTCGGTCTGAGAAAACCTGTGATAAGATTGAACAGCGTGGTCTTTCCAGCGCCGTTTGGACCGATAAGCCCTAAAATTTCTCCGGGATTGAGCTTCAATGAAACGTTGGTAATTGCGTCCAGGCCCCGAAAAGATTTTGATACATTGCGTACAGTTAAGAAGGAATTGTTCTTCACAGCTTACCCTACCCTTTTACGCATTTTATAGAAGACATTTCTCACCAATCCTATGATGCCATCCGGCAGAAACATGATGACTACCACCAGAATCAGGCCATATATCATCAGGTGAACACCACTGTAAGACTGAAAAGCAAGCCTGGTGATTTCCGAAAGGGGGGTCAGGACGACTGATCCCAACAAAGGTCCCAGAATGGTCCCTGGTCCGCCAATAATAGGACGAAGCATAATCTCTACCGAGTTCGCAAGGCCAAAGGTAGAGTCCGGGTCTATGTAAAGCAGATACTGGGCGTAAATCGTCCCACCCATGGACGTCATCCCTGCACTTATGCCCATGGCAACCATTTGAACCTTGAAGGTGTCCACGCCCAAGGCCTCGGATGCATCATGGTCTTCTCTCGTTGCCAGGAAATATAGACCCATTCGGGTTCCTTCCATTTTCCAGACCAGATATAGGCTCCCAACCATCATCCAGAGCGTGATAAAATAGAAAGGTTCTTTGTCCATAAATTGCATGAGTGCAGGGGAATTTCCCTCAAGCGGGATTAATATGCCAAGCGCTCCACCGACAGCTTTCCATTCCATGGCGATCATATGGAAAATTTCAGCAAAAGCCAGCATGATTAGAGCGAAAAAGGGTCCCTTAAGGCCGTAACGGAAGCTAATAAATCCAATGAAAAGACCCAAGACGATTCCGGCGGCACAAGAAAACAGGATTCCAAACCAGGGGCTCCATCCAAGGTTAACAAACAAAAGGGATGACACATAGGCGCCCAAACCGAAAAACACGGAGTGTCCAAAGGAAAACTGGCCCGCATAACCTCCAAGCACGTTCCAGCCCTGTCCCATGATCGCAAAGAGGAATATCATGATCATGACGTGCAAAACATTCGGTATCACCCACGGCAATAGATGAAGGGCTACAAGTACGAGGCCAAGGCTGATCCATGCCTTTCGGCCAAACCCTGGTCGCAAATGAGTGGTCGGTTGCATCGATCTAGGCATGGTTCTTCCCGAACAATCCTGTCGGCTTAAACAGGAGGATAAGAATAAATATAGTGAAAGAAATAATGGATTTCATGGAACCTGGCAAAAGCATGGCTCCCACGCTATCCGCCAGCCCGATAATCAAACCGCCTACAAATGCCCCCAAAATGTTGCCCATTCCTCCCAGAACTACGACAACGAAACAGGTAATAACGAACAGCCATCCCACATAGGGGTAAACTGGGAAAAAAGGTGTAATGGCCGCACCACCAACCCCTGCGCAAGCAGCACCAATTCCAAAGGAGATCAAATAAATACGTCTGACATTGATACCCATAAGCAGGGCGCCTCTTGGCTCTTCACTGGCGGCTCGAATTGCTTTTCCCAAGTCGGTTCTGGTGAGCACTACATAAAGAATTGCGGCAAGTAGCATTGCAAAGCAAAATGCCAAAAGCCGAACAAGAGAGATGGTAATATCACCAATGTAAAAATTGATATCCGCGTAGAAGGTCTTCATGACCCGATAGTCCGGGGACCAGAGGAAAACGGCGAGGTTTTCCATGAAAAGAGAGACTCCAAGGGTCAGAAGAAGCTGATTATGTTCTGGCGCGTTGATAATGGGATTGATCAGAAACTTTTGAAAAGAAGCACCAATGATGAATAATACAGGAAATACAATGAGGATCGAAACATAGGGGTCCACACGTAATAATGCAACAGACCAATAGGCAACATACATGCCCAGCATGATAAGGGAACCGTGGGCAAAATTGACGACCTTCATCACCCCAAAGATGAGCGTCAGACCCATAGCCATAAGGCTGTAAACGCCGCCCACCAAAAGGCCGTTCAGAAGTGATTGAAAAACAAAAGACATGGTCATATTAAAGAGCCCTTTTTATTATTCAGGAGAGCAGGGATTCCCTGCTCTCCAAAAAGCGGCTTTAAATCAGGACGGATGAGGAAAGACAAAATCAGCTTCAGAGTACTGCTTTGGCCACACAACCTGAACTTTACCCTTCAGGACCTGCATCATTGCCGATTGAGCGTTCTTGTTCTGTCCATCCGGTCCGAAGATGATGGGACCCTGGGGTAAAATGTGTTGGGTCATGTTGGTCTCAGAAAGGGCTTCGCGGATAGCATCACGATCAGTGGATTTGGCACGTTCAATAGCATCTGCAAGCACAAGCATTGGCTGGTATGCGAAGACCGTGGAAGGTCCCATTTCAGTGCCGTAGGTCTTCTTGTAAAGGCTGAAGGCTTTTTCAGTCAAAGGGTTCACCGGATTCGCCCGATAATTCCCATCCATGATATATTCGGTCATGCTTCCCAGCTCTCCGACGAATTTGGGGTGACTGAATGCCCCGTTGCCGCATCCGATAATGCCTTTTGCCTTAACTCTCATTTCCCTCATCGTTCGTAAGACTCTTACCCCGTCACCAAAATAGCCGGTGTCCATGATCACATCTGCTCCGGCTGCCTTTATTTTCCCCACCTCGGTGGAGACATCTGCTGCCCTAGGTGAATACGCCACCTTGGTAATGACCTCCATACCATATTCAGGGGCATATTTAACCACGTGCCCGGACAAAGAGGTGCCAAATGCAGTATTATCGTGAAGATACGCAATGGTTTTTACTGTCACGCCGGATGCCTGGGTAATTTCTTTGATGTACTTGACAGTCTGTGAAGCCATTTGCTCGGCTCTGGGTTGGGTACGGAAGGTATATTTAAAACCCCGACCCGTTACCTTGTCAGCTACAGCCACAGACACGACAAAGGGGACTCTCAACTTCTCGGCTATTTGTGAGGCAACCAGGGTTACGGAGGACTGATAGCAACCCAAAATGGCCACTGCCCCAGCCCGATGGAGGCGCTCCACAGCTGGTATGGCCAAGTCTGGCTTACCTCCGCTGTCAGCGTCAATCAATTTTAGTTTAGCTCCATCCAATGATTTGATCCCTCCAGCGTCATTGATTTGTTTAACCGCCAGCATAAGGCCTTTCTTGAGTTCTTGCCCGTCAAAGCCCAGAAATCCGGAAAGGGGGTGAATGTGTCCGACCACAATATCCTGCGGGGTGGCACCCCGAAGGACATTGGGGAACCCGATGGATCCTACTGCAGCTGCCGCGCCCAAGGTTGCTGTTGTTTTCATGAAGTCCCGTCTTGAAATACCTTTCTCCTCTCGTTTCTTGTTAGCGTTAGTCATGACTCCCTCCTTTTTTATGGATTAATAAAAATATGGCATGAATGGTCATCTTAAAGCAAAATTCCATGTCCAACCTTTCATGCCGCCTGTAACGCAGCTTTTCCGGCTTCCTCTCCAACAATTTTACCCAGAACAAGGGCGGCCAAAAGGCCATTGGCCGACAGGTATCCTTTAGGCCCAGCTTTTCCCGAAAATCCCGCAGCTGTACCTCCGCCGGCGTAAAGATTTGGAATAGAAGATCCGTCCTTGAGGATTACTTCCCCCTTACGGTTTATTTCGAGCCCTCCTTGAGTATGGAACAATGCCGCCGTCACCTTCGCACCATACAATGGTGGCTCAAGGGACTCCCCAAATTCCTCACGGCCTAAAGGATCAAGGATCTCACCCTTTGCCGCTTTCAGAAAATCCTTGTGCGTATGTATCAATTCATCCAGGGGCAGGCGGAAAGACCTTGCCAACTCTTCCATGCTCCCGAATTTCCTTACTGCACCCATCTTGACACACTGCTGAAAATCTTCGTAGCCAACCACCGTGTCATAGATCCGTTGATCGAAGATGTCTATCGCAACACTGTCCGCCTGCGCCAAGACATCAAGTGCATGCTCTGAATAGCCGTGATACTCATTGACAAATCGCTTTCCGTGCACATTGACCTGGTATCCACCGAGGCTGATCACTGCCCAGGTGAGCAGCGTGCCGTGGGGATGGGCAACCGATCCATGGGCCTGGTAAGCGCCCATACCTTCAAGCCCAGCACCCAACGCTTCCCCCCATAAGATACCCTCTCCAGTATTTCCCTCATGACCAAAATAATAGGCAGCGCTCATTTCAGGGATATACTTTTTGAGCATTACGCGGTTGGCACCAAATCCATTAAGGGCTAAAATCACCTTCTTAGCTCGGGCCAGGTTCCGACCGATCCCTTCAATATCCACTTCGGCGCCTATCACCGCTTTCTCCGAGTGAGTAGCGATGAGCCTTTTCACTGGGGCGTTGTAAGCAATATCGATATTCTCATAGCGCGCGGCTGCCTTGAGAAGTTCATTCACAAGATGAACACCTTTTCTGGTCTTGTTGGCGTGAATCCGATGCCGAGAGTGTCCCGGATACAGGAACTCAGTCACCAACTCCAGGGTTATGCCCATATTGTCACTCAACCATTCCACAAACTTGGCGGACTCCCGAGCTACATGCCTTGTAAGCTCCGGATTGCTTTGATATTCATTTTTCTTAAGAATGTCTTTGACCATTAACTCTGATGAATCATCAATTCCCACAGCTTTTTGGAACCGGGTCCCGGCTGCAGGGACCATTGCCTGACTTAGAGAGGTATTGCCGCCTGCTGCCTTCTCTTTTTCCACCACAAAAACTTTTGCTCCTTTTTCGGCAGCAGCTAATGAGGCCACAAGGCCACACCCACCAGCACCAATCACAAGTACATCTACCTCAATATCCCAAAGTAGACTATCTGCACTATCCGTATACAGGATTAGATCTTCTTCAGAAATTTGTCCGTGACTCATAATATCTTTATTTCCCTCTATCTGAATCCCGTTTTCACAATCCAAATCCGACCTAAATTGCAATTAAGCCGTGACTCCGACATCACCCTTTGTTCACTAAACCTTCACCTCAGCCTCTTCCATATAGGCTTTTGCTGACCTATAGCAGTTCAATCAAATCTCCAAGCGAAGAATGTTCCAGGTCCATAATAATGTGTCCCAGTTTTTTCGCTTCCTTCTCAGAAATGAGTAGAGTGGAATTGGCATAGAATTTCTTATAAATTTCTTCCCAACTCGCTGGATTCTCTGGCTCACCTTTGGCTAATTCTACTTCAGCGGAACATGTCTCACCATCATAAGTTATTATAGTTGCTGTGGCGCCTCTCTTCTCAGGATAAAGTTGCTCCCAGCTTTTATTTGCCGAAAGTTGCACCTTTCCGGCCAATTTCCGGACTGTCTGATCTCGAACGTTTTCCTCGGTGTACTTATCAGCCCCTGCATCTTTTTTGATCAAAGCCAAAGCAACAGAAAAGGGGATACTAAAACGAGCCGCTGATGGAGTGGTTGGATCTTTTATGCCGGCGAGTCTAATAGCAGCAGGGTAAGTCTCAATATGGATTTCGTTAATTTCCGACGTGTCAATTCGGATATTGGTAAAGGATTCCAGGGCGGCATCTATGGGCGCATGGGCATGACGACAGGCTGCATAAAGCTTGAGATAAACATTGAGAACTTCATATTCCTGACCCAAGCCACGAGTCAGCAGATCAGACTTTACTTCATCTGCGAAAGCCTTCAAATATCCATCCTCACCTTCGAAAATATCAAGTGGTCCTCTGGCTCCCCTCTGCGCCAATATACATGAAAGAAGGCCTGAAGTCGCTGCCCTCGCCGGATTTATCGGTTTTACCTTAGCTCCTTCGACCTCATGGTTAACCTGTATGAGGCCAGACGCCTGCAAACCCGCCAAACCAAAGGCGCCAACGATTTCATCCCGGCTCAACCCGAGTATTTTTCCTGCTGCCGCAGCGGCGCCATAGGGACCTGTTATCCCTGTAATATGAAAACCTCGACTCAAGCTTGACGGAACAATGGCCATGCCGATGCGTATCATGACCTCATAGCCGACAACCACGCCGGCAATTAAATCCTTTGTGCTGGCCCCAGACAACTCAGTGGCGGCGAGGGCGGCTGGTATAATAACTGTTCCAGGATGAAGGGCTCCAAAACGATGTCCGTCATCCATATCTATGGCATGAGCACAGGCAGCATTGGCAAGGACGGCATTGATGGCAGGAAACTTCTTTTTTGTCTGGAATATGGTCGCCTCAGGTGTTCCCCCAAGGCTGGTCATATAGTCGACGAGTAAGCGTGGAAATTCCATCATTCTATAGCCGGCCAAAGACACACCGATTAAATCCAGAATCAGCTTCTTAGCCTGCTGAATGACTTCTGGTTTCAGATCGTCAAATCGGTTGTTGACTATGAAATCAGAATATGTTGAAGAGATTCCCTGCATTTAATGCTGCCTCTTCTGAAAAAAATTAAGCCACTGCCCTCTTCGCCCTTGCCTCTATTACCCTGGCAGTCGACAGCAAAGCCTCAGCCCTTTTGAACGAACCATAATCAATCATCTTACCGCCGATGGTTGTAGCACCCAATCCTTTTGCCCTGGCCTCTTCATATACCTTCACAACCATCCTCGCAAAGGTAACATCTTCTTCTGCTGGCGAAAAAGCCGCATTTACAGAGGCTACATGTCGAGGATGGGTCAGTTGCTTCCCTGAAAAACCCAATAGTTTGACTTTCTCAGATTCCCTTATAAGTCCCTCCAGGTCGATGACCAAACCAAAAAAAGGTGTATCAATAGCCTGAATGCCTGCGGCCCTTGCAGTCATGGCGATGTTAGACCGCGCATAAAGGACCATGGGGAAATACTCCTCGGGAGAGAGTTTTGTAACACCCATCCCAGCCCCCATTTCTCGTGAGAAATCTCCTGCACCAAACCCTACTGCGACAACACGATCACTGGCGGCAATAATCTCACGTATATTCAGGATCCCTTGCGGAGTTTCAAGCAGAGCAATAAGTAAGACACTTTTAAGCTCGAGTCCCTTCTTCAACTCCTCCTCTTGCAAGAGACGATCAATTGTAAAAACATCCTCTTTCGATTCTGTCTTGGCGAGCATAATCCCATCAAGCCCCTGAGTCACCACATAGCTGATATCTGTTTCTGTCAAACCCGTCTCAAGGGAATTCACACGGACAAAAACCTTAGCCCTTTGTTCTTTTAACATAGGTATCGAATCCCTGGCAAAGACTCGGCCCGTCTCCTTTTCAGACATAGGGCAGCCATCTTCCAGGTCTAAAATGAGTGCATCTGCACCCTCCCCAGTCGCATTGGTGATCATTCTCCAACTGTTCGCCGGAACATACAACATCGATCTCAATACTAGTGGCATTCAAGTCCTCCTGATTAGTTTATAAAGACCTTTTTTAAAGCAGGGCCTATATCTTCCGGCCTGTCAACTACATAGGCTCCCACTTCTTTGAGGGCATTAATCTTTCCCTCTGCTGTTCCTTT
>RCNB010005659.1_pt1 | contig 12025 bp, 9 predicted proteins | sample 2041321 | NCBI WGS metagenome assembly RCNB01 (sample SAMN09708232, study PRJNA481090) | Marine sediment metagenome, whole genome shotgun sequencing project. | reverse complement strand
GATTCCATCCGCGTCATATAACGATCCCTCGATCGTCGAAACCCCCACGATGCTGGCACCCGTCGCAACGATCAACCGCATCAAATGGGTGCTGACTTTTCCAACACCTTCTACCAAAACCCGGGTCGCCGAAAGCCTCTCCCCTCTCTCATCCAACAAGGCCTTCAGTGCAACGAATACGGTCAAGGCTGTAAAGTAGTTTGAATCGATATCATCAGTACCGGTCGGCACAGGGGTCCGCAATCCCTCGTACGAGAGGATCACCGCCATCTCCTGAGGACCGATGCCCAGGTCCATTCCAGGAGTATAGGCACGACTTTCCAGCAAGCCGGAAATAGACTTTCCAAATTCAACAAGCAATCGGTTTTTCCGTTCCGCAGACAGTTTACCGGTGTAAGCTATTCCCGATTTGGCGCCACCCTTCGCGATGTTCAACCACGCGAACTTGAGAGACATCTCACGCGCGAGACTGGCTACTTCTTCGAGAGTCACGGACTCACCCATGCGAATGCCACCGGTACCACCCCCGCCCAAATAACTATCTATGACCACGAAAGCACTAGCACCGTGGTCTTGCAGGTCAATTATCTCTTGATACGCCGGCTCATGAGTGAATCTCTTCACTTTCATCTCGGTTCTCCTCTTATAACGGGAAACCTAACACAGCTGATGATGCTTGCCACGATGAGCGTCGTTGCCCAGAAACTACCCTGTACCTGACTTGATTTTGCAGCGTTATGCAAAAGAACAAGCGCTAACTTTCGGCAACTGGTATTTCCTCAAGCAAGCCGTGGGACACCAGTATTTCAGCCGCCTGCGTTATGGCTGCGGTATTCAAGCCGCTGATTTCAACTATGTCCAGCAAACTGTTCCGGCCATCTGACAAGTTGAGAACCCACAGGAGCGCCATCTGCGACTCTTTCTGATCAGTCTCACCACCGACCTTCTTGTAAAGGCCGCGCCGACCAAGTTGTGGCTCGCCTTTCGGTAGTAGGTTCCGAAAGTAACGGTTACTTTCAAGTGTTGCGACAATTTTCTCGAAAATATCCAGCGATTGCTGCAAATTGTTGTGAGAGATAAACGACAAATTGTCCGCCGACGTGTGATATTCATCGTATTCGCCGTAAGGTGTACGAGACAGACTGCCGACTGGCAGGTCGAATCCGGGCGATCCATATTGTCTTTCGTCATACCCGTAAGGTACGAATTCTCGAATCTCATGGCGAACATTCGATGTCCGCAACACGTACTCCACTATCCGGTCGATTCCGGCACAGCCAGAGCGGCTTTTTTTGTAGGTAAATCCGCCCTGATCCGCCAGATTGGACGCAACCAGTCCGTACCGAATATTGCCCACCGTCTCTTCATTGCGGGCAAGCCAGGTAATTGCACCTATCGTCACCGGCAAGAACAGGAACCGATAGGAGTATTTGTGATTCCGGCCTTGCAGACTCTTCGCCAGGTATGCCGCTACCGCTATTCCGGACAAGTTGTCATTGCACAGTGACGGGTGGCAGATATGCGTTGAAATCAGAACCTCCTGGCTGGAAGTTCCAGGCAGGAAACATTCACCGTAGGACAAGCTACCATCCTCGAGCGAACTGTCGATCACCACTTCATAATCACCGTCGGCAAGGCCAAGCAGTTGATTGTGTGGCAGACAAAAACCCCAGTTTTCATTGTAGTAAGAGGTTCTGTAGGGGATCAGGTCCGGTTGCTTCGGGAGGCTGAAAAGATGAGGCCTCAACTCCTCCAATGACATCGTTCGATTCACCGGAGAACTGTAACTCAGCAAATGCAGGTTATTCTCTTTGAAATCGACAATGCGCGCGCCGGTTGCGTCCTTTATGTAGGCATCGCGGACATTCCATTCCCTTGGAACCTGCCAATCCAGCACCTGTGTTCCGGTAGGAACTTCCACAATGTCCAGCGGGATGACTTCCTGAAGACACGCCAGTGATTGGCGCACACCATCTCCCGAAATGCTTCGGCAAATTGGAAATAACGCTTCAATGAGTTCCTTCATGATCCCGATTATTGACTGCGTCAAATAACCTCGATACCCGGTATCAGGACGACGAATTTTCCACCCCAATCTCCGATGTCCGGATATTGCTTGATGATTTCGTCCTTAATGTTCCACACAAGTATGACAACGTAGTCCGGCTTCGTTTCCCTGATTTTTTCTGGATCTTCCACAGGGATGTGAACGCCCGGCAGAAAATGGTCTTGCTTGTGCGGACTCTTATCAACAGCATAATCGAAGAAGTCATTACCAATTCCGCAGAAATTCAACAAGGTATTTCCTTTCGCTGGGGCCCCGTAGGCGACCAGTGATTTACCGTCGTTCTTAGCTTGCACGAGGAACTCAAGGATATTTCTCTTCGTCTTGTTGACCGCTTCTGAAAACTCCTCGTAGGTCTCCATCTTGTCATAGCCGTAATCAGACTCCAGCTTGCGGACTTCGGCAACGGATGCTTCGGTACTTCTCTCCGATGACTCATGACAGAAGAAAATCCGCAACGATCCTCCAAATGTCGGAAGCTGTTGCACGTCAAATACCCGAAGCCCATGACTGCCGAAAATTCTCTCGATAGCAAGCAATGAAAAGTAAAAGAAGTGCTCATGGTAGATCGTGTCGAACTGATTTTCTTCAACAAGCCTGAGGAGATGCGGGAACTCAAGCGTTAATACACCCTCTTGCTTAAGAAGAATGCGAAACCCCTCCGCAAAGTCGTTAATATCCGGGACCTGGGCTAATACATTAGTTCCATTGATCAAGTCTGCGTATTTTCCTTCTGCGGCGAGTTCGTGCGCAAGCGACTCACCGAAGAACTCGGTGATAGTCGGCACGCCCTTTTCACGCGCGACATCCGCAACGTTTTTGGCCGGTTCGATTCCCTGAATGGGAATGCCTTTCGGAATGAAGTTTTGCAGCAGGTAGCCATCATTGCTGGCCACCTCGACGACGAGACTGTCCTTATCAAGCTTGAAACGCTCGGTTACCTCATCCACATATTCTGCGGCATGGTCAAGCCATGTTTGAGAATAGGAGGAAAAATAGGCGTAGTCGCTGAATATATTTTCCGGTGTCTCGAATACCTCGAGTTGCACCAGGAAGCACTCATGGCAAATCCTGGCATGCAAGGGATAGAAAGACTCTTGCTGCTGAGTCTGCTCCACAGTCAGAAAAGAATTTGCAAGTGGTGACATACCCAGATCTGCGAAGGTGTGTCGTAATTCCGTGCCGCAGAACAGGCAATTTGGCTGACTCATTATTTACTCCAGGATCAGTATGTCAATTCGGATAGCCGATTCCGTCGTAACGTTGAATGGCATTTCTATCCAACATTCGACGAGCATCTATCACTAATGGCTGCGTATCCAGTGCGCCAAGCATTTCGGGCAAGTCATTAAATAACTCCCACCGCGTCAGAATCAGCAGCACATCGGCATCGGCGATAACGTCATCGATAGCATCGCCGTATACAATACTATCTGCATCGAACAACTTCTCTGCCTCACTTCTTGCGACAGGGTCGAATGCTTTTACAATGCTTCCCGCATCAATCAACTCATTGACAATTTTTATTGCCGGCGACTCACGCATATCGTCTGTACCGGGCTTAAAGGCAAGCCCCAGAACCGATACTTTCAGCCCGCTGAGTGATTCGAAGTGCTTTCTCAACAGATCGATGACCTTGTATGGCTGGAGCTCATTAATCTCTATCACTGCATTCAGCAAGTCCATGTTCTCACCGAGCGACTCGCCGTGTGAGATCAGCGCCTTGACGTCTTTGGGAAAACAACTACCCCCAAATCCACAACCGGACTCCAGATAGCTCACAAAGCCCGGCTTGATACGCTTGCCGTTATCGTCGATCGGCATCAATCGCTTGTCGGAATGAACACCTTGCATGACATCAACGATGTCCACACCGCCGATGGCGGTGCAAAGATTCGCTACTTCGTTCGAGAATGAAATCATTGTTGCGAGCAAGGAATTGGCTGTGTATTTGATGAGCTCAGCAGTGCTGTTTCCTGTCTTGATGACGTCTGTGTCACTAAAGGCAGCATAAACACGACCCAACGTATCCTGTGTTCGCGCGTCGATGCCACCAAGAACAATACGGTCCGGGTTCATGAAATCATCGACCGCGACGCCCTCGCGCAGAAATTCAGGATTCATTCCTACACCGAAATCAACACCGGCCTTCTTCTCGGATGCTTCCTCCAGAATCGGCGTTACCACGTTATCGGTCGTGCCCGGGACGACGGTGCTCTTTACGACCACCACGTGATATGCGTCCTTGGACTTCAGCACTTCGCCGATCTGTCGCGAGACTTCCCTGATGTACTTCAGATCAATTCGCTCACCGTCGAAAGGCGTGCCGACGGCAATCAGAGAAAGCTCAGTCGAACGGACGGCCATATCGAGATCCGTCGTAGCCGTTAATGACGTTCCGATATTGCGTTTGAGCAAATCTTCAAGGCCGGCCTCATGTATCGGCGACCGCCCGTCGTTAATCATTTCTACCTTGTCTGCATCGATATCGACACACACAACGTCGTGACCCTGCTCCGCAAGGCAGACCGCTCCAACAAGCCCGACATACCCGGTACCAACGATAGATATTTTCATCCTAACTATCCTCTGCTATCTGGTTGTTCCGGTACCAGAGCAGGGATCGTCGCAAACCATCTTCCAGGGAAATCTGTGGTGAATAATTAAGATCCCGACGCGCTTTATCAATCACCGGGCAGCGGCGATTCGGGTTATCCACGAGATATTCCTTGTCTTCGCTGACCTTGTGAACGACTTCACCCTGATAGTCAAACAAGGACTTCGCCTCCGCGACAATACGTTGCGCAAGCTCAGCAATCGAGATTTCCGGATGGTCAATGCCTATGTTGTAGGACTCACCGTTTCTGCCATTCACCAGAACTTTGTAGTGGCCGACAATCGCGTCTGCGACATAGCAGAAGGTCCGCGTCGGCGCACCGTCCGACAACATCACGATATCCTGCCCGTTCAGAATATCCCTGGCGAAGTCGGGTATAACTCGTTTGTCAGTGATCTTCAGGCCGGGCCCGAAGTTGTTGAACGGGCGTGTAATCCGGACGGGAAGATCATATTGCTTGGAGTAATTGACGCACAGGGTTTCACCGAATCTCTTGGACTCGTCGTAGCAGGCACGCGGACCGGTGCAGGATACGTTGCCATTGTATTCCTCCGGCGTCGGTATGTTTTCCGGCGTCGGATCGCCGTAGATTTCGCTGGTTGAGTAATACATGAATCCGTGAAACGGCTTCCCCGCATCGATCTGATTTCTGCAGTAGTCCAGCAGGAACCTTAGCCCATTGATATTCCCATCCATTGTTTCGATCGGATGCAGGCGATAGTAGTGCGGCGAGGCGATAGTGGCTGCATGGATAATGTACTGAAAATCCTGGATGTCAGCCGGCAGAGGATTGGTCATATCGTGAACACGACTCTCGAAGTTGGGGTCATCCTCCAGGCCTGTGATCCAATCCGGCGTCCCGCGCATGAAATTGTCGTAGACGGTGACCATGATGGGGTCTCTGTCAGGATTGTTGTTATTCCAGTGCAAAACAGATTGCACCAGATAATAGCCGAGAAACCCGGCGCCACCTGTGATGAGCAGATTGCTGCCCGCCATCGAGAGGAATTCCTGCTGGAGTTGTTCGCTAATGTAATCAAGATCCATCCTGATTACGTCACTTGCGTCTTTCATAATACCCTGCGATTTTTCAATGATTTTCAAAGATATATGCAGGATCTAATTATAGCCCTGCGCGACTTGGACGCCATTGTAAGCCGATGTGATGCACCAAATACGTGACAGAAATCTCCGTTCAGAGTGAGACACTCGGGACATTTGCTCAAACGAAGTGCTTCTGATGCCAGCGCCAGGCGGTGTCGATGATCTGCTCCATACCGGACAGTTCCGGCTTCCAGCCGAGAACTCTTCGAGCACGCCCCGGTTCCGCAACCAGAAACGGCGGGTCGCCGGGACGTCGATCTTCTCTGAGGACGCTTATCTCTCGCCCTGTGACCGACTTTGCGACATCGATGACCTCCCTGACAGAGTAGCCTGAGCCCGTACCGAGATTCAGGGCGTCGGAATTTCCTCCATCCATCAACTTGCCGAGCGCACTGACATGCGCAGCGGCAAGATCGCTAACATGAATGTAATCGCGCACACAGGTGCCGTCAGGTGTGTCGTAGTCACTGCCCAGAATCGCGATATGCGGACGCCGTCCCAAAGCCGCATCCAGGACCAATGGAATTAGATGTGTCTCGGGATCATGATCTTCACCGATTTCGCATTCAGGATCCGCGCCCGCCGCATTAAAGTACCGCAAGACAATTGATCTCAATCCGTTCGCCTTATCAAGGTCCTGCAGAATCTGCTCAACCATCAACTTCGACCTGCCATAAGGATTGATCGGGTTCTGCGGATGGTCTTCCGGAATGGTCGGCCGATCCGGTACACCGTACGTCGCGCAGGTGCTGGAGAAAATGAACTTGTCGATCTTTGACCTGAGCATCGCATCCAACAGGCCCAATGTACCCACGACATTATTTCGATAATACTTCTGCGGATTCGATACGGACTCGCCGACATACGCAAACGCCGCGAAATGAATGACCGCATCCGGCTCATATTTGTCGATGACGCGCAACACGCAGTCGGTATCGTTGGTGTCCCCCTGCTCCAGAGGCCCCCATTTCACCGCCCATTCATGGCCGAACTCCAGGTTGTCGAAAACAACCGGCCGATACCCGGCTATCGCCAGCGCCTTGCAGGTATGACTGCCTATATATCCTGCACCGCCCGTAACAAGAACTGTCTTTTCCATATCTTCAAACCTGCGTTGGCCCGCCTTACCGTGACTGGCCGGATTCTAGCGAGAATAATCAAAAATGCTATGAGCGACACACTACTGAGGTGTCTAACGGTGGTGTAATGCGTATAATTCTAGCGCACAAACAAAAACATTTTACTTCATTTCCGTAGAGAGATTTAATGGCACCAAGACTTGGTCGAAAACGCATCCTGGTGACGGGTGGCTCCGGTTTTTTAGGCTCCTATCTTTGCGAGCAATTAATTGAACTGGGACATGACGTCCTCTGCGTTGACAACTTTTTTACCGGTTCCAAGGATAATGTCCGCGAATTGCTTGACCATCCCAGGTTCGAGCTGTTGCGACACGATGTCACTTTTCCGCTCTTTGTAGAAGTGGACGAAATCTACAACCTTGCCTGCCCCGCCTCCCCTATCCACTACCAATTCGATCCGAAGACAAGCGTGCATGGCGCTATCAATATGCTTGGCCTGGCCAAGCGCGTAAAGGCCCGGATTTTTCAGGCATCGACCAGCGAGGTGTACGGGGACCCGCAGATACACCCGCAAACAGAAAGCTATTGGGGGCACGTCAATCCAATCGGTTTACGATCCTGCTACGATGAAGGCAAACGCTGCGCCGAGACTCTGTTTTTTGACTATCGCCGGCAACACAACCTGAGCATCAAGGTCGCCCGCATATTCAATACCTACGGACCCCGGATGCATCCAAACGATGGCCGTGTCGTATCGAACTTCGTCGTGCAAGCACTCAAAGGTGAACCAATCACCATCTTCGGGGATGGCGAGCAATCGAGAGCATTTTGCTACCGGGACGACCTGATTGATGCATTTATCCGATTTATGGGCACTGACGATGAGGTGACCGGGCCTCTGAATCTTGGCAACCCGGGTGAATTCACCATCCGCGAGCTTGCTGAACTGGTCATCGAACTGACCGGTTCTAGCTCCAAGCTCAAATCGGAGGCATTACCTTCTGACGATCCGCGGCAGCGCCAGCCGGACATATCTCGCGCCAAGGAAATACTGGGGTGGGAACCGACAACATCTTTGCGAGACGGGCTCGTGCCGACTATTGAGTACTTTGATAAGTTGTTGCGGGAAGGATCGGAAATCAAATAGTTTGTGATCGCATCATCGACACTCATTTTCCATAGCGGTAAGAAAGCGCGCGTATCAAAAACCTCGGTGCGGATACAAGACTCCTGCGCCACAGTCTTTTCGGCTCCTGCACCAGGCGGGGCAACCACTCAAAGCCCAAATTCTGCCAGAACGGGCCGACACGGTTGATATTTCCGACAAACATGTCGAAGACAGCCCCCACAGGGGCGGCGAAACCAACATTGAGATGCTCGCGATTCTCGAAAATCCACTTCTCCTGCTTCGGTGCGGTCAGCCCAACCCACAAGACATCCGCATTGGATTCATTGATCGCCTCTATCATCCGCCGATTGTCTTCCGCTGAAAACTCCGGTTTGAAGGGTGGCGAATAGGAACCCGCTACCACAACATGCGGGAATCTACTGGCCATCTCCTCCCGGATTTTGTGCAAGGTTGCCTCTGTTGAACCCAGAAAAAAGAAGCTGCCTTGTTTGGCGCGGTCCATGGCCGCCGCAACCCCGAGGAACACATCCATACCCGTCAGACGCTTTCTGATTTGCCCCCCCAGCACACGAGACGCATAAACCACGCCAATTCCGTCAGGGGTCAGGAAGTCTGCACTGACAAGAGAATCATGGAAGGTCACGTCGGAGGCGGCGATTTCCACCGAGTGCGGATTGAGACAGGCGAAATAGCGGCAATTTCGCGGGCCATCCTCAAGCCAGGATGTGACGCAGTTCACAACATCGTCCACTGACTCCACGCAGACTTGATATCCTACTATGTCCTCAGATTTCAGCGTCATATTGGTCCGGGCCTCGATGGCCGGTTCGGGGAAGCGTACTGTACGCGGCAACTTGGATACTGTATAGATTCATAACGTTATGACACAATTGAGACCTGTGCTCAAAGCGGGTACAAATCGGCCGTCGAGGGGCACAGCATGAAGTTGTTGTGACTCGATAAAACGAGTAATTCCGGAGAAAGATTCTAAATATGTTAGCAACAGCCAACCCATTTTATCGACTACGAATACTGGCGTTTTTTTGCAGCATTCTTGCTGTCATGTCGCCTGCCATGGCCCAGGATTCTGCAAGTACCTCAGCCACTACTTCTGATACCTATCTCATGCAACCGGGTGACGTACTCGAAGTGTCCGTCTGGGGAGAAGAATACCTGGAACGGGACGTTGCAATACAACCCGACGGGATGATCTCGTTTCCGCTTGTCGGGGTCCTGCCCGCAGCCGGGGGAGATGTTCGCCAGTTGCAGGAAAAAGTGGCCGAAAAGCTCTCGCAGTACATTCCTGACCCGGTAGTCACGGTTTCTATCAAGGACATTCGCGGCAATCGTATTTATGTGATTGGCCAGGTTCACAGACCCGGGCACTTTGTAATGAATCCGACGATAGACGTGATGCAGGCCCTTGCACTCGCGGGCGGAACCACGCCATTCGCTGCATTGAATGACATAAGAATCCTGCGGCGCTCGGCGGGAAAACTCACTTCAATCGAATTTCGCTACGGGGATGTGGAAAAGGGCAGGAATCTGCAACAAAACATTATCCTGCAAAGCGGCGATGTAATAATCGTCCCTTAAGCACGAGCAAGGACTATTTCAAACGTGGAAAATGAAGGAATTGGTTTACCAGACCTTACTGGGCTGATACGCCGACGTGCACGCCTCGTCGGCCTGACTTTTATGGGAATTTCGCTGCTGAGCCTCGTTGCTGCTTACAGCCTCGACAACCTCTACCAATCCTCGGGTACGATAATTATTGAGCGCCAGGAAGTGTCGAACAAGTATCTGCCGGGCGCTTTCAGCGATACCAATCCGGAACAGCGGATTCAGCGGATTTACGATGAGGTCATGACGAGGACCAACATCGGCAAGATAATCGAGGATCGTGGTCTGTACGCTGCCGAACGTGGGGACGCGGGACCAGAGTCTGTCGTCTCAATATTTCGCCAGAATTTCGAGATGGAACTCCGTTTGTCGGGCGATGACCCGCGAAGCCGGGATACAGGAGAAGTGACCGGCCTCGAGCTTTCATTTTTCCACACAGATCCGGAAACCGCTCGAAATGTTGCGAGAGACGTTGTGGCGTTGTTCCAGGAAGGCAACAGACAAAGCCGGCAAGCCGCCTATGTTGAGACGACCGGCGCGTTGGAGCGCGAGTCGGACAACTTCAGAGACCAGGTTGCAGAATTCGAACGGCAGCTTGCGGAATTCAAGAGCCAAAACCCGGGTGCGTTACCGGAGGACAGAAATTACAATCGGCAATCCGTCGAGCGTAAGGCCCGCGACCTCGATGGGCTGGATCGGGAAATCCGGTCGCTGCAGGAAAGAAAGACGCTTCTTCAGACGCAGCTTGCGCAAACTGAGCCCTGGGTTACGACAGTTGGCTTATCGGGTGAGACACTACCGACAACCAACGAACAACTCAGATCCAAACAGGCCGAGTATTTAAGGCTGTTGGGCATTTATAACGCCATACACCCGGATGTCCAGCGCATCAAACGGGAAATCGACTCACTGGCAGGAGGCACTGTTAGCCCGGCCTTTCGCCAGGCGATTGAATCTCAGCTGGCATCGACGCGTTTGGAACTTGCCGCGGCACGAAGAGACTATGCGGAAGATCACCCGGATCGGCGCAACCTGGAACGTGCGGTGGCGGCACTGGAAGCGGAGATCGCCGACATGCCTGCGGAATCGGCGGATCTTCCCGCCCCCAATAATCCGACCTACCTGAATCTGCAGGTTCAGCTGCAAGGTGTCAACAATGAGCTGATTGCGCTAAGAGCAGACAGAAGAGCATTGCAAGATGAGACACAGGAACTGGACAGGATGGTCCAGTTTGCTCCCGAAGTAGAGAGACGGTACTTGGAGCTGACTCGTGACCTCGGCCTGGCGCGTGATCAGTACGAGGATTCAAAATCCCGCTTGATGTCGGTACAACGCGCCGGAAATCTCGAAGAAGATGAACTGGCCGAACGTTACGTCGTAACACGTTACCCAAGTCTCCCGTACAAACCAGCGTTTCCCAACAGGCCACTATTCCTTGCAATCGGTATTTTCCTGGGACTGACCACCGGCCTTCTTGTGGGCATCGCTTCGGAGGCTCTTGATAGCACCATCAGAAATACGCGGGACATCCGTATGATACTGGGTATGCCACCGATTGCTGCAATTCCGGAAATCAACACGATTAACGACAAATTAAAGGCCCGAAGATCCAGGTTAATCTATGCTGCATCAATCGGCATAGTCATCGTCGCGGCTGCTGCCTATGTTCAGATGCAGCGCAGTAGCATGATCTAAGTTGGGCAATGCCGGCACTTACATGGAAAATTTGAGAATGGTTAGCCAATGGGACGCATAGACAAAGCTCTGAAACGCATCAAGGATCGGGAACAAGCCCGATCCCGAGGTCCTATGGGTGCATCCCGGGAGAACGCCGGGAACATCAAACGAGAATTAAAAGCGGCCGACGACGTCCTGGGAGCCTCGGCAACGAAAGCCAGACTGAATACGGATAATTTGGCTGGCAACTGCATCATTACAGATGACATGGACCCAGGAGCTCGTACCGCCTACAAGATGCTTCGAACACGACTGTTACAGGTGATGCGGACCAATAAATGGCAGAGTATTGCGGTCACCAGCTCCGCCCAGGGCGACGGAAAAACAGTTACGGCGATAAACCTCGCAATCAGCATTTCCGGCGACGTAAACCATAGTGTTTGCCTGGTGGACCTGGATCTGAGGCGCTCAAGCATTGCTGAGTATTTGGGGCTCAGCTTGAAGCACGGGGTCTCCGACTGCCTCCAGCACAACTTGCCGATCGCAGAAGCGGTTATTAAACCCAATATCGACCGATTATTGATCCTGCCCAATAAAACGACATTGACACATTCGTCGGAAATACTTTCGTCTCCAACGATGCGGGACATCGCTAGCGACCTTACATCTGATCCGTCCCGAATTGTGATTTACGATATGCCTCCGGTACTCGCTGCAGATGACATGCTGGC
>RCNB010003088.1_pt1 | contig 12025 bp, 9 predicted proteins | sample 2041321 | NCBI WGS metagenome assembly RCNB01 (sample SAMN09708232, study PRJNA481090) | Marine sediment metagenome, whole genome shotgun sequencing project. | reverse complement strand
ACTTCAGCCCCATCATAAGTACTGATAGTAGATGCTCGAATACCAATTTTATTTACAGTACCAAACAAGTTATTAACCTCTACGGTATCACCTGGGAGAATAGGTCTTTCGAAAACTAATATTAGGCCCGAAATAAAATTTGAAATGATGGTTTGTAACCCAAAACCAATACCTAAACCAACTGCGCCAGCCATTAGATTAAAGGTGCTTAAATCAATACCTAAAACGGATAAAGCAAATATAAACCCAAAGCCAAATATTAAGTATCTTAATACCAATGAAATCGCTGCAGGAACGCCCTTTTTGAAATTAAAATAGCGCAAGACCCCTTCACCATCACTCATTGAAAAAGATATAAAACTTGTAGCTAAGTATGACACGGTAAGAATCGAAAAGAAAGATACAATTGCACCTAAAGTAAACGTTATGTTTCCAATTTGATAAGGATCTGAAAACTCGAGTTTAAGATATTCGCTTATTGGTTTTAGTTGATCTATAATGTTTAGAAAATACAGCAACCATATAATAAGTATGATAACCTTAATAGCTTGATAAATCTTTTTTTCTAATTTAGATTTAGTCGCTTGAGATTGATTTGGTCGTACACTGTAATGCCTATGAATAAAACTAAAGACGATACTTTCTGAAATTAAGAATACTGTAAAAAATATCATTGAGAGGAGACCAATAGTTGTACTTATATTTAGGGTGATATCTGTGAGATTTGTATACCCTAGGATATTAGATAAAATAGATATAATTACTGAAATGTATATAATAGGAGTTAACAATAGTACTAAATGAGCAAACCCTGTGGTAATTTCTTTTCGTGTTTTTAAATAGGGTCGGGTAAAATAATAGTAAGTAACAAGAACTACGGCAGATTGAAACAACAGGTATAAGCGATATTGAGAAGATGTAAACCAAGCATAAGATTTAATTGAATCTAGGATATAGAATATAATTAAAAAATAAAAGATAGACTTAAATCTATCATGCTCTATGGGTTTTAAAATTGGCACAGAACTTATTAGTAATCCTAAAATTACAAAATCATTGAATAATCTAGGTGTATTTAAAAAAAACAGGTTTGCTGTTATTAAAATCGAAAATACTATTATCGGAATAGTCCGCTCTGTTAAAATAGTCTTTAGGTATCCTTTGAAAAGGGGCTTGTCATCTTTGTTATATTTTATAAATGATGACTTAGCATATAGAATTAGTAGTGTGATACCAATGATAAGTATAAAAAACAAAAACAATTTATTTTCTTTGTCTTTTAAAAATTGAAAAACTCCATGCAGACTTGTATTAATTGATCCTGCCTCTTTTTTGCGTTCTTTTGCTTCTTCGCCAGCATAAGAAAGAGATTTCCATAGGGGGTCATGTCTAAGGTATAACAAATGATAAACGTCAGATTTTTTTAAGGTTTCTAAACTTTTTAAGACCGCATCAACGTCAGAAATTCGACTATTAGTTCGTACACCTAATCGTAAATAACGATTGTTATTTACTGCAATGGTTTTCTTTATTTTTTTTATTCGTGAATTTATTTCTTGAATGGTTAATAAAAGATCAACCGGTGCTCCTTCTACCTGCGCATTTTTATAGGTCAATTTCCAGGTTTCCTCCTCAAATTCAATAGTTTTTAGATGCCGAAAATTATTTTGAACATATTCTTCCATATTCGCTTCCCAATCTGCTAAAATGGTTTTATATGCCATCCATTTTTGTGATTGTCCAGCAATTTTCTGACGATTAGGATTCGCGTCAATAAAACGAGTTGTTAGGTTTTTTTCTTGATTATAAAGGCCTTTGTACGCTGCGTAAAGGGAGTCAATTTTTAAAATTTCTTGAGGAGGCTCAGTCTTTAGTTCCATCAAACTTAGCTCTTCATTTACTTTACCAAATTCTTTAATAACATCAACAATAGCTATCGGCTTCGGTTTATTGATACTGTCATTTGAAATAGCAATGTTGTCTTGCTGAGCAAACGTCAAATTTGAAACTATGGTTAAAAGAAAAAATAAGAGTTTGATTATCCGATGCTGCTGCGTTATTTTCATGAGCTTGGTTGTTTTTAAAACATTTCTTGATGATATTCTATTCATGTAATTTCAAATTAGTATCCGTTTCTAAATGCGCTTTGAAGAACTCGATGGTGCTTTTCAAGATATATTTGCAGCTTTTATCAAAACGCGTCGTGGTATTATTATGAAACCATGTTTTCTACTGGGTAAATATAAGGCTGATATTCTATATTAGATTGCTTTATGACCATTTGGTATACCAGGAATCACTTTCTATTAAAGGTGATAGCTCTTACAAAATTTAAAAATATGAAAAATTATGTAGATGTTATTGGTATCAACGTGTCAAAATTAACCATTGATGCTATTATTCACAATAGATCGGTACAAAATTTTATAGCAATTTATCTTGGACGCAAAAGGTATGTATCCGAAAATGCTCTGGATTGTATTTAAGAAAAGCCCATAGTCATTAAAGTGTCTACGCGTATAACATAGGGTTTTTAATAATTAACTTGATATATTTTAAAATCGGACGTAGTGCTTCCGCTTTTTTCAGGTTTAATTTTTGTAATTTTACTTTTAATAAAAACTTTCCTTGTTGTTGAAATATCTATTTTATATATCAATTTTATTGCTTCCTCTTTTAGTTTATTCTCAAAATGCAGAAACTAAAACGGATAGTCTTTCTTCTGTAAACTCTTTTATTGAAGATTATAGCAACCAATTTAATATTAAGCTGGATGTTACTAATGAACGCGCGACCTATTTTTTTCCATATGAAAATAATAAAGCTGAAATTAGAACGAACCTAAACGTAAGTTATGGGGTGGTTTTGAGTTATAGATTTTTATCGGTTAGATTAGGGGTCAGACCTAAATTATCTGAAAGTGAATTAGAAAATAAGGGAAAAACAGATCGTTTCCGATTTAGGGTGAAATTATTATTAGATAAGTGGACACATCGACTAGAATATAATTATAGAAGAGGATTCTATATAACAAATACTGGTGAGTTTGCAGATGAAATAGAAAACCCAAGTTTTAAAATTCAATTCCCATATTTAACAACCAATATATTGTCTGGTAGTTCTTATTATAAGTTCAATGATAACTATTCAGTAAAAGCAATTGAATCCAATACTGAAATACAATTAAGAAGTGCTGGTACTTTTCTAGCAGGAGTAGATTATGCATTATATTTTCTAAAAGGAACGGATTATGTGAAATCAGAAGATCAAGTTATTATTAAAAGGGATGCCTATAATGAATACGCTGGGTTTAGTCCAATTTTTAATGCTGGATATCATTATACGTATGTATTTCATAAATACTGGTATACCAATGTTTATGCAAGCCCTGGAGTCGGTATTGATTTTTATAATACACAGTCTTATACTAATAACGCAGATACAAGCAGTAACAATGCTTCGATTTTTTTATCATTTAAGACTGGAATTTCTGCTGGATATAATGGAAAAAAAGTATATTTTGGGGGAGAATTTAAATATAATATGAATAGTGAAAAATTTGATCCTAGCGATATTAGTCTACAACCTATAAGGAGTGATTTTCATCTCTTTTTTGGTTATCGATTTAAAGCTCCAAAACAAGTACGCAAACCTGTGGAATATATAGAGGACAAAGTTCCTATTCTAAATCAAGACAATACTTAATCAAAAAGGATAAGATACGTTTCTTTCTTAATAATATGACGTGAATTGCTCTTGGTTGTTCTATTAGAAAACAATTTTATGCTATTTGAAAATTAAAAAACGATATCCAAATGTATAAATTGTTTGGTAAAAATAAAAGGACTGTGATGCGCTGTCAGATGCATCTTTAGTTGTTCTAATATCCGACATATTTAAATAGCCAAGTTTAAAATCGGTTTGTAAATAAAAATGTTTAAAAAAAGTTAGGTTTAATCCTATTTTGGCAGATAAACCATACCCCGAGACATGAAATTCGTCATATCTTTCTTTTCCTAATAAAGTAGTATTTGTTTTTGGATATAATAAACCGATTTCTAACCCTTCTTCTAAATTTATCTCAAAATTCGAAGTATTAATATTGAGTAGCTCATTAAAATTATCAAACCTATTTACACCAACAAATATATAGTTCAAGCCATCTGTATGTTCAAATTGTAAAAAATCTTCAGATAAATTTATGGATTGATTATTATAAGTACCATCGAAGTCAGCGTTTCCGGTTTGTATATCTCCATTTATGATTACATCTTGGTTTTGTCGCATCACATATTTCATATGATCGACTCCTAAGACGACATTATAATGCTCTTTAAAAAAGTAACCGATTCGATAATTTGTTTGAGGAAGTGTTAATTCTCCGGGTGAAAGAAATTTAATTCCAAACGGTTTTGGTTTGTCATCGCCCTTAACATCAGTTAATGTAAAGTCATAGTCATTGCCTTTAAATTGAATGTCAGATGTAGAATATGAACTTCTATTCCAGCCAAAAGATGCGAAAAATTTTCCTTTGTTGCTTGGTATTAGATTGCTTTTGACAGGATCATTATTTTGTGAAAATACAAATTGCATACTAATGAATAGTATGCCTATTACTTTGCCTTTAATTTTATTTCTCAACCATAAACTTCCCTTTAGGAATTGGATACGTTTCCCTAGATTACTGCGCATTGAGATAATTTTTTCATTAACTGAATTCGTTGATAGGCCTACGAACAGGGATATTAATTTTTAAGACAATAGACGCTCTATAGTACAAGAAAATTTATACGAAAAGGATGTCTTTATCAACTAACCTCTGCAGCTGTTTTTTTTAAGTTCAACTTTTATTTTAATGTAGTCAAGCCCATCTTTTTCACGACTGCAATATACAAATTATCTAGATTCTATACCATTAGTACGTAAGGTAAAATCAGGTATTCAACATTTATTATATAGTGCATCAGAACTTATTTTACCTTACAATTTAAATTAATAAATAGCCTCTACGGTTACTTCTACCGTTTTCGCAATATTAGTTGAAGGTTTTCCTTTTTTGAAAGCTACCTCAAAATCAGCTAAAGTGATATTGAATTTTGAATTTAAAGCAATCTTTCCATCTTCTACTTTTATCGTGGCTTTTTGTTTTATGGCTTTTGTAACCCCATTGATGGTTAAATCGCCCGATACATCAACAGGATATGAACCATCTTCTTCAAACTTTACTGTTGAAATATTTTCTATTTTCCCTAGAATTTTTGCTTTAGGGTTTGCTTTTGTATTTAAAAATTTTTTACCGTTAAAATGTTCCCGCATCAGTGATTTTTCAAATTCAAAACTTTGCATCGGAACAGAAAACACAAATTCTCCGGTACTCTTATCGATTGTACCTACTGTTTTATAATTGTTGGCTTCTATATCTTCTGCCGGTGTTGTTGAAAAGAATTTAATATGTGTTTTTGAGCTTACTAATTTTTGCGCTGAAACTGTTAGTGAAGCCAACGAAATAGCTGCGACTCCGAGTATTGAAATAATTGTTGTTTTTTTCATGTTTTTTTTTATTATTATTAATTTGACACTATGTCGCTTTTCTCTATAATTACATGTTCATACATTGCTAAATCTTCATCAAAAGAAGCACCTGAACGGATGACACCTTTTATGATAATTTCATCCCCTATTTTTATGCTTTGTGTATGAGAATTTGTTTCAGATGTAAAAGTGCAACTCACACCAGCCTTATCGTCTGCTGATTTTAATAGGATTACTTTTTGCTTATTAAAATCCTCAGAAATAGCTGCTACTATCCCAGATACCTCAAGTATCTTAGAATTACCTCCTTCGTCTAAATATTTGTCATTTGCTTTTTGAGCATCTACTAAATATTCTTTTACAATTTCACTGGCTTTATAACTAAAATCTGTTGTTGTGTTTTGAACATCTCTTGCGGGTTTATTGAACATATAAATCCCAAAACTTGCGGCAAGCAATATGCCTACTCCAATAATAACAAGAGCGATTTTCACAGTTTTCTTTTTTGCCGTCATCTTTTATTTTAAGTATTTAGACTGTTTAAAAGTTAATTCCTAACAAAAAGAACACGTTTTATCATTTTATTAATCAGAGAGTGGTGCTTTTCAATTTTTTTGCATTGGCAAGTTTTAACCACAACAGCATACTACAAGGGTGTGCGTTTTTTTGATTTTTGTTTTAAGAATTAAACATTAAAAGCAAAAGTTAAATCAGTGGATTCGGTTGCCATTTAAAAGAATAAATTCAATCAAAGCCTAAGCCCGAGGCTTTATAAACCGTAGCATTATTTTCTAAAATATTTTTTTAAAGTTTCCCTTGAAATTTCAGTATTTGAACTCAGTAAATTCCAATAATTAGTTGTTGTATTAATGATACCAACTCTTTAAATCTAGAGTATGCTAACTGATAAATGTCATTTGTGCTTCAAGTGATAATCAATAAATTTATCTGTTATAAGTAAAGATAGAGATGATGCGTTTATAGCATCATAAAGTAAATAAAAAAGGTACAGTTGTTGTCAAATTTTATTTTGTATTTCTACAGGTTTTAGTTTAAACCTTTTAAGTCAGTTTGAATTGAAAAAATTTAAATTTAAATAGTTATGAGTAAATTAAACTCACTTGCAATAAGTGATAACGGGTTTATTTTTAAGCCTGCTACGGGCGAATCTTTCACAACAAATGAAATGGGTTTGTTTATAATAGATCTTTTAAAAGAAGGGAAGTCAGGAGATGAAATTATCAATGCAATTACCGAAGATTTTGAAATAGATAATGTTACTGCTGGTCGCGATCTGTACGATTTTTTGGATTTTTTGAAACATGAAAATATGACAGATTAAGTTATGGAAAAGAAAAAACTAACCATAGCAGTTACCGGATTAAACAATATTGATAGTCCGGGTCCTGGAGTACCCGTAATACGAGGCATAAAAGATTCTAGTTTAGATGCTCGTATCATAGGATTGGCCTATGAAAATTTAGAGCCAGGTATTTATATGCCAGGATTGGTAGATAAAACCTATCTAATGCCATTTCCTTCAACAGGAAGTGAAAATTTTCTAGAACGTTTAGCTTATGTTCATGAAAAAGAGCAAATTGATATTGTTATTCCTAATTTTGATTCTGAATTGTACTTATTTATAAAGTTCAGTGACAAATTGCTAGAAATGGGCATCCATACTTTCTTACCTTCAATGGAGCAATTTGAAGAAAGGCATAAAGATAATTTGCCGGAATTTGCCAAAAAGTATAATATAATAGCACCCGAAAGTAAAGCCCTTGTAAATAGTAAAGAACTATCAAATTTACCAAAACGACTATCTTATCCTTACTGGATTAAAGGGAAATTTTACGAGGCGTTTAAAGTGGTTAATCATAGCCAGGCTATTTTCTATTTCAATAAATTATCAGCTAAATGGGGGCTTCCCGTGGTGGTTCAACAATCTATACAAGGAACAGAAGTAAATGTAATTGCTTTGGGCGATGGAAAAGGGAATACCGTTGCCGCTGTGCCAATGCGCAAACAATATATTACGGATAAAGGTAAAGCCTGGGGCGGAATTACCTTAAACGATGAACGCTTACTCGAAATCACCCATCATATAATTAAAGAAACCAAATGGCGTGGTGGAATGGAACTCGAAATGATAAAAACCGATGATGGTGAATATCATCTCATTGAGATTAATCCTAGAATACCAGCATGGGTTTATTTGGCAGTAGGCGCAGGGCAAAATATACCTGAATTATTATGTCGTTTGGCATTAGGTGAAAAAGTTGAACCTGTTACCGAATACGAATTTGGAAAAATGTTTATTCGTTACTCTTGGGATTTGATTGGTGATATATCAGATTTTGAGAAAATTATAATTTTTGGTGAACTATAAAAAATGAAAAATGGATAAAAAAATATATGAACGTCCGATTTTACGCAAAGTAGTTGAAGGTATTCCAAATAAATTTGGAAGTTTAAAAAGGTTACGCCCAATAGAATCAATAGATAATGTTCTAATTGATGATCTTATAGATCAATATGGCTCACCTGTTTTTGTGCTATCTGAGAAAACAATTCGGGAAACGTACCGTGCAGCTTATCGTGCTTTTTCTACACGATATCCAAAAGTGCAATTTGCATGGTCTTATAAAACCAATTATATAGATGCAGTTTGTAGAGTTTTTCACCAAGAAGGATCTTGGGCTGAAGTAGTTTCTGGTTTTGAATATGAAAAAGCACTTGATAATAATATACCAGGAAACAAAATTATTTTTAATGGTCCTGATAAAAGCAAAGAAGATTTAGCGAGAGCAATTAATAACAAATCATTGATTCACATTGATCATTTTGATGAATTGTATACAATTATTGAAATGCTAGATGAATTAAAGGAGCGACCACAAGTTGCTATTCGTGTGAACATGGATACTGGTATTGTACCACAATGGGATCGTTTTGGTTTTAACTACGAAAGTGGTGATGCTTGGAACGCTATTAATCGTATTTTGACCAATAGCAATATCGATTTAATAGGATTGCATATACATATTGGTACATATATTACAGTAACTAAAGCTTATGCAACTGCCATTCAGAAATTAGCATTATTAGCAACTAAAATTTTTGAACGTTTCCAAACCAGCATTAGTTATATAGATATTGGAGGTGGTTTTGCTTCTCAAAATACATTGCAGGGTGCTTATTTACCAGCAACTGATACAACACCTAGTTTTGATGATTATGCGCATGCAATTACAACTGCAATGACATCTGCTAGTTTTCCAAATAATGAAACACCAACACTTATTTTAGAAACAGGAAGAGCCTTAATCGATGATGCAGGATGGCTTGCGGGCACTGTATTAGCAAATAAGCGTTTGGCTGATGGACATAGAGCTATGATTATAGATACCGGTGTGAATTTAATGTTTACAGCCTTTTGGTATGATCATGAAATTTATCCTGTGCATGAAACAAGTTTTCAATCAGAACCTACAACCATTTATGGCCCTTTATGTATGAATATTGATATCATAAGAAAAAATATTGATTTTCCACTACTCAATAAAGGCGATCGCTTTGTAATTAAACGCGTAGGGGCATATACAATGACGCAATGGATGCAATTCATTACATACCGTCCTAATGTTGTTTTAATTGACGAAAAAGGGAAGACACATGTCATAAGAAAACAAGAGGATAAGGAAGTGTTCAGAAGACAAGAAGCGATACCTGAACACCTTAAAGTTAATTAAGTAAAGAAGTATAACTGTCATTATGTGAGTTTTTTAATAAATGAAAAATAAGCTAATAAAAAAAAGCCTTTTTATAGGAGAAGCTATCTTAACAAGCTACTCTCAGATTTTTTTTACTGATAATAAGATATTAGCAACGTTATTGGTTATCGTCAGTTTTATTGATTGGTGGACAGGCTTAAGTGGTCTAATTGCGGTAATTACAGCAGTAGCATTAGCTGAGATTTTAGGATATTCTTCTGTATTAATTCGAAAAGGATTATTTAGCTTTAATGCTTTATTGGTTGGACTGGGAGTTGGTACTTATTTTTCATGTGGTTTTGATGTGCTGCTTTTAATTATTATTGGTGGCGCTGTTGCCTTTTTCAGTACCGTTTTCTTAATGGGATTGCTAACAAAATATGGCTTACCATTTTTAAGTATTCCTTTTTTGCTTGGTATGTGGCTACTATTATTAGCGTTTCCTTCCTTTACAGAGATTACTTTAAATACAGAAGCTCTTTACCCATCAAATATGTTTTTTAAGTTAGGCGGCAATATACTTGTTGTATTTGTTGATGGTTTGACCAGTTTTTTTCAGGGTACAGGATTTGATACTTATTTGGTGTCGCTAGGGGCTATTTTTTTTCAGTTTGCAGGGATACTTATTGCAATTGGTTTACTAATACATTCACGTATAAATTTCTTATTTTCTTTAGTAGGTTTTTTCGTAGCCTTTGGAGTTTATTCATTTTTAGGGATATACACAGGATCATTAAATTATACTTATTATGGATTCAATTTTATACTGTCAGCAATCGCAATAGGAGGCTATTTTTTAATCCCTTCGCGTCAATCTTTTTTATGGAGTTTGCTATTAATTCCAGTATTGGTTATAACCACAGTAGGTTCTGATCGCCTTTTTGGCATGTTTGAATTGTCAGTTTTTTCTTTACCGTTCAATATGGTAATGATTGGAGTTTTATATGCTTTTAAAATTAGATATGACCAGACACGTTCACCAATTTTAACATTGTTTCAGCACAAAAATCCGGAAACAAATGCATACTTATTTGATAGCCAGCCTGCAAAAAAGTACGCTGCCTTTGTTTTTCCTATTCGATTGCCATTTATGGGTCAGTGGACCGTAAATCAAGGTCATGAAGGGGCATATACACATAAAGATTTTTTTCGTTTTGCCTGGGATTTTATAATCGAAGATGTTTCTTCAGGAAAAGAATTTTCGGGAGAAGGACTCTTTCCGAGCGATTATTTTTGTTTTGATAAACCTGTAATTGCGCCTGCTCCCGGAACCATTGTTGCTACTGCAAATACCATTGATGACAATGAAATAGGAGTTACCAATGCGCTTCAAAACTGGGGAAATACGGTCGTAATAAAACATGATGATTATTTATATTCAAAATTAAGTCATTTAAAAAAGGGATCGATTGAAGTTGAAGTCGGTGATGTTGTATCAGAAGGGCAGACCATAGGGAAATGTGGTAATTCAGGACGTTCACCATATCCACATTTACATTTTCAATTACAATCTTCTTCAGAAATCGGAGATCCCACTATTTTTTGGCCTTTATCAGAATATCTCATTGATGATAAAACGAAATTAGGATTCGTACAAAAAGGAATTCCTAAACAACATGATACAATATCAAATATTACAACTTCTCCTATACTTCAAGCCGCTTTTAAATGGAATCCCGGTGATGAATTTGAATTGAGTATGACCACAGAATATGAAAAGGAAATCATTTTTTCTATTTGTAATAAAATTGATATTTATAACCAGTCTTTTCTTATTTGCTCAAAAACCGGAGCAAAATTATATTATGAAAATAATGGTAAAACATTTTCTGCTCTGAATTATATTGGTTCTAAAAAGAGCGCATTATTTTATTTTTATCGCTCTTTTTATAAAGTAATCCTAAGTGAACATAGTGCTCTTTTAGTAGAAACACCTTTTCCAGTGCATCACCTTTATCGTTTTCCTTTGCTAACAATTCAAGATTTTTGTGTGCCTTTTGGGATGTTCCTCAAAGGAAATTACAAATTATCTTATGAAGAAACTGATCAGATGTTCAATCCTCAACAATTGAAAATGGAATCTCAGATTATTGGCAAAGAAAATCATCCATTTTTTTCAGCTCAAATAGCAATAAATAAAAAGAGAGAAATTAAGATTAGATGTGAAACGTCTAAAAATTCAAAAATTAATTTAAAATGGGAAAACAAATTATACTAATATTAGTATTGTGCTATGTGGCTACAGCTAGTGCTCAGAAAATTCCCTTGTCATATAAGCAAGTTGATAGTACAACATATGCTTTATATATAAAAGAAGATTGGAAATCAATCATAGAAATGGGAAAAAAATCTCAAAAAGATGGCATAGATTTTTATTATCTTAAAGTACGCATGGGAATTTCTTATTTTAAAGAAGGCAAAATGTTAAATGCTATCAAAATATTAGAGGAAGCCTATGCTGTGAATACGTATGATATTACAGTACAAGAATATCTATATTGGTCATATCGTTATAGTGGGTTAATTCTCGAGTCTCGTTTATTCTACACTAAGATGTCAAAAGAAGTCAAGGATAAGATTCAATTAGATTTACCTATTATTTCTGCCGTAGATTTAGGAATATTAGCTACGAGCAATTCAGATTATGATAAGATGCTTGTTGCAAATGACAATACAAATAACAATGATGTTCGATATTTTCCGCAAAATTATCAATTGTA
>RCNB010003364.1_pt1 | contig 12029 bp, 6 predicted proteins | sample 2041321 | NCBI WGS metagenome assembly RCNB01 (sample SAMN09708232, study PRJNA481090) | Marine sediment metagenome, whole genome shotgun sequencing project. | reverse complement strand
GCACATTTCTTTGAGCATATGATGTTTCAAGGCTCAGAAAATGTAGCCGATGAGGAGCATTTTAAGCTTATTTCAGATGCAGGTGGAACCTTAAACGGGTCTACTAATCGCGACAGGACTAATTATTATGAAACAGCTCCAAGCAATCAATTAGAGTTGTTGCTATGGATGGAAGCGGACCGTATGGGTTTTTTCCTGGATGCTGTGACGCAGGAAAAATTTGAAATCCAACGAGAAACAGTAAAAAATGAAAAAGGTCAAAATTATGATAACAGACCTTATGGAAGATGGAGGGAAGTAAACGCAGCAGCTTTATATCCTTACGGACATCCTTATTCGTGGTTGACTATTGGTAAATTAGAAGATCTTGATCGCGTAGATGTAAATGATCTTAAAAAATTCTTTATGCGTTGGTATGGACCTAATAACGCAACCCTTACTGTAGGAGGTGATGTAAATCCCCAGGAAGTTGTTAAGATGGTAGAGAAATATTACGGTGTAATACCATCAGGTAGAGAAGTGTTGCCAATGAAATTGGATGCAGCTACTTTGGATGCTGATCGTTATGTGAGTTATGAGGATAAAAATATTCGTTTTCCAGCTATGTTTTTCACATTCCCAACTGTACCAAGGTTTCATGTAGACGAAGCGCCTTTAGATTGCTTAGCAGAGATCCTAGGAACTGGACAAAGTTCTTTCTTATTTAAGAAATTTGTATTGACCAAAAAGGCCGTACAAGCTTCAAGTTTTAATGGTGCTAATGAATTAGGAGGTGAAATGTCTTTATTTGTGATTCCTTACCCTGGAATTGCTTTGGCTGATTTTGAAAAAGAAATGAGACAGGTAATTATGGAATTCGAACAATCTGGCGTAAGTGATGACGATATCATCAAATTTAAAGCTAATCAGGAATCTAGTTTTATAAATGGTCTATCCAGTGTAAGTGGTAAGGTTTCACAATTGGCTAGCTATGAAACTTATTTGAGTAATCCTAACGGAATCAAAAGTGATTTAAAGCGTTACCAAAATATTACGAAAGAGGACGTAATGAGGGTGTATAATCAATATATCAAAGGTAAATCAGCAGTTATTTTAAGTGTGGTGCCAGGAGAAGAAACAGCTCCGGCTCAAGCCGATAATTATGAAATTCCTACAGAAGGGAACAATCCTTTTGCTAAAACAGATTATTCAGGCTTAAGTTATACAAGACCCACAGGAGATACTTTTGACAGAAGTATTCAACCCAAGCCAGGAGCTTCACCTTTGGTACAAGTACCCGAATTCTGGTCAGAAAAAATGGACAACGGCATTAAGGTTATTGGTACCGAAACCAACGAGATTCCCGTTGTAGCCATACGCATAAGTATCAATGGAGGTCATAAAATGGATATGTATACGCCTAACAAATCAGGATTAGCAGTGCTAACAGCCGCTTTAATGAATGAATCTACGGAAAATTTTACTTCAGAACAGATACAGGAAGAGTTACGTAAAATAGGTAGTAGTATAAATATTAATGCAAATAATTCTAGCACGACCATAAGGGTCAATTCCTTAAAAAAGAACATAAAAAGGACCATGGAGCTAGTTGAGGAAGTATTGTATAATCCTAAATTTTCTCAGGAAGATTTTGACCGTATCAAAAAACAACAACTAGAAGGGTTGAAATCTCAAGTAAAAAATCCTTCAGCGATAGCAAACAATGTATATAGAAGATTATTGTATGGTGATGATCATATATATGCTGTGCCTGCAAGCGGTATAGAAGAATCCGTGAACATCATCACCTTGGAGGATGTTCGGAATTTTTACACTGCGTATTATGCACCTGAATTATCAGAATTGGTTGTAGTAGGGGATATTTCTAAAAAGGAGATTATGCCGGCTTTACGTTTTTTGGATTCATGGGAGAATAAATCTGCCAAAATTCCTGAAATGCCAGCAGTACGTGCACAGGATAAAACTAAAATTTATTTGGTTGATAAAAAAGAAGCGCCTCAATCAGAGATTCGTATCGGTTATGTAACAGACATGTCTTATGATGTTACTGGCGATTATTTTAAATCAACATTGATGAATTATGCTTTGGGTGGTGCTTTTAATAGTAGAGTCAATTTAAATTTAAGAGAAGACAAGGGCTGGACATATGGAGCACGTTCTTTCTTTAATTCAGGTGACGATCCAGGACCTTATACCGCAAGTGCAGGGGTCAAAGGAGAAGCTACTGCTGGAGCCGTTTCTGAGTTTATGAAGGAAATCACCAACTATAAAAAAGATGGAATTACCGATGATGAATTGACTTTTATGCGTAATTCTATTGGTCAGCGTGATGCTCGTAGTTATGAAACTCCGGGCCAAAAAGCAAGTTTCTTAGGTAGGATCATACACTATGATCTTGACAATTTTGTAGATGAACAGGCTAACATCATCAATTCTATATCAAAAGAAGAAATCAATAAACTGGCAGATAAAACGCTTCAGATTCAGAATATGAATATTCTTGTTGTAGGAGATAAAGCCAGTAACATCGAAAAATTAACTGAATTGGGATATGAAATTGTTGAATTAGATGCTAAGGGTGAAGTTATGCCAGAAGCGGAAATTCCTCTTAAAAAAGAAATAAAAGATTAAAATAACTTTACGAAGACTAATAAAAATTGAGTGAAGAGGAGCGGCGATACTAAGCCGCTCCTCTTTTTATTTTATCATTTTATCGTATAGCTCAAATCTAAAAATAAACCCATCAATTAAAGACGACTAAGTTGCAAAAGGTCTTCTGAATAGAAAAGATTGGAAAAAACTGAAATTGAAAAGAGTAATCATCTAATTTGAAAAACTTTTGATGACTAAAGCCCAACTTCAATAAGAAAAAACGTTGCACAACAACTGGTATAATGAATTGCTTAGGTCTGTGCTATTCAGAAAATTCTAGGGATTTTCTTAAGGTGCGGTTTCCTTTTGCTACTTTAGTTGCGTAACAAACACTTAAAAATAGAATAAAGCAAACTCTTGAAATTATTGCGAACGAAATTAAGGAAGAATAACGAAAGGCTAACAACTGATAAAATTATATCTAAATGATTAAAATTATCCAAAACTTCTATTTTATACTCTACTTTTTTCTATTGTCTACAGCGCTATATAGTCAACAAAAGAATCCTATAACCGATTACAAATACTACATTGAAAATGAGAATGTAATAAGTGAGAATAAATTACCTGCTCATGCCTCATTTACATCGTTCTCAACTATTGAAGAATGGAAAACCAATACCCCTGAATATCATAAATCACTAAACGGTATTTGGAAATTTAAGTGGGTAAGAAACCCTAATGATCGTCCTACCTCGTTCATGGATCCTACATTTAATACTTCAAAATGGGATGACATAAAAGTGCCTTCTAACTGGGAGGTGGAAGGATTTGGAGTGCCAATTTATGTAAATCATCAATATGAATTTGCAGACTATAAAGCCCCCGTAGCTGATGATATAGAATTTAGTGATAGAATCTATCCTAAAAACCCTGGGGATGTCCCAGACAATTACAATCCGGTTGGGTCCTACGTAACAGAGTTTACCTTGGATAAAGGTTGGAAAAACAAACAAAATTTCTTGCATATTGGCGCGATGAAATCAGGTGGTTTTATATGGATTAATGGCACCTATATTGGGTATTCTCAAGGGAGTAAACTACCTGCTGAATTTAATATTAGCAAAGCGCTTAAAACAGGGAAGAACACTATTGCACTTCAAATTTTTCGTTGGACCGATGGCTCTTATTTAGAGTGTCAAGATTTTTGGAGAATTAGTGGAATTGAACGGGATGTCTTTATATACGCACAACCAGAAACAAGAATTAAAGATTTTGAAGTAGTATCCACTTTAGATAAAAGCTATGAAAATGGGGTTTTTGAATTAGACGTAGTGCTAGAAAATCATCAATCTAAAAATAAAAATGTAACTGTTTCTTACCAACTATATGACGGAGAAACTGTTTTATTGGAAGATAAAAAAAGCCTATTAATCAATAGTTATAAAAATAGTTCTGTTTCGTTTAAAAATGAATTAGAAAATGTAAAACAATGGAGTGCGGAGCATCCTAACTTATACACCCTATTACTTACCATAAAAGATAAGAAAGGCGCTATACAAGAAGTTACTTCTAGAGAAATTGGATTTAGAAGTGTAGAAATCAAAAACGGATTGTTATTAATTAATGGTCAAAGAATAACATTAAAAGGAGTTAATACCCAAGAGGCAGATCCAGAAACTGGTCATGTAATGTCTGAAGACTTAATCATGAAAGACATTCGTCTTTGGAAAGAAAACAATATTAATGCTGTTCGTTTAAGTCATTATCCTCGTGGAAGAAGATTTTATGAACTCTGTGATATATATGGTCTGTATGTTGTTGATGAAGCCAATATAGAATCTCATGGCATGTATTACGGGAAATATTCACTAGCTAAAAAACCCAATTGGGAAAAAGCTCATGTAGACAGAATGGTGCGGATGGTAGAACGAGATAAAAATCATCCTTCAGTAATCATCTGGTCTATGGGGAACGAAGCAGGGAACGGGGTGAACTTTTTTAAAGGTTATGATGCCATAAAAGCAAACGACAACACAAAGCGCCCTGTGCAGTATGAGCGACCATATAAAGAGTATGATGGCAGTTTATATGACATGGATAGTAATACTGATATTATAGTACCTCAATATCCATCTCCTGCTCGTTTTGAAGAGATCGGTAGATCAAAAACTGATCGGCCATTTATTCCTAGCGAATATGCCCATGCAATGGGAAACAGTACTGGAAATTTTCAAGATTATTGGGACATTATAGAACAATACGATAATTTACAAGGTGGTTTTATTTGGGATTGGGTTGACCAATCTATTTGGAAAACCAACGCCAAAGGAGAACGTTATTATGCCTATGGCGGAGATTATGGAACGGATATGCCTAGCGATAACACTTTTTTAAACAATGGTATTGTGTTTCCAGATCGTTCGCCACAACCTGCATTATACGAAGTTAAAAAAGCACATGAATTCATTAACTTTAAGCACAAGGGTATAAATGAACATAATGAATTAAGGGTGTTAATTGAAAATCTATACGATTTCACCAATCTGATTCAGTTTAATTTTACAGCTAAAATTAAGGCAGATGGTAAAATTTTAAAAATTATTAATCTGGAAGATATTTCAGTTGAAACGCATACAGGAAAACTAATACGTATTCCTTTAAAGGATGTAGATTTTAAAGAGAATACCGAATATTTCGTAGAAATTTCAGCGACTACCAAAACGGATTGGGGAATTTTGCCTTCAGAATTTGAAGTTGCACATGAGCAAATTGCTTTAGCTCAAAAACACAAAAGAATAGCAACTACTATTACATCAAATTCAAAACTAGCTGTCAAAAATTCTAACGGAATAATTACTATTTCAAATACGCAATTTAAAATCATCTTTAGTAAAAATGATGGGCAAATTACATCATATAACTTCAATGGAAACGAATTATTAAAAGATGGTAAAGGCCCAAAACCAAATTTCTGGAGAGCTGTTACAGATAATGATTTTGGAAATGGAATGGAAAAAAATAACATCGAATGGAAAAAAGCGTCTTTACAAGCTGCTGTATTAAAAATAGACCATGAAATCCTAGAAAACGGAATCGTTTTATTAGATGTCACCTATAATTTGCCAGGCGTAAAAACCACCTTCCTTTCAAACTATACTATATATGGAACTGGTGTAATTCAAATTAAAAACACACTAAACACTTCTGAATATAAAGGTGATATCCCTAGAATTGGGATGCGAATGCAACTTGCAAAAACCTATGATAACTTAAGCTATTTTGGAAGAGGACCATGGGAAAATTATCAGGACCGAAACACTTCAGCGTTTGTAGACTTATATAGCTCAAAAGTTGCTGAACAATATGTGCCATATATACGACCACAGGATAATGGTTATAAAACAGATGCTAGATGGATAGCCCTTTCCAACAAAAGTAACAGCGGTATATTATTTGTTTCCGAAAACGATCAAGACCTTGGATTTAGTGCACTTCACATGGAAAATGAAGATTTTGATGCTACCGATGGCCTTGATTATAAAACTTTAAAAAAGAACAAGCATACTATTGATATAAGAGAGAAGAATTTAGTCCAATTAAATATTGATTTAGGACAACGAGGTGTTGGGGGGGACGATAGTTGGTATTCAAAACCGCAAGAACAATATATGTACCAAGGAAGTGAAAAACATTCTTATAGTTTTTATGTAATTCCTTTTGAAGACGGTACGCCCACAAAATATGTAGAGTTAAGTAAGTACTATAAAAATTTAAAGTACAATTAATTAGAAATAAACCTTCAATTGTAGGTGGTGTTCTAATGACTAAACTTTAGACAACAAAACCTAAACTGGATAAAAACGTAGCTTAGCAGAGAGGTTAGACTTGATATAAACATTAAAATGGAACATTTAGTTGGGGATTCATATGGCCTAGTGCATTTAATATCTTCAATATGTGCTTTGATTGCAGGAACATTAGTTCTCATTATGAGAAAAGGATCAAAAAGACACAAGCAATTTGGATATGTTTATGTTATAAGTATGGCTATTTTATTTGTCACAGCATTTATGATTTATCGTCTTTTTAAAGGTTGGGGAATTTTTCATTATGCAACAGTTTTTAGTCTTACAACAGTTTTACTAGGGATGATTCCTATTTGGACTAAAAAACCAGCAAACAAATGGAAAAGTTTTCATTTTAGATTTATGTATTGGTCTGTAGTGGGTTTATATGCTGCATTTGCAGCGGAGGTACTAACAAGAATTCCTGAAACTCCTTTTTTTGGAATGGTTGGTATCGCAACGGGAATAATAACGATTGCGGGTTACCTGTTTTTTGAAAAAAATAAAACAAAATGGGTAAACATATTTAAAATAAAAAAATAAAATACCAAATACGAAAAAGGTATATAAAACGAGCAAATACTTCACATATGCTACAGGAGATATTCGTGTTCATTCATGTATTTTATTATCCTAAGATATCGGTATAAAGAACTTACATTATCCTACGCTAGTTAAAATTTAAGCAAGGCGAATACTTTAAGAACCTATGCAACACTTGTACGCTAAAGCTTTTCCCAAGATTTTATTTGATTTTCATTTTCCTCAACCTCATGTAGTAGGTTATACTTTTTAGATATTATAATTGCTTCTTCTGCATATTTAATAGCCTCTTTGTATTTTTCTTGATAGGCTAAAATCTGTGATTTCAACATCCACGGCGAGGGATTAGGTGCCTCTAAGAGTATTGCGACATCAATAAGTTCCAATGCTCTTTCTGCTTCTTTTCGCTCATAAAAATGATACTGTGCTGCTGCCGAAAAATTATACCAATTTTCTTTTGCTTTATTGGTGCTTGTTGCAATCTCTTTTAATGTTTGGTCGTGCGTATTGGTTTCTATGGAGATATCTATTTTAAAATTTTCCCACTGCAATCGTAAAACACCGGTAGTTTTATCAACGGCCACAAATGAATAGGTACATATTTCTGTAAAGCGGCTCTGTAGTTGGTCTACTTCAAAACGAATAACATCATCTTTTTCATTATAATTATAGGCACCCCATTGTTCAGCGTCTTTATTCAAAATAATCACCCATGTATTTTTTCGGGGAATCATAAACAGTCCGTATGTACCAGCAGGTATTGTATTACCCTCTATAATTATAGCATGATTGAATGAAATTGTAGTCGCCTCATTGGCTCCAGCTCTCCAAACCTTATCCAACGGGACCAAGTTTCCTAAAACCTTTCTGCTCCTAACACTAGGTCTACCATAATCTACAATTACATTACAAACTCCAATAAATTGACTAATTGAAGCTTTTGGGCTTCCCCTCGGGATGACGAGATTCTGTGCGACTAACAGGTCTGAAAAAAGCACCATCATACATGCAAAAAAAACTACGGATACACTATTTTTAGTTTTCATTTTCTATTTGTTCACTATGGGTATCCCTAAAAGGAAAAAAAAGAAAGGCTTATCTCCAAAAAGAATCACTAATAAACTTTAAGCCTATAGGCAAGGACTCGCGCCAAAAAGGCCAAGTATGCGCCCCATCTCTGACCCTATATTCATGTGGTATTTGCTTAACTAAAAGTTCTTTATGTAATTGGGCATTTCCTAGGGTAAGAAAATCATCATCCCCACAGTCAAAATATATTTTTACTGTTTTTAACAGCGCTGGATCTTTGGTTTTAACAAGGTGAAGTACATCGTATTCTTCATAGCTTTTATTGAGTCTCTTTTTACCTTTCGCACCTACCATATCGGGCATAGCTTTTGAAACATATCCATTCATAGATTCTTGATCAGAAGTAGTAACAGATTCCTCTGTAAATACAGCAGAACTAAATGCGGCACAGGCTCCAAAATATTTGTCATACTTTAAAGCTAGTTTTAAGGAACCAGCTCCTCCCATAGATAGGCCGCTTATTCCTGTATATCGTTTTCCTTTACGAACGCGGTATTCACTTTGAATATAAGGCAGCAACTCTTTCATAAACATATCTTCAAAAGGGTAGGTGCCATCTGTTCTGTTCATATAAAGTCTGTCATCGCCATCGGGCATAACAATTACCATTTCCTGTATATTTCCCTCTTCAATTTCATGATCTACTATGCGTTGCATCCCACCTGCTTCTATCCAACTTGTTTCGTCACCGGTATAACCGTTTAAAAGATAAACCACGGGATAATGACGTTCAGAATCTTCATAGCCATCTGGTAAGTAAATCGAATAGTTAACCTCGGTATTCAAAAGCGCACTTTTCATACTCAGGCTCTCCATGAGTTTGCTTTGCGCAAAAAAGGTACTAGAGATTGTAAACAGAAGAAGAAATAGGTAGTGTTTTTTCATGAATATTTATATTTCAATTGATTAGTGAGCTACTTTAAGTGTTTCAAGATAATAAAAGGATTCAATAAAGCCATTAATAATAACAGTAGAGTTTGTTACATCCGGTACATCCGCGTTCAAACGAAAATAGTTAAAGAGGGTTTCCTTACACTGCTTTTTTCCTTGCCTACCTAAAGGTACTATACCTTGCCCCATCGGTAATAATCCCAGCCTACATTTTTCCAAACCCGGCAACAGACTCCATGCCTATAATTAATTGCTACTCATCTCCTACCCTATACTAGTTTAACCAAGATCCATTGCTACAACTCTGTGTCTTTATCTAATGCGGGCGCTCTGCTTTGTTATCATACCCTTATACTCCTAGTTATAGTATCTTAGTATAATAACTTTATGATTACTACGCAACTAGCTGCGTTATGTATCCTTTTAAAAAATAACATAATGAAATATGCATTCCTGCTTAGCTTATTAATCTGCTGTTCATGTACTGCATCATCACAAAAGAATAAGCCTAATATAGTGCTTATAAACGTTGATGACTTAGGTTGGAGAGATGTAGGGTATATGGGCAGTCAATATTACGAAACACCCAATATTGATTACTTAGCAAGTTTAGGTATGGTGTTTACTAATGGTTACGCAGCTTCTGCAAATTGCGCGCCTAGTAGGGCTAGTTTAATGACTGGTAAATGGACACCTCGTCATGGTATTTATACTGTAAACTCCTCTGAAAGAGGCGCATCAAAACATCGGAAACTTATACCTATTAAAAACACAATAACATTATCAAAGACCTTTGAGAATATCCCAAATACATTAAGTCAAAACGGATATATAACCTGCCATGCTGGAAAGTGGCATTTAAGCAAAGACCCCTTAGCCTATGGTTTTAAATTGAATATTGGTGGAGGACATAATGGATACCCTGCTAGTTATTACCCACCCTATAAAAACGTAAATATTGACGGAGCTAAAGATCAATATCTCACGGATTTGATTATGGAGAAAACCTTAAAATTTATTGATACAGTTCGCAGTCCATTCTTTCTAAATTATGCTCCTTATGCCGTTCACACGCCGATTAATCCCGTGAAAGATTTACTTGGAAAATACAAGGAGAAGTCACCTTCTAATGGTCAGAACAATCCAGAATACGCAACTATGATAGAAAATCTAGATCGAAATATTGGATTGCTAATTTCCAAATTAAAGAAAACAAAGGTGTTCAATAACACGCTTATTGTTTTTACTTCAGATAATGGTGGATTATATGGAATAACAAAGCAACATCCATTAAGAGCGGGTAAAGGAAGTTATTATGAAGGCGGTATTCGCGAACCATTTTTCTTTGTTTTAAATGATAAAATTAGAGCAAATTCTAAAAGTGATATTCCAATTTCTAATATCGATTTATTTCCAACAATTTTGGCGTATGCTGAAATTAACAGGAAGCAGTTAGTATTGGATGGAATAAGTCTTAAACCACTATTGGAAGAAAAAGTAAAAAAAATGGATAGGCCTTTATTTTGGCATTTTCCTATCTACTTACAGGCATATAATGTTCATGGAAACGAAAATCGCGATTCACTTTTTAGAACAAGACCTGGTTCTGTTGTGCGGTATGGGAATTGGAAGCTGCACTACTATTTCGAAAATAATGAAGTGGAACTATATGATTTATCAGAGGATATTGGAGAGCGACAAAATTTGGCAGAACGCTTGCCAGTAAAAACAGAAGAAATGCTAGATCACCTTAAGAACTGGTGGAGTGAAACTAACGCGCCAATCCCAACAAATATTAACCCTGAATATGAAAGGTGAAGTGCATAAACGAGAGCACAATGCTCTAAAAAATAATAGCCTATACCCGACTAAATTTAAGGGCTGTTGTCGGAAACTGTCGGAATACCAAACGTTGTGAATACTATCAAAAAACTAAGGGTTCTAGTGCTATTTTACGTCATACGACATTGGATGTCGTGTACTATACTTATTTAAATATTTATTTTTGCTTAAAATTATTTATCATGAAACATTTTACTTCCCTTTTTCTGGTCGTTTTTTTACTATTTGGATGTAGTGATGACGACGATAACTACCACGATTATTATTTAGAATATACTAGTACTGTACGTGCAGACGTTCCAGATGAATTTATTTTTGGCCGTACTTATCGAATTAATGTTACCATAGAATTACCAAATAGTTGTTATTATTATTACAATCAATATGATTACTTCTATGAAGGAACCACAAGACTTATTTACCCTATTGTACATATTGACGAGGGTGTTACTTGTACTCCAAATAGCAGAGAAATCACATTTTCAATACCAGTACAAGCCCTACAATCTGAACCTTATATTTTTAAATTTTATCAAGGGGAAGATACGGATGGACAAGATATATTCTTAACTATTGAAGTTCCCGTAAATTAAAATGAATGCCCCTAAGTTTATACTAAAATTCTTGCCTCAAGGAAATTTTATTCTAAAACACTAGAATCTAATTTAATAGCAGCAAAAGTAGAAGAATTCATATATCCTATGGGTTCCCGTACTAGTTAATAGGGTAAAAGCAACATAATTATTAAAAAAATAGGTTGCGCTATGAATGGATAGGAAAAGGTAAAAAGCAAATTAAAGTAGCGGTATTTCCAACTTCAAAAGCGCAATTTATAATAGAAATTAATGATACTTCCTACCCGTTTATTTTTGATAACAACTACAAATTAATTAGTAAATAAAAATCATTTAGGTTAGACTAGGGGCATACAGCAAAAAGGAAAATAACGTTAAAAGTATGGTTAACTTCTTTGATAAAACTCCATAAAAGTCTTAGCTTTTCAAGCTTTCCTTTCCATTTGAAGCTAGCTTTATGGAATTATTCCCTAAGAGATTAAAACCTATTTAGAAATACCTAAAATTAAACCCAGGCATATTTCTCTAAGTTGTGGGTAGAAACCAACACCAAAAGAGGCAACAGCGATACTCTTTTACTAATGTGGCGGCCTCTAAATTTGGTCAATTACTTAGCACAAAGCTGTACTAAATAATTAAAAGGTTTTCC
>RCNB010002207.1_pt1 | contig 12033 bp, 15 predicted proteins | sample 2041321 | NCBI WGS metagenome assembly RCNB01 (sample SAMN09708232, study PRJNA481090) | Marine sediment metagenome, whole genome shotgun sequencing project. | reverse complement strand
TATGTAGCATATTTGAAAAAATATATTAGATTAATTTTATCTAATAATATAAATCGAAGCAATATATATCAAGATAAATGATATTTTGTCTTAATACCATTTTTTATGAAATGTTTTTTAATATTTACTAAAAAAATACATCCTTAAAATAGAACATAAATTCAGAAAACCATATAAAAAATGACCAACATTTCTTAATTAAGGGGACCTACAATAACATCAAAAAGAACTTACCTCCTAATGATTATGGCTGTCTTTTCAGCTAGTATAAGTTCATATTTTATGTTGGGACTGCTCTCTACCAAACCTGTTTCATGCATATGCCATCTAAGCGGTATTGATATCGAATTTTACGAGGATAGAGCCTGCACCAAGAAAGTATACGTTTTAGACTGGAGAGTAATGAAGGTAGATAAGGAATTTAACAAGACTTTATACATTAAAAACTCAGGTGAGACTCCAGTCATTCTGAATATGAATATTTCAGATTATATCCCCCCCGATATTAAGGACCTGATGTCCATGTCATGGGATATTGAGGGATTATCCCTTCTTGTTGGTGAAAGTACTCACGCCACATTTTCATTGACTATTAATAAATTGATTAGAGGGATTAATGAAATAGACTATAATATCACAATCTCTGGCACTGAATAGCAGGAGTATTTTGATTTTTCTAGCTAAGTAAACCTTCTATATCCGATAATGATTTCATAGTTGAGGGGTTCTCTTGGTTTACTGTCCAAGTGTGCGCGCGCATACATCCGTTTGAAGCGGTAACTCAATTCAGGTGAATAGCAAATGGGAGAAAATAGGGAAATCTGGGCCTTATTGACTATTTCTCTAATTGGGCTACTACAGACTTTCTTCTTTATTGGACCAAATATAATTGTGACCACCAATAGTATTCCCGTTTTTTTACTCTTCACTTCAGTATGTGTACTTGGAGCTGTAGCTACAGTATTACCCCACAAGTGTGGGCATAAAGGTCTCCCAAATACACTAGATCCTGTCAGGTATACCGATTATATGGGAGTGCAGTTTATTCATGGGCATCACAAGCTATGTGGTGGATTCAAGAACCATGAGATAGAGTTCAAAGGAAAATCTATCTGTGCAGCCTGCCTTGGTCTTCTGATAGGAGTGATAATAGCTTGGTCAATATCTTTTCATCATTTTATATTGGGGTTCAATTATCCTCAAACAACTGGATACCTAGGATTAGTATTCACATTTCTTGGGTTAGTTTACATACCTCTACTAAAACCAGAAAACTCCCTACTGAGGACATTATATAATAGTCTCTTTGTTGTAGGATTTGCACTGATTCTGGTAGTAGTAGATAATAACGGAGTGTCTGCTAACGATTATCTTATTATCGGGCTGTCACTTTTCTGGATGTATTCAAGAATTCAATTTTCCAGCTGGGGGCATAACCAGATATGCAGTCACTGTGATAACCCCTTTGATAATTGTGATTAACGCTTTCTCTTTAAGAGGTAACAATCGAAGAAGGAGACGCATATCCAATACTAAAAACAATCAAAACGACAAATCCTTCAGGTATATATCAAGTAGACAACCTATTTGGGTCAAAGTTGAAGGATTGTGGTTTAGACGATTATTCCAAGATTAGGGTAATAATAAATAAAGATAATGAGAAAAGGTTGATTGAACTCTAAATCCTTCTCTCAACTGCTATGGTACATTTAGTGACTAGGGCAGCAATAGCTCCTAGGGCAGCTAACTGCGGAACAATTAGTACACCGATTACTCCCCCTGTTACTGGGAACTCAATCAGTTTTTCTCCCTGTTCGTTCCTTATTACTACGCTACGTATATTACCTTCTTTAATCAATTCTTTTACCTTACCAATTAGGTCATCAGCTGATACCTGGAACTCTTCCCATACAGTTGGTTCGACTAGGGTCCCACACTTAGAGCAATATTTTGAGTCATCCTGTAATTCGTGACCACATTTCATACAATAAACCATGTTATATTAGTAAAATGGTGGGTAATTATTAGTAGTTTTTGAATTTATTTGGGGGTATTCGGTTTATTTCTCAACTGCATAGTCGATAACATTATCAACTTGGAGTCATCTCCCTCAGTTGAATTGGGTATAATTGTAGTTGGCTATGAAGTAGTTACGAATGTCATGTCTGGTATATACTCAGCATGGCGAGTTCCCAACCTGAACCGTGGAGGTTTTACGCTTTGAATATCCAAGAAATGAGCTTCATGGAGAAGTTAGTCGGAGTAATCACTGTACCCGGTGAAACATTCAAATATATCACCGAGAAAGACCTGAAAAAAGGGCTCATAGTTATCTTAGTAATGGCGATATTGTCCGGATTGGCTGGTGCTACATATTTTTCAAAAAGAGATATTGACACACCATTTGGGGATATTAGATTCCAAATGTCTCCATTTGTGGCAGTAATAAATTCTATTACCTACCTAACACGTTGGTTTGCTCCGTCACTTTTACTAGCAGTATTCGCAAAAGTTATGATTGGTGTAGGTAGTGCTAAAAGACTTCTAGCTATGACCTCCTTTGGTTCGATACCTCTGTTGGTGCAACAAATATTACGTGTTATTGACTCTCAAATCATTACCTCTGCGGAAATAAAACAGATAATTGCTTCAAGTTTTTCCGGGGATGGTTTTGTTACCCGGTTTCTGAATGAGGGATTAAAAGTATTGAATCTATTTGGGATTATTACTGTAATACTGACTGTTTATGCTGTTCGCGAAAACTATGGTTCCTCAACAGGAAAAGCAGCTCAGGTCACTGTGTTTGCTTACTTAGCATATGTGTTTATCCGGACACTCTTACCGTTAATTTAGCTCCCAATTGTCAGGTTTTCTAATACTCTAACTGCGTTTTCAGCGTCTTCACTTTGTACAAGTATATGATCCCTGAGATATGTTGAAATAACGTAGATACTAATACCGGCATCTGCAAGCTTCTTTGAAACTGTAGCCATGAAACCAACTATTGATAGATCCAATACTATGTTGAATGTTATCAGTTTGTAAGTACCAGTCTTTTCATAGTTTGTGAAATTTTTTTTCACTTTATTCCATTCAGTATTCCTAGCTACGATTGAAACCTCTTTGTAGTCATATGTGATAGATGAGAAAGATGCAAGACTGTTGAGAGACTCCCTGGCTTTCTTCTCCTGTTCCAATCTCAAGCTAACAATGATATACTCCTCTGTGTCAAGCTGTATTTCTGTTCTTGAGAGTAGTTCTTTAACTCCCTCTTCGACTTCCATAATATTCCCCCATCTAATCTAGATGTATACACTACGTTTTCCACTTTTCGATACAAAAACGCTAAATCTGTAGAGATTAGCGAAGAATGTAATGGATCACTATCAATTGGTTAAAAAATACACTGAGATACCTGCCCAGGTGGTCATGAAGAACGAGTACAGCGGGAGTTTATGTCAGACCTGAAACCGTTCACAGATAATATTGAATATAGTAATGTGGGAAACGTTATTTCACATTTCCCAGGAGAGGGCCGGAAGGTAGTAATCTTCGGTCACGCAGATGAGATAGGATACTATGTAATGGGAATCACTGAGGACGGATTCTTAAGATTGACAAGAGGTAGATCAAGTGTTGTTGGCTATCCCTACACTGTTGTCGGTCAGAAAGCCCTTGTAATAAGTGATTATGGTGATATTCGAGGAGTCTTCATATCCCATTCAGGTCACGTAATGAAAGGATTGCTCCATTAGATGTATCAAAAATATTTGTAGACATCGGAGTATCCAGTAGAGCTGAAGCTGAGGAGAAAGGTCTTCACGTTGGTTGCCCTGTAATCTGGAACCCAGTTACAGAGCGGATGGGATCAAGAATTTATGGTAAAGCAATGGATGACCGATTCACGTATCCTATAATGCTTGGGCTAGCTGAGAAGATACATGGGAAGGATCTTAATTGTGACCTATATTTAGCGTCAACAATCCAGGAGGAGTATGGATTCAGGGGTGCATGGGCTCTCGCTCGCCGAGAATTTGATATATCTATCGCTTTAGACATCGGGATCTGTGGAGATTATCCATCACTACCAAAGAGTAGGATGCCAGTCAAGCTTGGTGGGGGCCCAGTAATCGCATACAGGGATAGCTCAATTATTTACAATATAGAGACAATCAAGGAACTACGTACTGTAGCAGAGAAGTACAATATTCCATACCAGCACGGAATCTTTGAGGGGTATGGTAGTGACTCACAGGCAATGGTCTCAGGAGGAGCAAGGCCGAACCTTTTAGCTACACCAACAAGGTATAGTCACTCTCCATTCGAGATGATGGACTTAAAAGACTTCGACCCTACAATTGAGCTTCTTTACCGGTTCGTCACCGATTAAACACCTATTTTCAATACAATTTTATTAAACTTCATTATCTTTGCTCTATTATGTCGATCAAACCTTCTGAATACAGCAGACTGAGCCTAAAAGATAGGAGAAGACTTCTGAAAGAACATGCAGACCTGACTGAAGAAGAATTAAACATAATCGACCCCCACGGAGGTTTGAGCCTTGAGTCAGCTGACCATATGATAGAAAACGTTGTGGGTATAATTTCCATCCCAATAGCTATTGTTCCCAGCTTGAAAATGAATGATCAAATCTACTATGTACCAATGGTAACCGAACAGAAAAGAACAATTACTATGACCAACATTGGGATTGAGTTATCCAATGAAACAGGTGGATTCACCGCTGAAAGCACAGATCCAATAATGATTGGTCAGATACAGATACTGAGAATACCTGATTATGAAGATGCTTACAAGAAGGTTATGAAACAAAAAATTGAATTACTCAAACTGGCCTGTACTATTTCTCGTTCACGCAAAGCTGTAGACCTTCAAATGAGAAAATTCAATACAGCTGTTGGTCCGATGGCTGTTGTAGAGCTAATGGTAAACGTAAGAGACTCGATGGGGGCCAATATTGTCGACTCAATGGTTGAATTAATTGCTCCAATAATTCAGGAACTTACAGGGGGTGAGGTAAAACTCCGGATATTATCGAATCTAGCAACCCGTAGACTCGTCACAGTTAGAGTAAGAGTAACCAAAGATAAACTCGGTGAAAATATCATAGACAGTATTCTAGATGCCTATGCTTTTGCAGAGGTAGATCCATATAGGGCGTCAACTCATAACAAAGGAATCATGAATGGAGTTGCCTCCGTTTTATTAGCTACAAGCAATGATACTAGGGCTGTAGAAGCTGGTGCACATGCATATGCTGCTATTGATGGACGCTATAAGCCCTTATCAAAATGGTGGAGAGGTGAAGAGGGGAACCTGATGGGAAGTTTGGTTATGCCGATGGCCCTCGGAATAATCGGGGGGTCAACTGCTACTCACCCAACATCAAAACTATCCTTAAAGATTCTAGGAGTTAAAACTGCAATTGAATTAGGTCAGATAGCAGCTGCAATAGGTTTAGCTGCTAATTTGGGAGCACTCTACAAATTGGTTACAGATGGTATAACAAGCATCAGCTAAGCTTATCCCTTAATCCAAATTCTATAAACATATGCCCCATGTCTACCAACCTGCAGAGGACTCCCAGCTCCTATTAAGACATGCTTATCCAAAGTTCCGTGGGTCAATCCTTGACATGGGTACTGGGAGTGGCTATCTAGCCATAGAGGCAACATTCCACCCTGCAGTTACAACTGTTGTAGCCGTAGATATCAACCCTGAAGCTGTTAAAGCAACAAAACTGAGGGTTAGATCAAGAGGAGTTGAAGTTGATGTACGACAAGGGGATCTCTTTACACCAATACATGATGAGACATTTGATTTGATAATGTTTAACGCCCCTTATCTCCCCTCAGAGAGAGAATCAGATGAACCCTCATGGTCTGGTGGAATAATAGGGAAAGAGATTCTAGTTAAATTTCTCAATGAAGCAATAAAATACCTAAATCCATATGGAGAGATACTAATTATCTATTCTGATCAGACAGGTATTTCGGATGATGATTTGAGTAAAAATTATTATTTTAAAATTTTGGAGGAGTATCCTCTATTTTATGAGAGTTTATTCTGTGTTCTTCTACGACCGCGTTATCCTTTCTGAACTCCCAGATAGAATCCCCCCATGAAAGCAGCTCCAAAAGGCGCATGAGCAATAAAATCAATCAGTAAACTCTCAGATCCAGCTGCCATCCCAGCTAAATCGCTTGCCCAAGCAGTTAATGCATCATAATTTATATCGATCACATTCTGGTATGCTAGGTATTGTAAACCTAGAAAGCTTAAACCAATTATTGCAGCAACTAATTTAGCGGCTTTTTTAAGGGCCCATCCCGAGAAGAATCCTCCAATACCTCCAATGCCTAATTCACCGGCAATTGGTGTAAGGATGCTTGATAGATCGAGCATGTTGAATACTAACTAAATTTCGAAATATATAAGCGGATAGTTTATCCTACTAAAATTTGAGTACCCGCTTTTCCTTCGAGAGCATCAACCGCTTTATCTAAGGAGGTTATTATGGCAAAATCTCCTCCATCCTCTACGAATCTCATGCATGCTTCAACTTTTGGACCCATGCTACCAGGAAGGAAGTGTCCTTCAACCATATATTGCTTGGTCTGAGTCACTGTCATCACCTTTACATCTCTTTCAGTTGGTTTTCCATAATCTAATTTAGCGCATTCAACATCGGTAAGAATTAGAAATATGTCTGCGCCGACTTCTTTAGCTAGAACTCCACCAGCCCGGTCTTTGTCGATAACAGCGTCAATACCGTGAAGACATCCTTTTTCATCTTTGATTACAGGAATTCCTCCACCCCCGGAAGCAATCACTATGATCCCCGTATCCACCATCTTTTTGATACTTTTTCCTTCAACTATTTCTAGAGGTATAGGGGATGGTACAATTCTCCTCCAAGTTTTATCCCCGTTTGGCTTCACCTGTTTTACAATCCAGTTGTTGCTTAATGCAAGACTTTTTGCTTCTTTCTCAGAATAAAAGGGTCCAACTGGTTTATGGGGGTCCTCAAAGTCTGGGTCATCGGGATCAACCTGAACTTGTGTGATTACTGTGGCTATTTCAAAGCCATCTCCTTCCAATATATTGTGAAGGTTTTGCTGAATCATATAGCCTATCTGTCCCTGAGTCATTGATCCAAGGACTACGAGGGGCTGAGGTGGAACCATTCCCTGAGCTTGTTCCTGTTGGATAGCTAAATTACCAACTTGAGGGCCATTACCATGAGTAATAACAATATTATAGCCCTTTCTTACGATCTCTGCAATCTGTGTGCAGGCTGTCTTGATATTCTTCATCTGTTCCTCTAGTGTACCTTTTTCATGAGGTTGCTTGATGGCATTACCTCCTAAGGCTATCATAACTCTTTTTTTCACAGTAGGCATCCTCTTTTGAGAGGCTAAGTACGTAGTAAATCGTAGTTAAAATATTTGCTGGAAAAAATCTCCAATAATAAGGGTTATAATTGTAAAATTTTAGATATTATGGTACTTCGTATTCTGAATTGCTTACCTCGAATGAATACCCACTCATGTTCAGGCCAAATCCAGGTCCAGAGGAAGATAGGATTGGGTGCCAACATATAGACTTGATCTGCTATTCTGTTTAATTCTTGCATTAATGAATCAGGATCTGGGACATGTTCAATGACATGGCAGCATACGACCGCAGCAAACTGCTTATCTTTGAATGGTGTTGGTGCTGGAGAGGGCTTAATCTGAATAAAGTTCGGAACAATATGAGCTGATATATCCACATTGATATCCCCGAAAGCTGTATCTTCACATCCATAATTCAGTACAGGTTTGTTGACTGTAATAGCGTATTGCCTCGCTTTTTTGAATGCATGTCTTCTCTCGCCTATTTTGAAGAGATTTTCTATGTGAACCCAGAATGAGCCTGCAATACTCATTGAGCCTAGTATTAAGAGCTGCCACCACTTGAGGCTGTATGGGTTCATAGCACGATTATCCACCAGTAACGTATAAACTTCATGGAGTAATGTATCAGGTTGACACTTTTTTCTCTATTATCTTAACGCCATTCTCTGTTCCAATATATGCGATATCAGCGTAACCGAGGAATAGCCCTGTTTCGAGAACGCCGGGTATCTTTTTAAGTTCTAAATCAAGCACAGCAGGATCACTGATCTCCCCAAAGCCTACGTCAACAACGAAGTGACCGTTATCCGTTACTACCGGACCAAGTTTTCCACTCCCCACTCTGAGCTTCGTAATTCCACCCATTTTAGTTAATCTTCTAGTGACTGGTTCAATAGCAAACGGAAGAACCTCAATAGGAATTGTCCTCCCCTCCCCAAGTGTACCTGCAAGTTTTCGTTCATCAGCAATTATAATGTAGTATTTGGCTGATGCCGCAATGATCTTCTCCCTAAGGAGAGCAGCACCACCACCCTTTATCACATTCAGTTTTACATCCAGTTGGTCTGCTCCATCCACCGCTAGGTCCAGTTCGGGATATTCATCGAGGGTGGTTAGCTCGATACCTTCTCTAACAGCATCTATTGAAGCCTGATAACTGGTAGGAACTGCAAGGATATCTGAGAGTTTTCCTGTCTTCAGTTTTCTACCTACTTCCCTGATGAAATGGACGGCTGTGCTTCCACTTCCCAGACCGATAATCTGACCGCTTTCAACGTGTTTTGCTGACGCTAAAGCAGCCTGTTTCTTTGCTGCTTCAACCCAGGCCATTTTTATGCCTCAAGTTCAAGTTTCTCTAATTCTTCCAGCTCTTTGAGAACTTCTTTTCTAAGCTGCTCTAGTTTCTCCTCAACATCAGAACCAGGTCTTTTCTTTGGAATATCTATCTCAGGTTTGTCTACTGAATCCCCGATTTTTGTAGTTGTGACCGTAGGTTTTTTCTCAACTTGTTCTTGTGGTTTCTCCTCGATTATATCCAGTTTTAGTTCTTTGAGTACCAGATCTATTCTTGACTGGGTTGTATTCAATGTAGCTTCAAATTTCTTTAAGATATCCGTTCTGATGAGTTCCAACTCGTTGAGTGTGACGACGAGTTCAGCCTGCTTCAGTTCTTCACTACTTTCCTTTAATTCTAATTCATAACTCTTGGATAGTTTGAGGCGTTCCTCTTTGTTTATCTCTCCTTCATCTTCAGCTTCAAACAGACGTCTGAGTACCAAGCTGATTATTTCTTTCTGCAAGCTGAGAGTTCGAATCTTACTTCGTGCCTCCTCCGCCTCTTTGACGTTCACCTTTCTTTTAATCTCAGGAAGTTTTACAGCCCCCTTCTCAAATACGGGTGCGATTACTGTAAATGGTTTCTGTTCCTTTGATTCAGGTGTGTTCTCCTCCGGTGTTTCATCAGTGTTTAGGGAGTTACTTGTTGCCCTCATGAATAAATAAACTGAGGCACCGCCGATTACTAGTGCTGCAAATCCAATCCCAATTTCTGCTGAGGAGAGAGACAATTCAGTTCATTTTAGGATTAAACAGCCTGAATATATAAGCCTAAGCCCATTTAGGGCATAATTATTAAGCATTATCTCTTTTCAAGTGAATAAAGCCTGATTGACCTGTCAGCAGTAGAGGTTATAACTTGATACATTCTATAACTGTACAGCATAATAGGTGGGTGACTATGGATGATAAAAGTCGGCTCCTAGGATTGGGGAAGGTAAGTCCCAAGGTGTTACAAAGAACTGTTATAGCTAATCTTCCAATGGATGAATCCCCTGGTTTAGATGGAGGAACAGTAAGATTATCCGGTAAAACCCTGATATCCCACAGCCCTTCTATTGGAGTGCCCTTAGAGGCTTTGGGTTTCTTCGCTTTCCATTATTCCGTATCCAATGTAGCTGAGCGATTTGGAAAGCCCCAAAATCTGATAACTGGCATTTACCTCCCAGTAAATAGCACTGAAACAGAACTAGATATAATAACCCGGATTTTAGGTGAAGAAGCACGCAAATACAGTGTAACCGTTGTTGCTGGTCAGACTTCTACATATGTTGGACTTGAGATCCCACTAATTACGTCGACTTGTATTGGTGAACCGATCCGAAAAGTTATGAAACCCCAGCCTGGTGATGTTGTATTATTCACAGGAAAGGTGGGCAGGGAGGCATTATGGCTGAAATCAGTCTCTCTAGGAGAAACTTCTGAGGAATGGAGAAATCTTACACCGTTACCAGTAATTTTACGTCTCCAGTCAGTTGAAGGTATAAGATTGATGCATGATATTTCTGAAGGTGGTGTAAAGAGGGCTCTTAAGGAAGTGGCTTCAGTTTACCCCCATAAAATGGACATCATATCAAACAAGGTTCTCTATGCTAAAGGAATTGAAGTTTTAGAACAGGACCCACTTCGTGCTCCGACCTATGGGTCTCTCATTGTCATAGCCTCTCCCGAATGTGTTAATCAAGTTTTAGATACTTGTGGAGAATTGGGTGTCTCATGTGAATGCGTCGGCTTCGTTGCAGAGGGTGAAGGCGTATACATTGATGGCGAAGAGGTTAGGGACCTTGACAGGATGGCTATTGACTGGGTTTATGGTTCCTTCGAAGAACAAGATGATATCCTTATTGAGCTCAGGGATTCTATTAATCAGCTGGTGAAAATTCCCGAATTCAATAATTTGATACCCCAAGTGGGGTCAAATATGGTATACGCTAAAACCGGTGCAGAGTCTCCTGATGATGTTGCTTCTATAGATGGTAGAATTATTTCCTCTAGGAAGGGACCTCGTCTGTGTGGAGATATAATGTATTCTGGGTCAAGATTCACTAGTTCAGTAATACTGGAAGCATACAAGGTTAACCCAGAGATGAGAGCAGCTATCAGCATACGAGGTGGAGATGACTTATCCGATGCCTTAACGAAACTTGGATACCGAGTAAAGATAATCTCCGATGTAAAGAGCGATGTTTGCCTAGGTACCCAAACTGTTGTTGAAGCCGATGAGTTATACACTGTCTATTATCACCTAGGTGCATTCGGAATTGAGCCAACCATCACCATAATTGGTAGAAAACCCAGTGAACTATTGGAGATTATACAGAAACTGATTACTCATATTCAATAGATATTACATCTGTAATAATAATGGATACAATTTGGGAGAGTGGGACTCCAGTCTCATAAGATAATTGCTAGACTGAGAAGTTTATTACCGTACATTAACACCAATTTTAGTCGATATATCTGACTTTTTTAATTGAAACTCAGCTTTCTCGGATAAGCCTTATATGCCTCTTCTAAACTGGATGTTGCGAAGGGGGGGAGCTAGGCAGCAAGCCTGGCTGAGAGGACGAAGGTCGTCGACCCCTGAACCTGATCCAGGTAATACTGGCGGAGGAAAAAATGAAATGAGTAATAATATAAATACAAAGGTCCTCGCAGAGGTCGCAATTCTAGTTGCTTTGGCAACTGTTCTGAGTTTCATACGGTTTGTGGTGTTTCCTCAAGGTGGCGGTGTCACCCTAGCTAGCATGGTTCCACTGCTAATTTTATCGTATAGACGTGGCTGGAAGGTAGGAATATTCGCCTGTCTAGTCTATGGTGTTATTCAGTTCTATCAGGATCCATACATGTTCAGTCTAGCACAAGTAATACTTGATTACCCCATTGCTTTCGGTTGTATCGGTCTTGCTGGCTTTTTTAAAGATGGAAAAGAACTGATAGGAGCAGTCGTAGGCCTTGGTGGAAGATTCATAGCACATATTATTTCAGGTTACGTCTTCTTCGGTCAATGGGCTCCAGAAGGTATGGACCCACTAGTTTACAGCATAATATACAATGGTACATACATGCTACCTGAAATCGTCATTAGCGGGATCTTTGTATATCTACTAGTGAAACGTGGTATACTAGAGATGAGTCTCTAATCACATTCTTTTTTCTTAAATATTTTAACTATAAAGAGTCCTACATGTTACGCGCGCGTAGCTGATCAGAATTTCTATATAATTTATTTTTTCGGAAAATAATAAAAAATTGGAAGTGCTACTTTAGC
>RCNB010002206.1_pt1 | contig 12037 bp, 9 predicted proteins | sample 2041321 | NCBI WGS metagenome assembly RCNB01 (sample SAMN09708232, study PRJNA481090) | Marine sediment metagenome, whole genome shotgun sequencing project. | reverse complement strand
GTTTAAGTTCAAGAAAGGCGATAATTTTAACCACAGGAATACATTGAGTATTTCGAGGATTAAAATTTGAGCCTGACGCAGAAATTGAGCAAAAAGGGGCGTTTTGCAAAGGTCTCAAAATCTAAAAACTAATCTGGATAATTGCGCTTTAAGAACGGCTCCGGAAATCTTTGCCCAGGGAATCATTGTTATTATTGCAAAAAAGTAACGTTCGAAAAAATCGAGGAACTCCGAGTAGAACTTGAAAGGCCTTTGGATGAATCGAGCTTAACGGTATTTTTCGGCGCTAATCAGGATGATCTTGGGGATTACAGACCCGGCATGAATGCTGCCGGTGGAGTATCTATCCTTTTCTAATGAGCACCGCCCAGTAATCATCTGTTTTTTTCTGCTCTACGATTTTATGCCCTTCATCGGCTACAGACCTCGGAACATTTTCGATGGGCTCTCCGTCATCCAGGAGAACCTTCAGTGTTTGGCCTGTTGTCATCATGGCGAGATCCAGTTTAACTTTTACAAAATTCATTGGGCAGGCAACACCACGATAATCCATGAATACTTCTTCGTCATTACCCGCATTGCGATCCCTCATGTCCCTCTCGTCAATTTGTTTTTCCTTCTCACTCGTAAAGCGAAGTGAATCATCCATAGATTCATATAATGCCCCCATTACGGTGGACAGTTCATAAACCTCATGCTCCATATTCCCCAATTGCTCAAAATCCCTGTTGCACGCAACTGTAATGAGTTTTTTAAACCGCTTGTCAACTAAGCCCGCTTCAATAAAATGTTTGTCAAATGTGTTGAACACTTCGCGGTGGGATTGTGCTTCAATACCCCGTGTAATTAAAAGCATCCGTGATGCTGAAAAGGTCATTTTATACAACGCCTCATCGATTTTACTTCTGTCGGTAAACGACTTTCTTTCCTCTCGAAGTTTTTTTATCAAATCGCGATCCACATCGATGAGATCAAACAATCCTGCGGAGCATTCCCCTATGCCCTTGCCAACAACTGAAAAAACTTCCTTCGCTCCCCAGTCGAAATAGTGCTTCTTGTCATCATCAAAATTCGGGATATCGCGATATTTATCACAGATAGTCCTGATATCCGCTTCGCCGCAATCATCGATGTAGTGAGCAAATGAAACATATTTGTCCTTTTTGTTAATATAATGGTTTAAAAGCTCGGCCACAAAATCAGGCAGATCGCGGGCACTGATCATATCAATTTTTCTTGCAAAGCGCGAGTGCCCGTCTTTGGTGACTGATCCGGCAACGATATTATAAGCCGGATACATAATCTGGTTCTTACGTGCGGCTTTGCCCTGAAACCCTATATCAGCCGTTGAGTGAAGTCCGCAGGTATCGGGACATCCTGAAATGTGCAGCTTCAGAGCACTGATTTCATCAAGATTCAGGTCCGATATTTTTAGTTTCCTGAATATTGCCTGCAGAGCGCCCTGAGGAAGGCAGATTCCAAGGGTACAGGTGTTTGCACCTGTGCAGGCAATGCAATTGGCCATGAATTCCGGCCCGGTAGACATATCTGCTATGGCGATTGCAACCTGGTAAACATTTCCTAAATAGTCACCCGGAATATTCCTGATGTTCAGGTTCTGCTGGGTAGTGCAACGCAGCACGTTTTTGCCAAAATTAATCAGAAATTCAGCCAGTTCGGTGGCGTATTCACTGCTGAGATCTCCAAGAAGCACCGGAATCAAAACAGAGTATAATCCTGACTGCCTCTGCTTTCTTACAAACCGATGTTTCCAGAGATCAAAATCCGGAGACCGTATCTCAACCGGCTCAATAGGTATGCTCGGTGCTGGTTCGTTGTTCATATTTGCCACAATAAAAGGTTTAACAGGCTGCTTTTTCAGTTCCTCAAGCTCTTGGTGGTACAATTCAACAAATTCATCTCTGCCAAGCTTGTTCCAGAGAAACCGCAGCCGTGCAGCATGCTTGTTTCTGCGGTTTCCGTGCTTTGAAAAAAGCTGTTTTACCGCTTTGGCTACCATGTGGGTTTGATCTGCCGGAATAAAGTCGTGCAGCAGGTGTGCAACCCGAGGCTTTAATCCCATGCCGCCGGCCACGTAGACCCTGAATCCCTTTGCTCCATTTTGAACATGGGCAATAAAGCCTAGATCATTGAAGGTGGCGCCGGCATTATCATCTTTGGAGTTGGAAAAGGATATCTTGTATTTACGGGGTACAAGCCAGGAATCAGGTTCGGCAATCAAACGGTTTGTCAGGGAAAGAGCGTAGGGGGTTACATCAAAGACTTCATCTTCTGATATTCCGGCGTTCCATGAAGCCGTGATATTACGTACCGTATTCCCGCCGCCGCCCCTGGTGGCCAAGCCGACCTCATTCAGTTGCCGAATGACCTCAACAATATCTTTTAACACCACATCATGGATCTGGAGTCCCTGACGCGTCGTGATATGAACCGACCCGTTTCCGTATCTATCGGAAAGGCCGGTAACCGTTTTTAGCTGAAAGGGTGTTACACAGCCGCCGGGAACCCGGATGCGAACCATGTAGGTGCCTTTTGTGCGCTGGGCATAGACCCCAAAAGGTACTCGACGCGCTTTTAATTCCCTGGGGGAGATTTCTCCTTCATTGTATCTTTGAATTTGTGCCTCTAATTCGTCGATCTCGGCTTCAAGGGTTGGCGGTATTTCATAGAATCGGACCAGACCGCTTTCTGTTTTTTGGCTGCGCCTGTTGCGGTCAGAGATACTTGTCTTTAGGTCCGAACGGTTTTCATCTTCCGACCGATCTTTTGTAATTTGTTTTAGACTATTTCTAAAGCCTTCTTGTTGATCATGGACAATTTCTATTTTTTCGGGCTCTACATGATTGTTACGTATTTTGAAGGATTTTAGGGTTTCCGATCCATCAGACAGGGAAACAGTTACATAACTTATATCAGGATCATAGGCAAGGCTGATGTCTTCTTCAGAAGGGCGAGCCGGTGTGGTCGGGTGACTGTGATATGCCGCCGCCAGCTTGAACCCTTTTGCTCGTATGTCACGAACAGCGTCAAATTGCTCTTCGGGATCAAGGGAAAAATGTACATCCGATGCATCCGCATTTTTCATCCTGTACTGATGAATGATAACTCCTTCTTTTTCCGCAAGATAACCGCACGCTTCAATGGGCGCATCTTTTTTCGCGTGGTCTATAATGCCGGAAATGATGTTTTCAGTAATTTTCAACATATCTTTTTCCTTAATTGGTTGTTTTCAAATCACAGACAGGCTGTTGTTCATCGATGAGTTCCTGAATTGTCGGCACTTCCCCGCATAATCCACATTCCCTGTTCTTTCCCAGTTTGTGTTTTATAAACTCCATGGTCAAGATATCGAAAAAGAGCATTGAATCGGTCAACAGCGTCCCCGCCCCGGTCAGAAACTTCAATGCCTCGGACGTCTGTATGGTTCCCAACAAACCGGCAATGGCGCCAAGCACCCCGGCCTGAGCGCAGGTCGGAACGGCATCTCTGGGAGGAGGCTCTTCAAACACGCAACGCAAGCAAGCGGATTTTTCCGGCAAGACCGTCATGGTCTGGCCGTTGAAGCGAAGGATTCCGCCATGAGAAAAGGGGATGCCCTCCATCACACAGGCATCGTTAATTAAAAATTTCGCGGCAAAATTATCGGTGCCGTCAATCACAAAATCATACTCTCGGATAATTCCCCGGATGTTGTCAGCACAGACAAATGTATAATAGGTTTTGATTGTCACTTCAGGGTTTAGCGCCTCCATCTTTTCGGCAGCCGATGTTACCTTGGGGGTATCTATATCCTTGGTAAAGTGAATGATCTGTCGTTGTAAATTGGAAAGCTCCACCGTATCAGAATCAACAACGCCAATGGTCCCCACGCCTGCGGCTGCCAGATACAGAGCTGCAGGTGAACCGAGTCCGCCGGCGCCAATAATCAGAACCTTGCCGTTCATGATTTTGGCTTGTCCTTCCACACCAACATCTTTGAGAATGATGTGTCTGCTGTAACGTTCAAGTTGTTTTTCAGTAAAGTTGATCATAAAACCTCAGCTCTCTTTTTTGTTTTTCTGAATATTCATAGAAATCGTGGAGGTCGGATGCAAAACAAATGTCTTATTATCATCGGAAAATGATCCCCCTGACATCATAAATATGAAGTCGACTTCATCATTTTCCTGAACAACGGTTGTATTGAAATTTTTCCGTTTAACAAAACTGCCATTGACCTGAACTGAAACAGTTTCCGGCTTGGATACATTTCTCTCGTTGAGAAGATCTATGACCGTAATCGCTTTTTTATCGGTTAAATAATCTTCTCCATTAATTGTGATCATCATAACAAATCCTCTCCATTCAGATCATTTTGGTTTTGATATAATATAATGAGAACTTCTTCTTTACCGCCCTTGCCACCTACAAAATAATACCACAATGTGGTATTCTAAAATTAACATATTTGACTTAAAAATAAAAGTCAAACAAATATTTAAAAAAGAATAATTCAATTTGTTAAAAAGCTGCTTGAATAGAATGCCACTTGTGGTATTTTTTTGAAAGGAGTTTTATTGCAAGCTAATATTTTCGATGATAAGATCCCATAATAGACTTGCATGTCCTATTCGGAGTGTTTTTACTAAAACGTGTTGATTTTATAAATTTGAACCTATCTTCACGAAATGGGTTTTGGAATAACAATCCTTTATGAATTTTGAAAATGTGCTCAGACAAAAATAAAGCCGTTGGGCTCTTGGCCAAAGAACTTGCACCCTTCAGTTCTGTGGTTAGCAGTACATAATCGGCATTGTGTTGCTATAATTCCGCGATCACTATGCTGATGTTATCCTTTCCTCCAGCATCAATTGCAGCATGGAGCAGAGATTGGGCTTTGGTTTTGATACTATTATCGGCATTGAGGAGAAAAGTCATGGTTTCAAATGATATTTGCTTGTGAAGCCCGTCCGTGGATAGTATCAGAAGATCTTCGTCCCGGACCTGTAATCGGCCGGTTTCCGGCTCGGCAATTCCACATCCCACGCATTGATCCATGATGTGACGGGAGTAATGTGTAGGGACCTGTTCAGCCGTTATTTCACCTTCTTCCAGGAGGAACCGGGCAAACGTCTGGTCCTCGGTCACCTGGCGTAACACCCGGTCGCGCAGGATATACAGGCGGCTGTCTCCCACATGCACCCAGTGCGCGAATCTGTCTCGCAACAGAATACCGACAAGCGTACTCCCCATTCCTTTGAGGTCAGGATTTTTTTCGGTTTCGTCATGAATAGCGATGTCGATATCTTTCACCAGAAGTTCAAGCTCTTGTTGTTCCTTATCCATAGATACTTGCTGAATCCCAGCCAACCTGCCCATGATGATTTCAGCGGCATAATCACCGGCAACCTCTCCGCCCAGACCATCAGCCACTGCCAGTAAAACGGAGCCGTCAGACAGTTTCTTGATAAAATATCGATCTTCGTTTGATTTGCTGACAAGCCCGATATGGGTGAGGGCAAAGATATTCATTGTATCGGTGGATAATTCCGTAATGCCTTCTTCCACATGAACTTGTTTGTAAAAATCACAGTCCTTGCACGAACTCTGCTTTTCAGCAAATGTTCCCTGTAATTTCTCATTGCAGAAGGTCCCCGCAACCAACCAGCAGATTCTCCCGGCATTATTTCCCTCATTGAAGCCGTGAAAGGTGGGATCGATCGTCGCAGGACAAATGCCCAGTATATCAACCTTATTTCCTTCCGGCTCCCTTCCACACTTCATGTATTTCCAACAATTTTGCTTTTTCCGGCTCATATTTTTTTATTCTTCATTACTGGTATAGTATGTTTTCAAACTCGCACCCAATTTGTTCACTTTCAGCGTGAATTCCTCGAGCAGCCGGTTGAGCACTTCTCGATGCTGATCTTCGTAACTGAGCAAAAGCGTGGCCCTGTTTTCTTTTGCCGTCTCCGGATTCGGTAGACTGGAGGCAAACGTCCGGGCCAACGGCCGCAGCTCTTCCATTGCCTGGGGCACATTCCTGTATCTTGCTGCCGGATCTCGGCGGCAGGCTTTTAAAATAAAACTGCGCAGGGCGTCTGGCAAATTCGAAACCCTTTCGCCAGGATCAGGGATATCCCGAGTACAATGCATTTTCATCAGGAGGCTTGCGCTGTCCTCCGGATAAGGCCTTTTACCCGTGACCATCTCGTAAGCAGTAATCCCTAAAGCGTAAATGTCGCTCTGCTCGTTTGCGGCCTCTCCGTCGATCAGTTCCGGCGCGAGATACGGCAGCGCACCGCCGGGATGGTAGTCATTCGTGCCGATGGGGCAGGCTAGTCCGAAGTCGATAATCTTCAATCGGTCATCATGCTGCACGAAGATGTTCATTGTGTTGATATCCCGATGGACGACTCCTTTCCGGTGCGCATGGTCAAGCCCGCAGCAGATCTGAAAGAGAAAATCTGCTGCAAGGGCGAGGGGGAGGGATTTCAGGCGCAGGAGCATGTCTTCCAAAGATTCGCCCGCCAAATACTCCATGATGATGAAGAAGGTTCTGAAGCGTTCTTCGACGTCGAACACCTTAATGATATTTTCATGATTCAGGCCCGCGATGATTTTGGCTTCATTTCGGAAACTGATCAAAAAATCTGAATTCATGACCAGATCGTGACGCATCATTTTTATGGCCACGGGCATATTCCGGCCGGAATGCATTCCTTTATAGACAATGCTGTAGCCGCCACGCCCGATAATATCGGTTGCGATATACTTGCCGATAGATCTGTCCGCCGTCGGTCTTCTGGAATCAAATCGATCAGCCACAAGTTCCGTTAAAAAGTCAAGGAAATAGGGATCTTTTTGGGAAATGTCATCGAATTGAGACTTTTTCAGGCACCAGACCTCCATGTCGGTTTCAGCCTCGACATGTGCGCTCCGTGGCTCTCCGGTAAGAATTGACATCACGCCGACAATGTCCCCCTCTCCTCTGTGGCCCACAGGGTGCAGGCTTCCCTCTTTTTCAACGATAACAATGCATGATCCGCGTTGAATGATGTAAGCGGCGTCGCCGACTTCTCCCTGGATGATGAATCGCACACCCTTCTTGAAATGCTGGTAACTCATGTGGTTGAGCAGGGTGTTTTTGGGATCGAGAGAGACAAACCGTAAGAACTTTGTACGAAGATTTGCTGTTCCTTCTTCTGCCTGAACCCGCATGAAAAAATCGCAGCTCAGACAGGAATCACGTTTTTCGGCAAAGGTGCCCTGGAGCTCGCCGCCACAAAAGGTACCGGCCACTGCCCAGCAGAACCTGCCGGCGTATTCACCGGAATTGATGCCGGAAAATGAGGAATCCGTCGCCGCAGGGCATACCCCGAGCTCAGTTGTATTTTTTCCCCCGGGTTCTCTCCCGCATTTTTTATGTTCCCAGCAATTTATTCTCTTTGTTGCCATTGCTCAATCGATGTCTCCATCTCCAGGACCAGTTTGCGGCTTTTTTCAAAAAAATTTTCGGATCCGAATCTCTTTTCTTCATTTTTGAATTGTGTCAAAAGGGCGTGATCCTCTTCTGCCGAAAGTGTTTTTTTTACCATTTGAAAGAAAATATGGTCTTCACTGTGTATATGCAGTTTGAGCAGAGAAATATAGGACGCGAGATTTTCAAGGAGTGTCGTCGTTTTGATCAGATCACCATCTGCGTATCCTTCGATGGATTGCTCAATTTGGTCGATAAACTTCCGACCTCTCTCGTGCTGGTATTTTAAGGCAACAATTTCAACATCATAGCGGCCCTCTTTTATCTGAGACAGAAGCCCAAACATCAAAAACTCTTCTTTAAAGTGATGAAATCGGTCTGAAAAACTTTTGGAAAACTCAACCGCTTTTTCAAAAAAGGCCCTGGGCGGTCGCTGCCCCTTTTCGAGGGTCTCCTTTGCCAGAGAAAGGGTGTCCAGTGCTTGATGAATCAGGCCATGTTCCCTGACCAGGATATCTACAGATTTCATAGAATCTCTCTCCTTCCTCCATTAGCGCCATACATCAATATATTTCATCCTGCCTTTTAAGATGAAGAGTAAAGAATCCTGGCCCAAAGGACCAGGATTCTTTACTATCCTTTTTGGTTAAATGCCTTTAACCTTAATCTTGCGGCAGCCTTCCAGGATTTACAAGCAGAAAAAACAATGCCCCAAAAAAAGCACACCACCATGGCAACGAAGGCAACCTAATTAGCCAGCTTCTATATAGCACAATGTGGTATGTTAGTCAATATTTTTATGCTCTCTATTGATAAAGACCGGGGCGTTTGACTTAACTTCCATTCTTTCCTCATGCAATATCTCTGATGATGTCATTTCAGTGATGGATTTATCCTGTCCGGATAGAGTCTGCTTCCTGAAAAAAATACTTGACATATGATACCACATAGTATTACTTTATATTATCACAATATGGTTATAAATTGGAAAATTTTTTTAGAACTTTCATCGAAAGCAAACGGGAATTCAGCTTGGACAGTAAAGAATTTAAATATTTCAGGTACAGATTGGGCAAGACACAGCGGCAGATGGCACAGCTTCTGGGGATATCTCTTAAAGCTGTTCACAGTTACGAGCAGGGATGGCGATCCATACCGGGCCATGTGGAAAGGCAGATATTATTTCTAACCTCCAGATTGAAAGAAAATAGCAAAAACAGAAAGTCGTGCTGGGTAATAAAAAAATGCCCTCCTGAGAAGAAAAAAGAATGCCCGGCATGGGAGTTTCAAGCCGGAAAGCTTTGCTGGTTTATTAGTGGCACTATTTGTGATGGCAACGTTCATAAAAACTGGAAAGAAAAGATGAAATTGTGCCGATCGTGTGAAATTTTGAAATCCTTACTTTAACTTCTAATCAAACCAGAGGCTTTCTGAAACGGAAGAAACGGAAGGTTATAGAAGCTGAAGGAAGATAAAAGTAAGGACACTGTTTTTGGAGGCATGACATGATTCAAAAGAAGAATTATCGTTTCAACACCCAGGTTATTCACGCTGCACAGTCATCTGAAGACTGGCAAGGTGCAACGCTTCCTCCTATTTTTCAAACAGCTTCCCATCTGCATCCTACGGCTGAGAATCTGAGTCAAACCTTTGCCGGTAAAAAGACTGACCATATTTACATGCGGCTCACAAACCCCACAAATCGCATCCTGGAGGAAAAATTGACTGCCCTGGAAGGCGGCCTTGGGGCCGTGGTGATGTCTTCTGGCATGGCGGCAATTACTAATGCATGCATGGCGTTACTTAGGGCCGGAGATGAGTTTGTAACTGGTAATTCTCTCTTCATGTCCACATATCTCCTATTTATTAACGTCTTTAAAAAGTATGATATTACTGCGCGCCTGGTTGAATCCACTGATATTGAATCAATAGAAAAGGCCATAAACACCAAAACACGCTTTGTTTACCTGGAAACCATCGGAAACCCTAAGATGGATATTCCGGACCTTTCCCGTGTTGCAGAGATAGCACACAAACACGGAATCCCTTTATTAGTGGACAGCACCCTATCCACACCATATCTTTGCCGACCATTAGACCTGGGAGCAGATGTGGTGATTCATTCTACTACTAAATATCTGAGCGGGCATGGAGACGCCGTGGGTGGTGTTGTAATAGACGGCGGTAATTTTAAATGGTCAGAGGAGCGTTTTCCAGATTTCCAACCTTATATCGAGAGAAAGGGGCCCCTGGCTTTCTTAGACAAGGTTTGGCGTGAACATCACATTAATTTCGGGACCACTCAGGCTCCTATGCATTCCTATCTTACAGCACTTGGCCTCGATACACTGGCCTTACGTATGGAGCGCCACATGGAAAATACTCTATCAGTGGCGCGCTACCTCAGAGAGAGACCTGAAGTATGCTGGGTCAATTATCCCGGCTTTGAAGATCATCCCTCGCATGGTATTGCCCGAAAGCTGTTCGAGGATAAAGGATTTGGTGGAATGCTGACTTTTGGCCTTAAGGATCAGACAGCCTGCTTTCGATTCATAGACAGCCTGCGATTGATCTACCATCTGGCCAATCTGGGTGACTGTAAAACTCTGGCAATTCATCCTTACTCGTCTCAATATGTCTCGTTTGACGATGCTATCAGAGAAAGTCTATCCATCACCCCTGATATGATCAGGCTTTCAGTGGGAATAGAGGCGGTTGAAGATATCTGTGATGATCTGGGACAGGCTATCGATAGTTTAGGATAAACAATGAGTGAATACATAGAGCATGACATAAATAACGTTACGGTTGGGCTTGTTGAGAAGGAGTCGTATACTTTTGCCAAACCACCCAATGAAATAACACTTGAGAGCGGTGCAAGGCTTGGTCCGGTGACGATTGCATACGAAACCTGCGGTCAATTGAATGATGATAAAAGTAACGTAGTTCTAATTTGCCACGCCTTATCCGGAGATTCTCACGTAGCAGGTTATTACAGTGAGGATGACCCCAAACCCGGCTGGTGGGATATCATGGTAGGCCCTGGAAAGGGGATCGATACCGACAAGTATTTTGTTGTCTGTTCAAATATCCTTGGGAGCTGCATAGGATCCACCGGCCCTTGTACCTACAATCCCAAAACTGTCGAACCCTATGGGCTCGATTTTCCTGTGGTTACTATCGGGGACATGGTCAAGTGTCAGAAGGCGTTGCTGGATCATTTGGGAATAAAAAAGATCCTTTCGGTCATTGGTGGTTCTATCGGCGGGATGCAGGTTTTGGAATGGTGCGTCAGTTATCCTGAGATGGTTGTTTCTGCTATTCCACTTGCAACTACTACAAGACATTCAACCATGGCCATTGCTTTTAACGAGGTGGCCAGGCAGGCGATCATGGCTGATCCTAACTGGAATAATGGAGACTATTATTCAGGATCAAAGCCTGACCTTGGGCTTGCTGTGGCCCGTATGATCGGTCACATTACCTATTTGTCAGATGAGTCCATGCGCATAAAATTCGGACGGCGATTACAAGATAAAAGTGACTTTTCTTTCAATTTTGATGCTGATTTTCAAGTGGAAAGCTATCTTCGTTACCAGGGCGCCAAGTTCGTGGATCGTTTTGATGCCAATTCTTTTCTTTATATCACCAAGGCTTCCGATTACTACGACCTGGAGAAACAGCACGGTAATGGATCTGCGGTTGAGGCTTTTTACAAGGCCAGGGCCAAATTCCTGGTTATTTCCTTTACTTCCGACTGGCTGTATCCAACTTACCAATCCAGAGCCATGGTCCATGCCATAAAGAAGAACGGTCTTGAAGTGAGCTTTTGTGAGATCGAAGCCGACTGGGGGCACGATGCATTTCTTTTACCCAGTGAGAGTTTGACCGCCATGGTGAAAGGCTTTTTGGAACGTGTAAATGATGAGACCAGAAAAGAAGAAAATGCGCTTTGATCTTCAGATAATAGCTTCCTGGATAGAGTCCGGTTCCAAGGTGCTTGATCTCGGTTGTTGTGAAGGAGAGCTCCTTTATTTTCTAAAAAAAAATAAGCAGATAGAGGGCACCGGGATTGAGCGTGTTGAATCAAAAGTTGCACGATGTATTGAAAAAGGCCTGCCAGTGATCCAGGGTGACATTAATGAAGAAATCATGGATTATCAGGACAATACCTTTGATTATGTTATTTTGAGTCAAACCCTGCAGCAGGTCTATGAACCGTCAAAGTTAATCCAGGCCCTGTTGCGAATCGGGAAAAGAGGAATCGTAAGCTTCCCCAATTTTAGCCATTGGAGAGTACGGTTGCAGCTTCTTGTGACAGGATATGCACCCATTACAAAGCAGCTTCCTTATGAGTGGTTTGATACTCCCAACATCCGGGTTATAACTATAAAGAATTTCAGAAAATATTCCAAAGAAATCGGTTTCAAAATAATTAAGGAAGTGGCGATTAACAGACAAAACCAAACTAAAAGTGGTAAAATTATTAAATTTCTACCCACCCTGTTCGCCACTTACGGTATTTTTCTTATAGGATAGGATGAATTATAATAGTTA
>RCNB010002204.1_pt1 | contig 12038 bp, 6 predicted proteins | sample 2041321 | NCBI WGS metagenome assembly RCNB01 (sample SAMN09708232, study PRJNA481090) | Marine sediment metagenome, whole genome shotgun sequencing project. | reverse complement strand
CTCCTTTTTTAAAAAATTAATGTCGGATGCCTGACTTATTTCAAATATTATACATCATCTAAACATATAAATTCAAGTCAGATATTCAACTCATTTGCAGAAATTCCTGCGCTTAGCCAGGATATTGATCCCTTGTGATTTACCCTTTCTCAATATAGAATTGGATCATGTCGAAAGAAACAATTTCTCCGGTCCGGCGTCAATATCTGGATATTAAAAAACAATATCCGGATTCAATCATATTCTTTCGACTTGGGGATTTCTACGAAACATTCGATGAGGATGCCCAGGTTGTATCTCGTGTGCTGGATATCGTATTAACATCCAGGAATGTTGGAAAGGGTACTCGTGTACCCATGGCAGGAATCCCCCATCACGCAGCTGAAAATTATTTATCCCGCTTGATTGAGCAAGGATACCACGTAGCGATATGTGAACAGATCGGGGATGTTCCTGTAGATGGGTTAATGCCGAGGGATGTCGTTAGGGTGATTACACCCGGAACGATTCTCGAATCTAGTTTGCTTCCTGGGGATGGAAATAATTATCTGGCGAGCATTATCTATAATGAACAGCGAGCAGGTATTGCTTATGTGGATATTACTACCGGGGAATTTTCAGTTACAGAAATCCAGGATAACCATATCCAGGACTTAATCCGATCAGAACTCCTTCGTTTATCCCCTGCAGAAGCCCTCCTCCCGGAGGACAATAATTGGGATGAAGAAGGATTTCTCACTCACTTTACATCTTTTCCTACCTGGCGATTTGAAGAAGAACGTTGTGTTGATGTACTCCTGAAACAATTTCAGGTATCAACATTGGATGGTTACGGTGTAAGGGGCTTTCCATTCGCAATCAGGGCTGCGGGAGCAATACTTCAATATCTCGAACAAACTCGTCCGGATTCTCTCAAACTGCTAACGGGGTTAAGTATGTACAGTCTCCAGGATTTTATGACTCTGGATGCTGCCACCCGGCGCAACCTCGAATTAACGGAGACAATCCGATCTGGATCGGTGGTTGGCTCTTTATTGGGAATTTTGGATCAAACTATTACACCGATGGGAAAAAGGTTAATCAGACAATGGGTAAGTAAACCATTACTGGATGCCGAGAAAATTAACAGACGACTCGAAGGGGTGTCAGTATTTTTTTCTGATGGCATGCTTCGGGTAGAAATCAGGAACGCCCTGAAAGGGCTGCAGGATCTAGAGCGTTTGAGCAATAGGGTCGCCGGGGGAACAGCTCAACCGCGCGACATAGTGGGTATTCGGGAAACTCTGCAACAATTACCAATGGTACGGGGCTTATTTCCAAATAAATTTGGTAAAAATGAATACATGGGAGAGTTATTTAATAGTTTTAATCTTTGTTCTGAGGCATTGGATTTAATTGTGTCCTCGCTAGGTGATGACCCTCCTGCAATACTTGGAAAAATTGGCATAATCAAAACTGGCTACTCTGAAGAGCTGGATAATTATCTTTCTTCAACGAAAGAAGCCAGGGATTGGATTAAGAACTTGGAGGCCGTCGAACGGAAGAATACTGGAATTGAGACTTTAAAAGTCAGTCACAATAAGGTATTTGGGTATTACCTTGAGGTTACAAAAGCAAAATCTGAACTTGTTCCCGAGCACTATATCCGGAAACAGACACTTGTTAATGCGGAACGATACGTGACTCCGGAATTAAAGGAATATGAAACTAAAGTATTTAACGCAGAGGACCAAATCAAGGAAATCGAAAGAAGGTTGTTTTATGAAATTTGTGAACGACTAACTCTACAAGTTGAACGTTTAATTAGTACTGCCAGAATTCTAGCACATATCGATGTTTTGTCCTCCCTGGCTGAAACCGCTGCTAATCATGGCTATATTTGTCCGGAAGTTATAGAGGAGGATATATTAGAAATTACCAACGGACGGCACCCGGTCGTAGAACAAACCCTAAAAGGAACCAGGTTTGTTCCCAATGATACGATATTTGAATCCGGCGAAAGGATCCGGATCTTAACGGGTCCTAATATGTCAGGCAAGTCAACATTTTTGCGACAGGTTGCGTTAATTGTGCTGTTGGCCCAAATGGGCAGTTATGTACCCGCTGATTCAGCTCGGATAGGGTTGATAGACCGGATTTTTACCCGAATTGGAGCCCAGGATGAAATTCATGCCGGGCAGTCTACCTTCATGGTTGAGATGGTTGAAACCGCAAATATCCTTAACCACGCTACTTCCCGCAGTTTATTAATCCTGGATGAAATTGGTAGAGGTACGAGTACCTATGACGGAGTTTCAATTGCCTGGTCAGTGGTTGAGTACATCCATAACCATCCGGAAAAAAGAGCAAAAACACTCTTTGCGACACATTATCACGAGCTGACCGAACTTCCGGAACTGCTACCAGGAATTAGAAATTACAAGGTGTCTGTGAGTGAAGCGGATGGTAAAGTAGTTTTCCTGTATAAGATTGCCGCAGGCGGGGCTGATAAATCCTATGGAATTCATGTCGCACAAATTGCGGGAATGCCGTCAACTGTTGTACTGAGGGCAGAGGAGATCATGCAGCTGTTGGAGGATTCATCTGGAAAGGCAGTTACACTGGATCCAGAAATGCCAAAACAGATGATTTTGTTCCCAAGTACAAATCCTCTCCTGAAAGAGTTAAATGGGCTGGATATTAATGAGCTCAGTCCCCTGGAAGCTCTTAATCTGCTGTTCAGCTGGAAGAAAAAATATCTTGATACTCTTGGGCAAGAACCAGGAGAGAAAATTTAGTTTTATTCTATTATCGATTAAATAGAAAACTCCTGGCTGAAAACCAGGAGTTTTTGATAATATGGAGAGTTATTACAGGTTTTTTTCAATAACTCGCAGTACTTCAGGTAGATTTATTCCCAGGCTGGCTAATTTTTCTTTTGTGGGAATACCGTTTTCTGTCCAACCCCTACGTTTGTAGACTGCATCTAAAAGCTGTTCATATTGATCTTCCCTATATTCACGAATCTTTACTATTTTCTCTTCTGTACTTAATCCAGCCGGATCCAAACCCACCAATTCCTCCAACTGTTTATCATACCTGTCCACCCTCGACTCATATTCATCCACGGTGACAGGACCTACTGCACGATAGGGAAGATAATCGTGTTCCCGGGTGCCAAATCCTACCCGAAGGTTAAAGACACGTTGGAAATTGTAGACTTTTTCAGATTGATTGATAAAGTCATCTAGAGTGACTTTATTTCCTGTTAATCCTTCATATACCCAGGTGTAATTTTCCACATGCTCGGGGATTCTTTCCGGGTGATCCTGCTCTTTATTATTCGGGGGCTTTATGTCATTCCAGGGGAGTTTGCACAAACCATGTAAACTGAACCAGGTTCGCCACATTGGGAAGTAATGTAAGGCCTCGGCTTTGGCTTCAAAGGTAGGAAATTGTTTTTCTATCTGATCCATAAAGATCAACCAGGCTTCATCATGCTGACCACCCTTCAGTGCCATGCCGTATCCACCTTGTTGCGCAAGGGATTCTTTAGTCATATATTCTGAGATTTCCATTCCTTTGACTTCCATACCGATATCATGGAGGAATCCCGGATCTCCACCGAATTCCTTCGCAAAATATGATTTCATGTATCGAATTCCCTGCCCAACGATGACACCAAAACCTTCACCCCGGGACATTTCATGAAGCAGTTCCAATGCACTCTCTGCATTGCCCCAGGTAAGGTCAATTCCTCCCGTCTTCTTAAGGTCCAGGATTCCTTCCTGGAAACATTCCATACAAAAGGCGACAGAATTTGCGAAGGAGATTGTGTCTACTCCGTAAGTATCGCAGTAGAAATTCATTTCAATAATCGCTTCTGGATCAAATACACCAATGTTGGATCCAAGTCCTGCTGCATTTTCATATTCAGGTCCATCAACGAGGACCTTTTCTCCCAGGTGAGGACCTGTCTTCAGAGTAAAACCATCCACGCCATGTGAGCAGGCCATTGTGCAGCCAAGCCAGCAGCTATCCATTCTTTTGTCTTGTGTAAAGGCTTTTTGCCAGGTTGTGGAATCTATTTCAACGTGATCGGGGTGGGTCCCATAACGAAAGTTATGCACAGGAAGGAGATCAAAGTGATCCATGATTTCAACCAGGTGGGCTGTACCAATTTCCCGCATATTGTTTTGCTGGACATCGTAATTGGTGATTTCCTGGTTTATTCTTTTTCCAGCTTTCCGGATTAGATCTGGTTTAGCGGGATTGTTGCTGGATCCACTGATTCCGCTGAAACGAACTACGATACCTTTGAGGTGTTTATCTCGGAAGACCCGTCCAGATCCCCCCCGGGCTGCTTGTTTTATCCGAACTTCTTCTCGCCGGGGATCAAAAAAGCTGATGTTCAACCCTGCAAAGCGAATGTGATTGGCAGCTTCTCCAGAGGTTATAACGGATATATTTTTCCTGTCCCGAGGATTATTGGAGTACATCTCAGTCAGGATTCCAGCCAGGGGATAAGTGTTCAATACTTCTTCTGGTGCTTTTTCAATCCTGATCTCCTGAGTATCACCGTCAATAACGATAATCGAATCCTCATTCGCTTTTCCGGTGATTTCCAGAGCATCAAAACCTGAAAATTTTAAGAAAGGAGCAAAGAATCCACCCCCATTACTGTCAATTACTGAATGGGTCAGAGGAGAGAGAGTAACAACTGTGCTCTTGCCCATACCAGGATAGGCCGTGGTTCCGCAAAGGGGCCCATTGGCAATGACCAGGGCGTTTTCAGGATCATCCCAGGAGGTGTTATCCTCCACCGCGTTCCACAATAGCCACAAAGCAAAACCCCGGCCACCTGTGAACAAATCCTTCATTTGCTGCGTAACTGGTTTCTCTGTGATCGTGTGTTCAGACAGGTTAATGTGCAAAGTTCGATTTGCATAACCACGATCAACTGGCTGTTCCTGGTAGTTATATGAAGCCATTATTTCATGGTTATTTTGGTTTTTTTTAGTCTCAGGCATTTCCGCTTTCCTCCGCAGATTTTTTTCTTAGGATACTATAGTTTCCAAATAAGTCATCAGCTATTATACACTTAAACAAAATGATAACCTTCCTGCTTGCCGCTCTAGATAGGAAGAGTTGATCAAACAGGATAAGAAAACTTGAATAATCCCTATTAAAATATTAATCAGAGTTTAATATTTCTAAGATTTACATCATATTTGTTTATTCCTGCTTAATTAATTAATACGGTTTGAAGGAAAGATCCTATTGCGTATATCTATGTTTTCGTTTAGAATTAGAGGACTGAGTCAGGAAAAAATACCCTATCAATAACGATACAGAGCTGGAATAGGGATGATAAACAAAATCAACCGATTGATCATATTATCGCTGATTGTGGGGGTTCTATCTGCCTGCGCGGGAACAGCTATAAACCAATCTGCATATTATTTTGTTGATCCCAGGTTTAGTGATCTGTACGATAGGCTTCAGGGTGAAGACATTCTGGGCCCACCAATATCAAATAAAAAATATGTAGCTGGTTCAAACCAGGAGAAACAATATTTTGAAGGAGTTGTACTTGTATATGATCCGGATAATTCTCCCCATTATTATCTGGATCCAGTCGGCATTGACGCCGGCTTCTCAGATTTGCCAAATAATGATCCCGAAAACCCTGTAGTCAGATTTATTAATGGATATATCATCCCCTTGGAATTTTCACTCTTCTATGATGAGATGGGGGGGGAACGCTGGGTTGGGCTACCTCTGACAAGAGCCAGATTAAATTCAGATAAAAATACCATTGAGCAATACTTTGAAAATATGGGTTTCTTCAAATTTGAAGACGATCCACCAGGTATTGTCCATCTAATGCCCTATGGGCTCTGGAAATGTGCTGGTGAGTGTTCAATCTATCCTGGACTGGAAAATACGGGAATCAGCTTATCTGCTGGCGAAGTTCTGGAATCTCCATTTGGAGAGGCGATAGCTCGGTTTGGAACTCAATTTACAGGCGAGGCTATCTCTGCCGCATACCGAGCGAATGATGGCAATGTCGAACAAATCTTTAAAAATGTTGTCCTTTATCAAAATTCTTCCACTCCCCTGGGTGTATCTCTACGCCCGGTTTCGACACTGCTCGATCTGAAAAATGATCCCTACCAGGTATATGATAAAGGTTCCCCCAATTATTTCAGGGAGATTGAATCAGGAAATGGATTTTATATTCCGGCCTATTTCATGGATTATATTGACCGTTATTTTGGCTTTGAACTTGGAGGGGAACCTATCTCAAGAGAGGAAAAAATCCGGGATGGAGTTACTCAGCAGTGTTTTGAAAATTACTGTCTGTTATTTGATGCCCTAGCTGATCCAGCGGCGCAGGTTCGAGTAGTTCCACAAGGGCAGAAATATAAGGAATCCTTTTATCAATCTGCAAAAAGACCCGTTAGTGAAATTCAAATCCAACGGGAGATCCAGTTGGATATTTGGGAACAATTGCCTCAAATATCTTCCCAGGAAAAACAGCAAATTGGAGCTTGTTTTCATGAATCCGGTTCCCCTCTTATAAACGCTGTAGCAGAGTTAAAGGTTACATCTGAGAACCAAGGTGTTGTCAGCTATCATTTCTCACCTACAGATACCGGTGGGTGTTCATTCCTGGAATTAGACCCTATCCAAGCCCAAAATGGGACAACGATTGACTATCAGGTTTGTTTACAGGGAATGGGCGATCAGCAGTTCTGCAAAAAAGACAGCTACCTGATCTGGGGAAACACGGATGAGGTCCTGACTGCAGTGCCAACCCAGGAAGAGCAGACTGCTCAGCCCAAACCGGTTGAATTTGTCGTAGATACTTGGGAATTATTTCCTCAGATATCATCCTCAGAGAACCAGGAAATAGGGGCATGTATTCATAAAGATAATTCTCCCCAAGAAAATTTTGACTCTCAATTATTCTTGGACTCATCATCTGCGGGAGTGGTTACTTACCAAGGTACACCTACGGATGGGGGAGGCTGCTCATTCTTCAAATTGGATCCTGTGGATACAAAAAACGGAGAAACAATCCCTTATCAGGTTTGTTTTATTAATAAATACGGAGAACAGTTCTGCAAGAAGGACAGTTTCCTGATCTGGGGAAATCCCTGAGATTGAATCCCAAAAGACAAAACCGTAATCCATAAGGATTACGGTTTTTTATTTAATGAAGTTCACTGAGAAGCTTGATCTCATCAATCGCTGGACCAAGACTATAGAGATTTATATTAAATTTGATTTCTGTTCCAGATTCATGAGCTCCATTACTGATCCATTTCCTGATCCCGACTGGATTATTATCTGCGTATGCGATTGCAGCAATCCATACTTGTTCTTCTTTTGAGGGATTTTCCAAAATCCTGACAGAGCCTTCAATTTCAGCTATGGTTTTATCCTCTTTGTACATGATCTCAAAATCTATTAACTCGATTGCTGCATTAACTCGTTCGGAGGGGAGTGATGTAAGAAGGGTTACAGTAACTTGATAATCTTCAGGTAGGGGTGCAGGGATGTATGCTGAAACAGGAATCGATTGATCGGGATAAAGATAATTCAGGGGAGGAATGGCGATAAAACTTTGAATTAAGTTTTGATCTCCATCAAACAGGTTCAGGGCTGTAGAAATGTTTTCCAAATTTACTCCCTGGTCATTCTTTATTACAGCAAAACACCACATTCCTCCCTGGTTAGTCAATAAACATGAGGGATTCTCAACTAATACTGAATGTGGTGTGGGGGTGGGAACAGACAGGTCATTCTCCCCTTCATATGGGATATTAAGTTCAATTCCAACGGTGAGGATACTGGTATCAATCCCGGGGTTCGCCGATACCAAGCGATCGAGAGTGATGTTATATAACAAAGCAAGCCCATATAGAGTATCACCTGATTGAATGATGTGTTTGAAAGGTGTGGGACTTGGTAAGAGGGGCTGGTCAGTCGGTAGGGTAACTGGGGTTGAAGTTGATTCAGGGGTATTTGTTTTCGCCTGGTAGGGTGTTAAAGGGGGAGAGATAGGATGAGATGTTCTTGTCGGTATTGGTCCAGCAGATTTACACCCAGTGATAATTACCAGGACAATCAAGAAGCAGCCCAGGCTTTTCCCTGCATATTTCATGTTGAGCATTATACCTTCTCTTGTCCGGCCAGATGGGCTGTGCTACACTCTGATAAGCCGGCAAAATTATTTAGGATCAATGATGGCAGAAGACAAACGTTTTCTTCTTGCAAGACTAGCAATAGAGCAGGGTGATCGATTTCAGGCGCAAGATCGATTATCTGAACTACTGAAGGAAGATCCAAACAATATTGAATACTGGCTATTATTCAGTACAGTTGTCAATTCAAAAGAAGAAAGAATATTTAGCTTAAAGAAAGCCCTAGCCCTTGATCCAAAAAATGAAGAAGCCAGATTAGGATTGATTTTATCTGGTGCTCTCGACCCGGGGAAAGTCCAACCTGCTGAAATAAGAAAACGGGATTGGTCAAAAGAGCTTAAAGATATCCAGAAGAAAGATAAATCCAAAAAAGAACCTAAAAAAAGCAGGTATAACTACAAACAGCTTCTTCCACTTCTAGGGGGAGGGGTTACTATCATCGTAGTGCTGTATTTTAGCGGCCTGATGTTTCCTGGACAGAGATCCATCTTTTCACCCAAATTAACGATTACTCCCCTGACCTGGACACCGGAGGTAGATCCCAAGCTTTTAGCACAGTTAACAGGCACGCCAAATCCCATACTACAAACGCCCATTGGCCAAGTTTTAAAGAAACCCTATACTCCCACACCAGTTTATGTATTAACACCGCATCCTGGGTATGGAACATACCAAACTGCCCTGACCAAATATCAACAGGGTGATTTTGAAACCATGCTGACATATATGAGATCTACCGAAGATCAATTGGAGACTCCGGATATCGTTTACCTGGTTGGTGAAGCCCTGCGAAATTTAGGAAGATTCACCGAAGCTCTGGAGAAATATGAGCGGACATTGTTTTTGAACCCCGAATTCGCACCAGCATATTACGGACGGGCGCTTATTTCTCAAGTTATTTATCCGGAAAATGATATCAAACAGGATCTGGATCAGGCCTTGCTTTTTGATCCGGAATTTGGAGAGGTATACATTGAGAGGGCAAAATATAATCTTGACCATGGTGAATATCAACTCGCAAATGAGGACGCAAACCAGGCTGTTAACTATTTACCCAACTCACACCTGGCGCATTTGTACCGAGCCTGGTCTTTGTTGGAATTATATGATTTCAATGGTGCAGCAGCAGCAATCGAAACTGCTTTAAAGTTGGATATTAATTATGTTCCTTCCTACCTCATTGGGGGAAGAGTAAACCTGGAAGCAGGAAGAGCAGACACAGCTTTGGATATGCTGACAAAATATGACCCCTATGTCTCGGAAAAAACATGGCAGTTTTATTATTCACTGGGGAAAGCCTATTATCTGACGGGCAGTGACCTAAATCAAGCAGAACATCTTCTCAACCAGGCACTAGCACTCGGAGGCAGCAAAAGCAGCAGCTTATATCAGATCCGGGCCTTAGTTTATTTTGGGTTGGGTGAGCATGAGAAAGCAGTAGCAGAAGCAATTAAAGCCCGGATGGCTGATCGGGATGATTTTGATGTAACACTCTTTTTGGGTAAAATATTGTACGATAGCAATCAGTATTCGCTAGGTTTAGTTTATCTGAACATTTCCGAACAGCTGGTAGAAAACGAATCGAATTTAGCGGAGGTTTATTACTGGCGTGCATTGACTCTGGAAAATCTAGATCAGGGAGAGAAAGCAATTCTTAATTGGCAAAATCTGATGGATCTCCCCCTTGAGTATGTGCCGGATGAATGGGAAATCACTGCTGCAGAAAAATTACTGCCGACACCCACACCCAGTGCTACCTTTACACCAACTCCAACATTTACACCAACCATTACACTGACAGGAACCTCTACTCCAACTGAGACGCTCACTTCAACAATAGCTGAAACACCCACAAAAACGTTTACTCCGACTCTTACTCCATCTCCGACAGATACTCCTTAGGTTCCTTAACCTAAATCCCTTAAAGTTATTAATGGACTAAAGCCCACATAAAGGGATGAATTTCCTTATCCCTTGCTATTCCAATGTGGAAGTACTATAATGCTCGTTGGTTTATGATCGTGTGTTTAGGATACACACATTAAGGTGATTTATGCCTATTTACACATACCGTTGTGAGAATTGTGGCATTCAATTTGACCGCAGACAAAAGTACGATGATGAACCATTAACTGTCTGTTCTGAGTGCCAAAAAGAAACTTTAAGGAAGGTATACCTGCCCATTGGGATTGTATTTAAGGGGTCAGGTTTTTATGCTACAGATAACAGATCTCCTTCTGGACGAGAATCGAGAATTTCTGATGACCATGGAGAGACAGAGTCAGAATCCTCGGGGGCTGAGAAAACAGAGAAGAAAAAAAGCAAAAAAACAGATAAAGCGAAGACTGAACAAAAAGAAAATTAGGAAATATTAAAGAATGAATAAAACTCCCCGATTGGGGAGTTTTTGGTTTTAATGAACCAGTTAGTTATCTCCTTAGAATATCGGATCGGAAGCGGATCAAGTTTAGGTTCTATTGTGGAACCAAAAAGTAAGAAAAATCTAATGATATAAAAATTTTCATACAATAATCAGTGGTACTGGTGAAAAAACCAGGAAGAAGATAATTAACCCTATTCTGGCAATAATTTTTCTGCCTGGATTAAGGTCAGTGATCTCATCCAGGGGTTCAGCTCTCCTTCTTCCCAGGAATAGGATTAGAAAAGCCCACAACCACCACCCGGACCACATAAATCCGAGGATTACCAACGAAACCAGGATGCTAGGTCGAATCCACTTTAATTTATCTCCAAATAAGCTGTAAACAAGATGCCCACCATCTAATTGCCCGGCGGGAATCAGGTTTAAGGATGTTATTAATAAACCTGCCCAACCTGCCCAGGCAACCGGGTGGATTAGCACATCTGTGCCTCCAGCTGGCAGGGGGGCTCCTGTGAAGAAATAACGGATCCAATAAAGGCTAGGTTGGATACCCTGAAAAGAAACTGGTTCTGGCAGCCAAGCTCCATGTACAAGGTATTTTAAAATTAGGTAAAGAATGGAGTTACCCTCAAAGGTAAAATCGGGAGGCAATACATTTGGAAGGTTATCGATTGTGGACAAAGTTAAACCGTAGACCAGAATGGGAATTGCAAAAACAAGTCCTGCTATTGGACCAGCCAGGCCAATATCCAGCAGAACTTTTTTGTTTTTTGGGGGTTCAAGCAGTCTTATAAATGCTCCCATTGTCCCAAATGGGCTGAGAGGAAAGGGGATAAAAAAGGGCAGAGTAACCTTTGTTTTATGAATCCGGGCAGCGAAATAATGGCCAAATTCATGTGCGGTCAGAATACTGAACAAACTAATCGCAAATGCAATCGATTGCCCCAGATTCAATTTTACATGGGACCATATTATGGAAAAATCAGTTGTTTGAGGACCGGTATAAGTGGTTATGATTCCGGAAAAAATGATACTTATAAATGTGATCAAAAACAGGATCAGGTTTACACCGATCTTCTGGTCTTTTGTTTTAAATAAACCTTTCTTTAGGATAACTTTATGTTTCTGCCCGCTGAATCTGAAAAGCGGAGTCAATCCATGCGGATTCAAAGTTTCGGCTGCCATCTCAAAGGCTTGCTGAGATGGCATATTTAATAATCCTTCAAATTCAATTAAATGAGCTTCACCAGTTTTGCCCAGAGTAAGTTGTTCGATTGTCATGAATTGTTTGACAATGTTAACTAAGTTCTCGGTCGAATTTTGAATTTCTTCTGGGGTTTCTGGTAGGTTCATAATCATAAGGAAAATAAATATAAGGCGGGAGTGAATGGGAGTCGAACCCACCGCGGCTCGCATTACGACCCGCCACCGATTTTGAAGACCGGGGAGCCCACCGGGACTCA
>RCNB010002201.1_pt1 | contig 12046 bp, 11 predicted proteins | sample 2041321 | NCBI WGS metagenome assembly RCNB01 (sample SAMN09708232, study PRJNA481090) | Marine sediment metagenome, whole genome shotgun sequencing project. | reverse complement strand
ATACATTATGTCGATGAATGGTTCGATCTGGTCCTTGAAGGTCATATCAATCCTCTGGCAACAGATGAGCTGAATCCTTCGAAAATGAGCAGTCACAATAAAACCAAGGCTCAATTGGAAAAAGCGAAAGGATCCAAGGAAGCTAATCTTACCCAGTTAAGGACTCTGATCCATAACAGAGACGGACTTGAAGCAGACCTGAGTTCACAGCTGCGAATGCTGGCACAGCATGATTCTCATCCTACAATTCCCGGCATAAAGATTGCTTATACGGCTGAGCAGAAAATTTCCATGAACAAAGCTGCGGAAATGCTGCGCAAGCTGGGTAAACTCGATAAAGACATCAACTTCAACATAGAGAAATTCAAGGACGCCGATGTAGAGCTTGGCAAACTTGGAAACAAACTTGAACAGTTGGGGGGCCTGAGCAAGGCCGACAAAGGGGCGATGGAAAATGAACTGGAGAGCATCAGGCAGATGTCCAAAATGTGTGTCGGTCGCCAGGGAAATCATCTGCCCTTCCTGATGAAAAATTTCTTCTACCCGAACCTGGATCTCGTCGGTTCCCGAGAGAATGTCATTCGATATATGGATCAGGTGGAGCAGGTAGATCCGGGGGTATTTCGGCGGTCTTTCCGTCAGAAAACCAACAGGATTGTTCCTCATACAATTATTATTCCCTGCTATGGTGAGAAGGGTGTCTGCTGGGAGCCCTTTGAACGCTTTAATCGATCAACCAGCCGGGGCCGGATAGCCATTCCCATGTTTCCCAAAAATCTCAAATTGGCGGTAATCTTCGCCCTCGGAGATCTGCGGTGGAATGTAGCCAAGGAAAAGGCTGCTCATTACTGGATGGAAGAGGGTTTAACCGGGCACTACTACCAATGGTTCAGTTCCAGGAAGCAGCGAGGGGATGTCCGACTTCGTTTCCTGGACGACTATGTTCTATGGGTAACCAAAGAAGTCGATGGAGTGCAGAAACTTGAGAAGGAAGTCAGAGCTATATTCTGGCGTTATATGCCCTTCACGCAGCCAGTCAAGGATGGCTTGAGAAACCGCGGGTTTGTGTATGACGAGCTCTATAAAAAAGATATGAACCGGGAGATGTCCGACGGATACTAACGTCGTTTAGTGCGAAAAATAGGTTCGATATAATTATCGAGGTTCCACTTTTTCACCACCCATTTGATAATCTTCGAATATAGAAAAAACGTTCCTGCTATTGAACCAAACAGTATGATCAGAACAGCCAACAGGGACAGGCCCTGGGAATCAACACCCAGTTTCTGGTAAATGAAGCCCACCGAAATACCAAGTACGAGGGCCAGAAGTACCAGAATCAGGAGATTCAAAACCGTCGCCCCAAGCAGGAAATAGACTGTATTAAGTTTCTTGTTCATGATTTTTTCAATTTAATTTCCTGCAGTATCAGCAGGAGGATAAGTATAATCGATGACACAACCAGAGACGCATCAGCGATATTGAATGTGGGCCAGCGTTCCAATCCGAATAAGCCGTAAAACTTGAAATCCAGAAAATCTATAACACCGTCAGGACGGAATATCCGGTCTATCTGATTTCCCAGTCCACCGCCGACTATCGCCGCGAGGGTCCACTTCTGACCCTCAGTGAGATCTTTACCTCGAACAAGATAGAAACCCACAGCCGCCAGCACCAGAAGAGGTACAACAATGAAGAGGATTACTCTCAGGAAATCCGGGAAGCCGCTTCCCATGCTGAACGCGACCCCCTGATTCTTCACATGGATGAGGCGAAAGAAATCCCCCGCGAAATTCCAGGCCACGGTATAGGGCGGAATGGATTTCTCAACCAGGAACTTGGTAATCTGGTCGGCAATCATGAGAACAGCACTCAGGATGAAATAACGATATTTTCGCAACATGTACTCCAAATTATTATAAATAGGTATCAGTAACCCGTCGGAATATCAAGGAAAACTGTTTCCAGGCCCAACTCCGACGCAACAGCTTCCGCCATGGCCTTTACACCGTAGATTTCCGTCAGGTAATGACCTGCAAATAGAACATTGATACCTGCTTCCCTGGATTCATGGTAGATGTTGTGGGAGGCATCCCCGGTAATATATAAATCCAGGCCTTCATCGATGGCCTGTGAAACTTCCCGGGTTCCGCCGCCGGAAATAACCCCGACGGTTCGGATCTCCGAGGGACCGAAACGCAGAGCATTGATGCGGCCGTCCCATGCACCAAAAAGCTGCAGAATAATCGTTTCCAGATCGAAAGCTTCAGCAAGGACTCCCTTGAAGCCGATTTTACACCCTTTGTACTCACCGAAGGGGGCAATATCTCCGAGATTCAGTTCGCTGACAATACGGGCGTTATTTCCCAGTTCGGCGTGCTTATCCAGGGGGAGATGGCAGGCGTACAGGCTGATATTGTTGTTCATCAGGAATCGCACCCGTTCGCCCATTACACCGGTTAATGGAACACCGGGTCCCCAGAACAAACCGTGATGGACAAAGAGGGCCTCTGCCCCTTCCTGTTTTGCCCGCTGGAAAGAATCCATACATGCATCTACGGCAAATGCCATTTTCTTTACTTCAGTTTCGGTATCCCCGACCTGAATCCCGTTGAGGGAGGCGTCGACACTGTCTGTTTCTGAAAACTCAAGACGTTCCCTGGCCCAACGGTCGAATTCAGCCATTTTCATGAGTTTCATTATAGACCATATGCACTCCGGCCAAACATCCCCGCTTCCGGCTTACCAGAAATCCATAGGATCTATATATTTAAACCTATGCCTTACTTTCCCCGCGAACTCTCCCTTGATGAGATACTGCTGAATATCGACGTACCGGATGATATCGGATCCGCCACAAAGCCCGATGACAAACAATGGGCCGTAGTGGGTCAGGATCGGGCGGTTCAGGCCCTGGAAATGGGTATATCCATACGAGCCAAGGGTTACAACATTTACGTCGCCGGGGAGTCAGGAACCGGCAAACACACCGCAATCATGGACATCTTGTCTCGTCATAGGGCCAAGAACGGTTCCCTCAGAGATATCGCTTATGTTCAGGATTTTCAGGAGCCGGACAAACCGATCAACCTGATCTTCCCGGAAGGCAGGGCCCGACAGTTCAAAGAAGATATAAAACTTCTGGTGGATCGTCTCACCGACCGGATTGCTCACGACCTCGATGCCGAAACTTATAAAGCCGGAAGGGACACCCTGATTGCCGAAATCGAAAATGCTGAGAACAAGATTCTGGCCGACTTCGAAGGACAACTCAAAGCCGAAGGTTTCAGCACTGTTCAAACCGACGACGAAGATGAAGGGCGTGCGACTGATATCGCACCGGTGATTGAAGGTGAAATCGTTCTGTTCGAAGATCTCCAGGATCTGGTAGCCTCAGGCCGCATTCCTGAGAGTATCTGGACGGAAACACGTGAACGATATTTTGCCTACATGGATGCCATGAAAAGGATTTATCGTGAACTGAGAGTCGCCAGGGAAAAAATGGATGAAACCCTGACAAAGCTCAAGAACGATACCGTTCGGCCGGGAATACGAGAAGAATGCAGCGCAGTTGCTGAGATATGGAAAGACGATACAGTCACAGCGTTTTTGAAGAGCCTCGAAGAAGATATTCTGGAAAACAGCGACTGGATTACCTCGGACGATGACGAGGATGAAGAAATTGACCTCGGCATTCGCTATGGTGTGAATATCGTTGTCGACAGATTCGGTGTTGAAGAGCTGCCGGTAATTCATGAAACAAACCCGACAAAAACAAATCTTTTCGGTGCCATTGAAGCCAAATACGATGTCTCCGGCGAACTTCGAACAAATATGATGATGATTAAAGCCGGCTCCCTTCTTCAGGCTGACGGTGGATTTCTCATTCTTCAGGCCGAGGATCTCTTTTCCAAAGAAGGACTCTGGACGGAACTCAAACGAGCTCTCCAAACCGGTAATGTTGTACCCGAAGTTCAATCCACGCCCCTGGGTCCTCTACCTATACTGATGAAACCCGAACCGGTAGTCGCTGAAACGACGGTGATACTCGTCGGACCGGCAAAAATTTATGAATCACTCTGTGCTCAGGATGATGAATTCCTGAAACTCTTCAAAGTAGCTGCGGAATTCAGCCCTGTTATGACCCGTGAAACGAAGACGGAACGTGAGTACGCGGCCTTTGCCAGAGGTCTCTCCGTAAAAGAGGGACTGCTGCCGATTACTTCCGACGGTATTCGGGAGATTATTTCTTATGGAGTCCTTCTCTCTGAAAAACGGAATCGCCTGAGTACCAGATTCAGCCTGATAGGTGATCTTATCAGAGAATCCCATTATGGCGCCGGGAAAACCGGAAATGTCTCCATAGACGGGAAAATTGTAAAGGAAGCCATCGCCACCCGTGAATACCTGGGAAACCTCCCGGAGATGATGCTCATAAATCAAATCCGGGAAGGTACGCTGCTTATCGACGTTGACGGAAAAAAAATCGGCGTTGTAAACGGGCTGGCTGTACTGGAGCGGGGTTTCTATGCCTTTGGTACTCCACTGCGAATTACTGTTGCTGTAGGTCCGGGCAAAGAAGGACTTATCAATATCGAGCGGGAATCAGGTCTTTCCGGAGAACTGCATGACAAAGGTGTCTTTCTCCTGGAGGGATATCTGCGCCACCGATATGCCCGAAGAATGCAGCTTTCACTGACGGCAAGCATCGCAGTTGAACAGTCTTATTACGAGATTGACGGTGATTCGGCTTCGACGGCAGAACTGGCAGCCCTCCTTTCGGCGATTGCAGAAATTCCGGTGCGGCAGGATGTAGCGGTAACCGGAGCAGTAAACCAGCAAGGTATAGTTCAACCGGTCGGGGGCATACACGAAAAGGTGCAGGGCTTTTTCCAGGCCTGCGAAGCCCGGGGGCTGACTGGACGACAGGGTGTTGTCGTCCCGGCCAGGAATGCCGGAGCGGTTATTCTTCCGGATAAAGTTATCGAGGCGGTCAAATTGGGCAAATTCCATATCTGGGCCGCTGAAAACATCGACGAGGTAATGGCTTTGCTCACCGGCAGGAACGCGGGCAGGGAAAAGCGTAACAATAAGTTTGAGAATCACAGTGTCAATGAAGATGTCCGTAGAGGATTGGCGGAATTAGCCGATCTTTCCTGAGATATCCATTGATGAATGGTGATTTCTGTATTTGACATAACACGATATGCCGAAGCTATAATCATAAAATAAGGAAAAAGTGTATGCCCAATCCGAAAATCGTAGAAAAAATCAAACAATCGGTACGTATGTCTGTACCGCTGACAGTTACCACATACAAGCTGCCTCATGAAACCGAAATTCAAATCGATGAGATTCTCGGAGCCTATCTTGATGAACTCGGTCAGGGAAATCTGAAGGATCATCTGTCTTACTGCCTCAAGGAACTGGCGGTCAATGCCAAAAAAGCCAATACGAAAAGAGTCTATTTCGAAGAAAAACAACTGAGTCTCGAAAATCGGGACGATTATGCCGAAGGCATGAAGAGTTTCAAAGAAGAGACTCTGGACAATCATTCCTACTGGCTTGAACAGCAGAAGCAGAGGGGCCTTTATATCAAGTTCCTCTTTCACCCCAAGGGCCGTAATTTCCATATTTCCATCAAGAATAACGTTGAGATAACACGTAAGGAACAAATGAGGGTATATGACCGAATCGCCCGTTCACGGGCTTTCGAAACCCTCGAAGAAGCCTTCGCAGAAGTACTGGATGATTCAGAAGGCGCCGGCCTGGGAATCGTTATCCTTGTTCTGATGCTCAGGAAAATGGGACTGGATGAAGATTCGTACGAAATTGAAGGTGAAGAAGGTGTAACAACCGCCAGTATCACCGTTCCCATCAATGAGATTAAACTTGAAAAACTGGATATGCTCATCAACCAGATTGTTGAAGAGATTGACCGACTGCCCCAGTTTCCTGAAAACATCGTTGCCATCCAGCGGCTCATCAATGATCCCAAGAGTGAAATAAGAGATATTGCCCGAAAAATAAGCACAGACCCCGCTCTCACCGCCGACCTGCTGAAAACCGTGAATTCTGCCCAATTCATGCTCCCGAACAAAGTCGACAATATCAGTGATGCCGTGAAAATGCTGGGACTTCGCGGTGTGAAAAATATGCTGTTCAACTTCGGTGCTGAAAAAGTTCTGGATCTTCCGGCCCACCCGGAACTCTGGGATCATGCTCATCGTGTTGCATTCTACAGCTTCACTCTGGCCAGACAGATAACCCGAAGCAAGGATATCATCGACGACGCATACGTCGGGGGCATCCTGCATGATATCGGGAAGATTGTATTTTCCGCGGTTCACCCCGAACTTCTGGACAGAATCAAACACTTCAGCAATGAACGAGATATTGCTCCGGGTTTGTTTGAAGATCTTTCGGCAGGTTACAACCATGCTGAGATCGGAGCCAAAATTGCAGAAAAATGGAATTTTTCCGATTCCCTCATTGAAGCTATCCGCTATCACCATGAACCCAATGCCTGCCGCCCCGAGCACAGGCTTATTGTCTATTGCGTATATCTCGGAAACGCTGTCTGCGGTTATGAATCCGGAGAGATTCATTACGACATCATGGACCATTCCATTTTGACAAAGTTCCGGATCACCTCCGAAGATCAGTTCAAGGAAGTCCAGCATCGTCTCTCCAATGATTACGAAGCAGAAATTAAAATCAACTGACCTGCCGCAGTAAAGACATTGACTGTTGAGTGTATATACGATATTGTATATATACAATACAAATGCACAGGAGTCAGAACATGGCCGTTACCATTTACACAACCCCGAGCTGCGGTTACTGCACAGTTGCCAAGAAATACTTTCGGGAAAATAGTATCCCGTTTACCGAATACGATGTGTCCAGAGATCAGCGGAAAGCGGATGAGATGGTAAGAAAATCCGGACAGATGGGCGTTCCTGTTATCGACGTCAATGGTAAGGTGATTGTCGGATTTAATCAGCCTGAAATTGAGCGAAACCTCAGACGATAGAATCTCCGACAGTCGAATCCACCCACTGCCTGAGAAGGATTCCAAAGGCCACACCAACATTGATCGAGGCCTTCGGTCCCGGCATGGGAATACTGACAATACCCCCGTCATTCTCGGCCAGGTTCATGGAACCCGGTGAAACACCAAGTTCCTCGGACCCGATTATCACTGTACCGTTCTCTGGAAAGTGAAAATCAGATATCCCGGTTCCTCCGACTTCAAGTGCGAATATGGTTCCGATCTCTTTGGTCGGCAATTCGTTCAGCGGACAAATATCCCAGCTGAGAGACTCGGCTGCTCCCATGGCACTTCTTTTCGCACGCCTGTGATTCGGAGAGGCACCCTCAGGGGAAATCCAGATTTTTTCAACTCCGAATGCCAGAGATGTTCTCATTATGGAGCCGACATTGAAAGGACTTCTCAGGCCGTCAAGAAAAACCCGTATAGGCAGGGTAGAACTTCGATCCCCCGGAACATCATCCCCCGGTGTCTCCATATCCCAATCCGCCCAGTCCCGGCCCAATGTCACCAGCATTTCATGGCGAATGGAATTCAGCTCACGGACAGCTTCATCGCTGAAATCTTCGGTTAATGTCGAAGCGAACCGTTTCGCCCGGCCCTGCAGGGCTTCCGGCCAGCTTCCATCTTCGGAGACTTGCAGGAGTAATCCCCTCAGATAGAACAGGTCTATCCTGGTCCCGTTTATCAGATCTCTCTCGAAATCTCTAATAAGAATCGCGGTCTTACGCACACGAGTCGAATCAGCCAGGGATGAGAGCTTACGCAGAGAAATCATGAGTTGCTGTTAATCCTCAGGAGGAGATTTCCAGAATGTCTCTGAAAGTACCCTCATCAAGGTCTGACCTGACAGACCCTAGAATATCCACCGCCCAAAGTGATGCAGGCAGGATATCACTGAGTTCAGCTCCCAATTCACGAAGCCTGCCGGGGAGTCCGAGACGACCAAATAAGAATCGCAGCTCTTCGGCGGGGTTGCCAGAGGATTCTTCATCAGGATCGGCGATGAGCCGGGAGAGATCTCCAAGTTTCGGGGAGCCGGAATAGAGCGGAGATTCCAGTACCCAGGGTAAGAGTACGGTGTAGGCGGCAGCCTTGGGGATTCGACCTGCCGCGGCGACTGCCCAGGAAAGCATCATACCGGGTCCCGGGCCGGTAAGCCCGGTTGAGAAAGCGGAAAGGACAGCGGTTTCGGCTTCCCGAATGCGATAATCCGGATCGGCGGCCTCATCTTTCACCCGGCGGAGCTGCTCCGCAGCAGCACTGACCGCCGAACGGGACTGAACATCGGTAAAAAAATTGGAGCGCGGAGAAAGAAACGCTTCGACTGCTTCAGCCAGCACTGATGCCGCAGAAAGGGCTGAAATGCCTGCCGGCAGTCTTCCGGGCAGGGACGAATCAATGAGGATAGTTTCTGAAGCAGGAGCAGTCAGCGGAATCAGTACCGTTCGTCGGGTGGATGAATCGGTGAGAAGCGCCTCTTTTCGGAAAAGAAGGGTATGACGTCCGGAAGCGGGCATTTCAAGGACCGGCAGACCCGGATCTTCACAACGTCCCCCGGCCATGAAGTCATCGGCGTGCATGCGGCTTCCAGCGGCTGCGGCAACAAGGCGCCCAAGGGAAAGCACCTTTTCTCCACCCAGGGCAACTATCATCCCCGCATGTGAGCCTCTGGCGAGAGAAAGAGATTCATCGAGAGTCTCGGTATCTGCCGAAAGCCCCTCCCGGGCGAAGAGAATTGTATTGATTCCCCAGTCATCAAGCTGTTCCTGTATTGCGGCGGCAGTCGCCTCCAGTGCGGAGTCAGTCAGCAGCAGCGCCCGGTCGGCCCAATCTGCGGTACCGGCTCCAAGTCTCGTAATCGGTCCGATGATAACCCTGGGAGTACAGCTAATGTCGATATCAGTCATCATTCACCTCGTCAGTTCACAGGAAAAAAAAGGCAGGGCTTAGCCCTGCCTCCCATATCGCGTAACATTGCCGTCAGACGCCGAAAACGTCCATCAGGCTGTCAGCTACGGCCTCGATAACTTTGTCGTTTATGTAGTCAGGATCAAGAAGCTTGGCTTTTACTTCCTCTACCCGGTCCATGCGGACGTCTGGAGTGGAATGAACAATGTCAGCTGTCTGCTGGAGTGCTGCAGATTGCCTGGCTTCTTCGGAGACGGCCACCGAATCGGTGGGAGCCTGTTTAGCGACTTTCGCCGGCTTACCCGTCTTGTTGTACTTAGCAACCGGATCAACCGGTCCCAACCTGTCAATGGTCATGTATGCTCCTCGCTCCGATTCATTCTTAGTATCGGCAACGACTCTATAAGTTTAACCTGTGGAAAACGAAAAATCGAAAGATTTCAGGAAAATCATCCCTTTTTGCCAATTCCCACAAGAACAGCAAATTCCCCCTTAAGGTTACTCCTTGATGACAGCACGGCCAAGACCTCCTCAGCCGTTCCAGAGAGAAATTCCTCAAATTTCTTCGTTATTTCTCTGCCAATAAGGATTTTACGCTCCGGGGCCAGGTCTTTCAGGTCTTCAAGGAGTTTGATTATCCGGTAGGGAGATTCATAAAGAACGAAGATCATACCCGTCTCCATGAGTTCTTTAAGTCGACTTCGGCGCCTCCCGCCCTTGGGAGAAAGAAATCCTTCAAAAACGAAACCTTTCCCTGCTGTTCCCGCGACACTCACCAAAGTTGTAACCGCAGAGGCTCCCGGAAGCGGTACAACTGAGAATCCCGCTTCCCGAACCGCGGCGGCCAGTCGGCTGCCGGGATCGCTCACTCCGGGGGTCCCGGCATCTGAGACATACGCGACGTCCCGCCCCTCTTCCAGCAGTTTGACTATACCCCTGGAACTCACCTCCTCATTCCTGGCTCTGCAGCTTATAAGGGATCGCGGTCTGATATCATAACGATTCAGGAGTTTTCGGGTCTGCCGGGTGTCTTCTGCAGCGATGATTTCTGTCTCACCCAGTATCCGGACAGCCCGGTAGGTAATGTCTTCAAGATTGCCGATCGGTGTTGCAACAACGTAAAGTGTGGCCATATTGTCATTATAGCTGTAATTCTTGTAATTGACCCCTGACGTAAGCGGGGTATAATAAATGTTGTTGAGCGTCAGGAGGTCAGCGTTATCAATTCCGCTACAGTTCCGCATTACAGAAAAAGCCGTATCAGGACGAGTATTCTGGACTTTCTCAAGGTTTCTACTGCCCATCCGTCGGCAGAGGATGTCCACCTGGCCGTTAAATCCAACCATCCGAGGATCAGCTTCGGGACGGTTTACAGGAATTTGAATATCCTGGTAGACCAGGGTGAGGCCAAGAGATTGGAATCTTCCAGGGGCCGAGACCGTTTTGACGCAAAACAACCGTTTCATGCACATTTTCGCTGCGACACATGCGGTGAGCTCTTTGATCTGCCTCTGACTCCGGATCGCCTGGCCAGGGAACTCTCGGGCAAAACCGGACATAATATTACCGGTCACAATATTGAGTTCTATGGCAACTGTTCCAGCTGTAATACCGGGTCTTGAGTACCGAGGTTCTCTTCGCCGTCATTTTCATCTTAGTTCTGTCTACTCTGGCGATTCTGCTCTGGAATTGGAGAAACTCGAATGGACGACCGGGCAGCGATTCTGAAAAGCCGGATGAGGATCCGCAAATTATCCCGAAGGGCAGCGACTGTCCTCTATGCGGTGAACACCTGCCCAAAGGCACCCGGGTCCATTCAACAGTCTTTCCAGGAAAGGAATTCGACCTGATGCGTATCTACGGCTGCCGTCATTGCTGGAGCGGCCATTCTGCCGCCGCACCACCGCATGCAATCCACACCCGTCGCTGCCCCTACTGCAATGACGAGATTCCCGAAAACGGATATGTCATGGCTCAGGTTTATCGAAAACCCTACCGCAAAACCCATGTCCATGTTTACGGCTGTACGGTGTGCAGCCCGGGCCGCGGCTGAGATATGAATACATATTTTCAACGACTTACAGGCCTCTTTCTCACCTATTTCAGGATCGCAGCATTCACCCTCGGGGGAGGTATGGTAATGCTGCCTTTGTTGGAAGATGAGTTCGTCCGTAAGAGAGGCTGGCTGAGCTCCGGAGACTTCATGGGTGTGGTGACCTTGATCAACGCATTGCCGGGCGTTATCGCGATCAATTCCTCACTGATTATCGGCAGGAAGGTGGCAGGGTTTCCCGGAGCCATCGCGGCATTCCTTGGAGGGATACTGCCCTCTGTGCTTATCATACTTCTACTGGCTCCGCTGGTGGCTGTTATCCGTAATGCACCGATAGTCGCGGCTGCATTCACTGCAGTCCGATCTGCTGTCGCGGCCCTGATCCTTCTTCTCATTATCAGGCAGGGACGCAAGATGGATCTCGGGTTCCGGGAATTGATATTCGCAGTTCTGGCGCTGCTGGCGGTCCGAATTGCCGGTGTTCATCCCATCCTGGTGATCCCTTTTGCAGGGATCGCGGGAATGGTGGTTTACGGCCGAGAGGAAAGAGAGTCTGATACCGATGGCGTACCGTCAGAATGATCTTTATTCAGCTCTTTGGAGTTTTTGCAAGGATTGGCGCGGTTACCTTCGGCGGGGGCTATGCCATGGTATCCCTGATAGAACGGGAACTCTCCGACAGGGGATGGCTCTCGGCAGCCGAGTTTGCAGACATTGTTGCGGTGAGCCAGATGACTCCGGGGCCCCTTGCCCTGAATATCGCCACCTATGTCGGACGGCAGATTGCCGGAATACCCGGAGCATTATCGGCCTCTTTAGGATTGGCGGCTCCGGCATTCATCATTACGGCGGTGGCGTTGCTTGTTGTGAGGAAAAGCCGAAGTTTCCGATGGGCCCGAGCCGCAGTTCGGGGCATACAGGGAGCGGTCCTGGGTCTTATAGCTACGTCGGTATTGTTTTTCCTGGAAGCTTCGGTACTGCGTGGACTGCCCGACGGCCCGGTTTGGTCGGAACAGGCAAGTCCCTTG
>RCNB010002200.1_pt1 | contig 12053 bp, 6 predicted proteins | sample 2041321 | NCBI WGS metagenome assembly RCNB01 (sample SAMN09708232, study PRJNA481090) | Marine sediment metagenome, whole genome shotgun sequencing project. | reverse complement strand
ATGTAGTAGACAAGAGGATTGCCGGGCTCGCCGCACACCGCAGATGTCCGGTTCCCTGGCGGGCCGATGTGCCGGTAGCGCAGGGTGTTGAAGATCTCTGGCGTGATTTCTTGGGCATAGACCTGGATCACTCCGCTGAAGAGAAACATGAGCAATAGCACAACCGTCGCCGCGACGCCGATAAAGTGTTTTTCTTTAACTGAATTTTTCGACATTAACTCCCTCCTCTCAGTCCTTAATCAAGGACCGCAATAAAATTTAAAATTTACTAGAATCAATTATCCTGGATTATTCACGGACCTAGACCCTCCACCCTACCCACCCAGCAATATCGGCTCGCCACGTTTCCCATAAGGGTAAAAAAAGCATTGGCATTTTTTATGAATAGTTCAGGTTATTTAATGTTCTTTATGACCGGAAATTTAAGCTCATTGAGCAGGGTGTTGAGCTCTGGAATATCTTTGATCTTGAGCATCTCTGCGAGATCGAGCAGCGGCTGCATGACCTGTTTGATGTTTTCGAACTGAGCGATCTGCGTCTGGGTAGGAGCTCCTTGATAGCCCATGACTGAATACTGGAGGCGGGAAATTTGTTCGGGGAGAGTTCCGCCACGCAAGGCTACCATAACCGGCCGTTTGTAACCGGTCCGGCCCTCCACGCTGCGGGAGTAGGTTTTCTGGATCTTGTCCACCTTGGCCCGGATATCCTTCATTTTTGCGCTTAACCTTTCGTCTTTTATTCCCGCGGTCCTTGCTCGGCTTGCTACTGATTTTAACTCTTTATCCAAAGCGGACATGGACTGGATGAGTGTATTTCCCTTCTGAACCAGGGTTCCGATCTCTTGGGCGTACTTATGGTTGAGCTTTCGGTCTTCCAGGGTGAAATCGTGTTTGTCAAACGGCTTGACCATCAGCGTTTCAGCCTGTTTGATGCCGTTTATTTCAAGCTCGACCCGATACTCTCCGGGCAAAACGTAGGGCCCGCCTGAAAATCGCCGGAATCGTGACCTTCCCGATTCCTCATCTGTTCGCCTTGCCTTCCGTAAGGACCAGACAACACGATTCAAACCCTTGTTTTTTGTGGCACGGAGTGCCGTGATCGTCTGGCCCGTATTGTCCTTGATGGTCAATGCGATCTTGTCCTTCAACCCTGGCTTGTCTTTCAGATAATACGTGATCATCGTCCCCATCGGAGGATTCGGCCCTTGAAACGGATGGGGCCCGGAGTACATGGAATTGCCTTTGTAAGAGTAGAGTTCGGCATCCCGTGTCTTGAAGAGAGTGAAATCCGACGCCAGCACCTCGGATGTCAGATTCTGTATCGGTGAGATATCATCCAGCACCCACAATCCCCGTCCGTGGGTTCCGACCAGAAGGTCCATCTCCCTGGGATGGATTTGGATATCCCGCACTGCAATGGTCGGAAAACCGTTTTTATAAGGCATCCAGTGGCTGCCGCCGTCAAAGCTCAAGAACAATCCCAATTCGCTACCCACGTACAGGAGATTTCGATTGACAGGATCCTCACGCACCACAAGCAGGTATCCCACCTCTGGCAAATCGCCATGCAGAGATTTCCACGTTTTCCCGTAATCCCCTGTCTTGAATACATAGGGTTTGTTGTCATCCATCCGGTGACGGTCGAACGTGGCATAGGCTGTCCCTTCGGCAAAATGAGAGGCCTCTATACGAGTTGCCCAGCTGTCCGGAGGTAGCCCCTTGATGTTTGCTGTGACGTTGGTCCACGTTTTTCCGCCGTCTTGGGTGACTTGGACCAAGCCGTCGTCAGTCCCGATCCAGATCAATCCCTCCTTGATAGGCGATTCGGCGATAGTGTAGATGGTGCAGTGAATCTCGGCACCGGTGTTGTCAGGAGTGATACCGCCGGAGTCCTTTTGCTTTTCCGGATCGTCGGAGCTCAGGTCAGGACTTAAACGCTCCCAGGAACTGCCTTGGTTCGTTGTCTTGAAAAGATAGTTTCCGCCAAAATACACGACCTTATTATTATGCGGCGAGAGCAGGATCGGGGCATTCCAGTTGAATCGATAAGGCGGTTCATCCAACGAAGCCACGGGCTTGATATCTTGGGAGTCACCGGTTTCAACATCGAACCGAGATATCCCTCCCATGTGGGCGTTGCGGTACAGAGTTGTGTAATCCTCAGGGTCGGGCTGCGTGTAAAATCCGTCTCCCCCGCCGATCGCATACCAGTGGAAATTCATGATGCCCATCGGATCGAGGGAATTGATCGGCACTCCCCAGCTTCCGTTGTCCTGGAGGCCGACATACACGTAGTAGGGATCGCGGAAGTCATAGCCGACCTGGTAGATCTCGGACCAGGCATTGGTTTTAACACTGTGCCAGGTTTTTGCGCCGTCGTAGGAGATGTCGATCCCCCCATCGTTGCCGTCGATGACGTGGAGCGAATTGTGGGGATTGACCCATACCATGTGATGGTCGGGATGGGTATCGCTGGCTATTTGTTCAAAGGTTTTGCCGCCGTCGCGGGAAACAAAAGAGCGGCCGGAATAGACGTACACGACCATGTCATTATTGGGATCGACCGTGATCTTGCTGTAGTAGAAAGGCCGGAAGTTGACCCGGTCATAAGTTTGCCGGTCAGACATCCGTCGCCAGGTTTCACCTTTGTCATCCGAGCGGAAGACGCCGCTGTTTTTGCTCTCGACTACAGTATAAACCACATTGGGATTGGTCCGGCAGATATCGATGCCCCAGCGGCCGTATTCGCCGCTGGGCAGTCCTTGGTGGATTTTCCGCCAGGTTTCGCCGGCGTCTGTGGTTTTGTACAGGGCGCTGCCTGGTCCGCCGCTCCGGAAATGGTAGGGCTTGCGGAGGTGGTCCCATGCTCCGGCATACAGGATCCTGGGATTGGAGGGGTCCATGGCTATGTCCGAGATGCCTGTGTTCGGATTCACATACAGAACCTTCTCCCAGGTTTTGCCCCCGTCAGTGGTCTTGAAAACGCCGCGTTCTTCGTTGGCTCCCCAGAGATGGCCCAAGGCCCCTATGTAAACGATGTCCGGATTTGTCGGATGAATCAGGATTTGGGCGATGTGCTGGGTTTTTTCCAGCCCCATGTTTTTCCAGGTTTTGCCCCCATCCTCGGATTTGTACACACCGTCTCCGATGCCCACGCTGTTGCGGGAAGTCCCCTCGCCGGTCCCCACCCAGACGATATCCGGATGACTCTGGGAGACAGCTACGGACCCGACAGCCACGGTGTTTTCTTGGTCGAAAACCGGGTTCCAGGTCACGCCGCTGTTTTCGGATTTGAAAACACCGCTGGGGCCCACGGCGGCATAGATGATCGCTGGATTGCTCTCTACGACCGCAAAATCCACGACGCGGCCGCCCATGATGGCCGGTCCGATGGAACGCATCTTGAGAGTTTTTATGATCTCAGCATAGTCTTGGGTCCAAGCCATGCCAGATAGCATCAGAAAGGTTATGAAAAAAATAGCTAGAAATATACGTAAAAATTTAGAAAAAGACATAATCTCTCCTCTTAAAATAAAGATGTGTGATGTCATCCCTCATGAACAGTTGTTTTTATATATCACACGGAAATATTCCGGTCAATGGAATGTCCTCAATTTAATCTGTTTGTTGATAATTCGTATGGCACTTTGAAAGAAGAAGGGATGAAAGTCTTCACTTGTTAGGAGGGCGTTGAAAAAATATGCCCAATCCCGAAACTATGGTAAAATACTGGTTGGATGTTCTTTATTATCTTGTTTTTTCATGATAAAAGAATGGTGAAAACAAAGGAAAATTAGGATGGGAAAAAGACGTTTTTTTGTTTCTCTCCTTTGGTTTTTTCTCGTTTTGGTCATATCTTCCACTTTTTCGTCGGCCACAAACAGGGCAAAAGAAAAGCAACAAAATATTCTCCTTATCACCATAGACACATTGAGGGCGGATAGGTTGAGTTGCTACAGCGAACAACATGTGCAAACCCCCAATATCGACAGCCTTGCCGAGAAAGGCGTGCTGTTTTTGCGAGCCTTTGCCAATACATCCACAACCTTGCCCTCCCATGCCAATATCCTTTTGGGAGTTTCTCCTCTTTATCATGGTGTTCACGATAATCTGAACTTTGTCGTGAGAGAAGATTTTCTGACTCTTGCTGAGCATCTCAAAGCTTACGGATATGAAACTGCGGCCTATGTGGGTGCCTATCCTCTTGATGCCAGATTCGGCCTCGATCAAGGTTTTAATATTTATGATGATGAATATCCTCATGGCTATGATCAAAATTTAGCCGCTCTGGAGAGACGGGCTGAAGAAGTTGTGAATAAAGCATTGAAGGGAATAGAAGGCATGAGTTCTCCATGGTTTGTATGGATTCACTGCTACGATCCACACCTTCCTTATGAACCTCCGGAGCCTTTTAAGAGTCGATTCGGAAAAAATCCATACGATGGCGAAGTTGCCTATGTCGATTTCATGATGGGCAAACTTTTTAGATTTTTAGAAGAGAAACGCCTGTTTGATGAGACGATGATCGTATTTTCAGGAGATCATGGTGAATCTTTGGGACAGCATGGTGAGATGAGTCATGGTTTTTATGCGTATAACACGGCTATCTGGGTTCCTCTTATCGTCAATGTTCCTGGTTTGGAATCAAGGCGAGTAGAGCAATATGTTAGTCATCTCGATATTTTCCCAACAATTTGCGACTTTGCTGGTGTAAAAAAACCTTCCTTTCTTCAAGGCTTCTCACTTCTGCCGGCGCTAAGAGGGAAGAAGTTGGCGGATAACCCGATATTTTTTGAATCGATGTACCCCTATTACTCCCATGGATGGGCACCATTGAGGGGATTTATTAGCAGGGACGAAAAATATATTGATTCACCCATTCCCGAAGTCTATGACCTTGAGAAAGACTTTGTTGAAGCCACGAATTTGGCTTTGTTGAAGAAATTGGATGAATATCGCAAACAACTCGAAGAGATAATCCAAGATCAAGCTTCTCCCGAGAGTCTCCGCTCTCGAGAGAAGCTTGACCGCGAAACCTTGAAAAAACTGAGTAGTTTAGGCTATATCTCACGTTCTCAAGGTTCTGCGAAGGAAATCTTTGGCCCCGAGGATGATGTGAAAACTCTTCTCCCTTTTCACAACCAGGTTTTTATGGCTATGACTCTCTACGAAGATGGAAGAACTGAGGAAGCTGTAGGGATGCTTAGAAAAATCATAAAGGAGCGAAAAGACATCGGTATAGCCTATATTCGTCTTGGTTTTGTGTATACAGAAGAAGGCAAAACAGATGAGGCCTTGGATATACTCAGACAGGGGCTTTCCAATGTGCCTGGAGACTATGACGTTTATCGTAATTATATTAGTACTTTGCGCCGCACCCAAAAATATGATGAGATCATCGAAGATTTTCATGAGGAAAGTTACAGTGGAATCACTGCGGATCCGGAGATTTGGAACAACCTGGGATTTGCTTATGCAAAGAAAGAAAAATGGAGCGAGGCCAAAGAAGCCTACAATCGAGCTCTCTCTTTAGATCACAGATATGCTGAAGCGTTTTATAATCTTGGGAATGCTTATCTCTCACAAGCTACAAAAGACAGAAATATAAAACCGTTACAAAAATCCTCGGAGAATTTTCAGAAGGCCATAGATATTGATCCAAATTATCCATCTCCCTATTTTGGTTTAGGCATGGTGTGCCGGATCCTGCGCAATTCAGATGGAGCAATTTATAACCTAAAAAAGGCAGTGGAATTACGGCCTGACTTTAATTCGGCTTATTATTACTTAGGATTGACTTATCTCGAAAAAGGCGCAAAATCTCAGGCTCTAGCATGTTTCACCACGATCAAAGAAAAATTCTTTTTCGGGTATTCTGAAGATCAGAAGCGAAGAATAGATGCCTTAATTGAACAATGCAAGGACAGATAACGAGATAAATATGGGTGCTCTGCCGCACATCCCGGATGCGGATTTTTTTTCAAGCTTTTTTCCTTAATTTTTAGAGAGCGTTGTTTTTTATCATCAAGTAGAAAAGGATGCTCGCTTTCGATAGGAATTAAGTGATTGAGTAAAAAAAAGGGGACGGTTCTATTTTTTCCCCCTGTGAAAAAATAGAACCGTCCCCATCAAATAAGAAATATGTCCGACGATTATCACGATACCGGCACCGACAAGTGTGTAAAGCGGCCAGGCGATGGTCAATCCCTTTACAAGAAAAATCAGGGTGATCAATCCGGCAAAAAATCCGATGAGTGCATCGCAACGTCGGAGTTTTTTTGAGAGAATTCCCAATAAAAAGGCGCCGAGCAATCCCCCATAGGTGTACGATGCAATTCCAAGGCCCAGTTCCACCACAGCCGGACGTTCTCCAGATGACTGAAGCTGTAGGAAGGCAAACACGAATGCCGAACCTGTGATGATGACTCCCCAGCCGATGGTGATCATCCGGGAAATCCGCAGGTCCTTCTCGGGAGAGTTGGCCTTGCCCCAATAGGGTTTGTAGATATCCATCGTTGTCGCGGATGCCAGTGAATTTATCGAAGAAGACAGAGTGCTCATGGCAGCAGCCAGGATGGCAGCAATGATCAGACCCGACAATCCGGTCGGGAGTTCTTCCACGATAAATTTTGCGAAGATTTCATCCGTGGTGGCCAATCCCAATTGTCCGGGTGTTTGTCCGCTGTAAAATCCAAACAGGAGCAGTCCGATGAACAGGAACAGGGCAAATTGGAAAAAGACCACGATCCCACTTCCAATCAGGGCCTTTTGGCTTGACCGGAGGCTCCGGGTCGTCAGCAACCTCTGGACGATAAGCTGATCCGTCCCATGGGAAGCGATGGAAAACACAGCGCCGCCAAAAAGCGCCACAAAAAATGTGTAGGGCTGGGCGATGAAGTCTCTGAAATGCATGCCCAATCCCAGGTCCAGAAGTTTTAATTTTTCGGCTCCTTGAGCGATGTGGACAACACTACCCCAACCGTCGGGCAGACGGGTGAGGATGATCCCTGCGGCCAAAAAAGCTCCGCCGATGTAAATGCCCATCTGGACGACATCCATCCACACCACAGCCTTGATTCCTCCCAAAAAAGTATACACGAGAGTCACAACGGAAATGATGAATATGGAAATCAGATAGATGTTGAGGTCAGACGTTTTGATTCCTGCCAATCGGAGTATGATGGCAATAGGTATGGCCGAGGCGAAAAGACGTACCCCATCAGCCAGCAATCTTGTCACCATAAAAGTTGTGCTGGTGATGTTGCGCATGCTGTCGCCGAATCTGTTCCCTAGAAATTGGTAAGCGGTGGATAATTTACCCTGAAAATATTTGGGCAGGAAAACAAGGCTGACCACAGTTCTCCCGATGATGTAGCCGAAAGTAATCTGGAGAAATGTCAGATTCCCCCCATAAGCCACGGCCGGGATCGAGATAAAGGTCAGCGTGCTGGTCTCTGTGGCCACGACCGAAAAAAGAACCGCCCACCATGGGATTTTATGGCCGCCGAGAAAATAATCCGCGGTGGAACGTTGTCGGCCGGAAATCATAATCCCGAACACGATGACACCACCCAGATAAAGGAAAACGATCAAATAATCTAGCGTGGCAAATCCCATTTTTTTGTTTTATCCTTTTTTGTCATGCCTTAAGGCGGGATTGTGTTTTTCCAGATACTCTTCGAGCCCGACGGTTTCGGAAATGGAGAGAACCTCCTCCCAACCAAGGGACACATCGTTTATCAAAGCCTCCAGGATACGTATGATAGATAATTCCACTTCGCTGATCTGTCCCGCCTGCTTTGAAACAAAATCCATGGCATCATAAAGCACGGCATTAGCCTGGTCATAAGTAATCGCATCTGTCCTTCCGTATTTTTGGGCCCACTCATCTTGAGACACGGCGTCATTCACGTGACTCATGATCAGGTAGGTCGCCCGGCCGATGAGCTTGAGGTTGCTAGGGTTTACGTTGGTCATGGTGTTTCCCACAATCCTTCCCATCCTAGCCATCACGGCGGTCGAGTGGGCGTTGAGGAGGATTTTGAGAAGGGTTTGTCTGTTCACGTCCAGAGGATCGGCGGATTTCCCCATGGCTACGGGAATGACTACATCTCCTTTTTTTTCCAACGGCAGATGGTCGATAATCTCTCGGAATTCTTGGGGATTCTTATCACCGATAAGAATCAAGGCCATGATGGCCCTTTTTTCTTTAAATAGGGAAACGAATCGGAAGAAGCTAGAATCAGTCCTGGCCAGTTCGTCGATTTCCTCGTCCAAGCACACCAGAACGTCCAGGTCACCCTGCTGGGGGCCTTTCTTGGAGATATTTTCTGAAGAAAAGGAAAAATCATAAAGCTTCTCCTGATTCTTTCCCGCCTGGGACAGGCTTTTTAGTGCGGCCTGTCTAAGGAAATCGTCATCGATATGATCCTGGAAATTAGGTTTGTAGAAAGACTCCTCCAATCCACGAACATCTCTTCCTAAAAAATTCTGCCAGGCGTGCATTTGATCTTTTCCATCCGTCCAAACCTGGATCCAGCATTTCCTCTCTATTTCCTGGATTGTATCTAACGGATACAGATGGAAGGTCGGGCTTCTTTCAGCACAGTCGATGAACACAGTGATCAAAGCCCTTTTTGCAAAATAGGTGGCGAATCTATTGTTGCGATAGGTCTCTGACTCTAATTGTGTGAAATCGCTTATGTTCCCGATAGAAGATTCCAGGACCTTCAAAATATTGGCGAACGACCGCAATCGATCTTCGAGACAAAAATTTTTTGGAAAACCGGCCTCTTCTAATTCTTCATCGGACAAAAATTCCCTCAACACCCTATATATCCCTGCCTCCAGGATGATGCCCATAAGGAATGTCTCCGAAGTTGCGGCCTGCATCCGGGTAGATCCGGCGATCGCTTGCGGCCCGGTCGTTAGGTTGATCTTAGTTATGGCGGAATTTTCTAGCACCGCCCGGCTCCTCTTATAGGGTTTGATTACGTCATTCGGATTGTTGTAGATAAAATACAGGTGCTGTCTTGCCTCTACAACATTTTCCTCTGACAGGTTTCCATATTGTTCTAGTGCTGCCAAAACGGCCCCGATAACAGAAGATGTTTCCCCTCCTTCTGTGATGCAAAACACAACATCGCCTCTCTTGATTCCTCTTTCCTGCAACTGAAGTTTGCCGACAAGCTGTAGATCTTCGAAGCCTTCCAGAGAGCTGATCAGAGCCCGGTCTCCTCCGGTCATCTCCCCGATGAGATAATCTTCAATATTATCTGGGATGGATGTCTTTAGCTTTTGCCACGCCCTGTTTCGCTTGATCCTTTTCCAGAAAGGCCGCCAAATCGCGCTCTCCATCTGTTTAGCCAGACGGCCTGTTGCCCCGCAACCGTATACAAAAATCTTTTTCTTTTCTTTAATGGCTTCACCTACCGCATGAGCGGCTTGATCAAGCAGGGCTAAGTCCTCCGCCATCCGGTGGAATTGTTCCGCGATGTCCTCATCGACCGACAAAATCTGTCTTAGTCCCTTTTCCACATCATTTTTGAGGACAAAACTCAAATTCCACGTTTTGGGGTGCCGTTGTTCTGTCAGAAGGGCGTGAAGCTGGAATGGTTTTTTGTTGTGGACATAATCCTCGGATTGAGGGGATGGCGTTATTTTCAAAAGCGATAAGATGTCTTTGCTTCCCATTATCTTTTAGGGGACGTCCCATAAGGTGCTACCCTATCCTGATTATTGCTCAATCAAAGTTTATTGGGTGGTTCCTTATGGAATGTCCCCAAACTTTTTTCTGAGTCGATGCTGGACGGCATCGCTTTCCAGTTCCCGGAGGGCATCATTGGCTATCCAACGAGCCGCTTTGGAATTCATTTGTTTGATCTCTTTGGCAAGTTTGATAGCGGCCTTATTCAGAGGAGGATTCTTTTTCCCGATATTCCTCAGGGCCCAATTGACAGCTTTTTTCACGAAGTTCCGCTCGTCGGTGGCCCCGTCTTTAATCACAGGGAACAAGCGAGTAAATTTTTCGTCCTTTGTATTTTTATCATGTATAGCCAAGGATGCGATCAACGCAAAAGCCGCTCTCTTGACAAATTCCTCCTCGCGATCAGCCCAATCATGGATTTTTTTCACAACCAGGGGAGATCTGTCGAATAAATTCATGCACACCTGATCACACACATCCCAGGAGTCGAAATCCTTAACCCAGTTCTCCATCTGTTTTTCTGTCAGCTTATCGGATTCCCCGACCATCCCTGCGACAATCCTTGCATCGGGAATCCCCGTCTCCCACAGTTCAAGCGCGAGCCCATGGTTCTTTCCCGAATCTTTGGCGATTTTTCGCATCTCCGGAACAGACACTCCCAGTCTTCCTTCCCCAACGATAGCATAGCGTGCCATGCCTTCCAGTTGCTCCGGCCTGGCCTTAGCCTTTAATTTTTTTATAACCTCTTCCACAGAAGGCATTTTTCATCTCCTTACGTCAGCTTGCGGGCCTCCATGTAGAACCGCTTTTCCCAAGCTTCACCCAGCGAAAATGTTTTGCGAGGAGTAGCCCCATCCAGAATTACGGTTTTGAAAAGGTCATGTTTATTCATGGCCGGAAGATAAAATCCCATGCTGTCCGCTTTTTTCCCCAGTTGAATGATGGTGTCAGATCCATGAATATAGTCTATTTCTTTTGCCCCTCCCTCTTCCAGGAATACATCGCAAAAGTTCTGGAGGGTGCCCACAGGGAGATTTGAATCGGGATTTATGATTTCCACAACACCGAATCCCGAAGGTGTGATCACACCGATTTTGTGTGGACTGCCTTGTTGGGCATCGACAGCTGCCATCATCTCATCGGCGCTCGACACTGGGACGAACAGGCCCCGTTCTGGGTAGAAGGACTTCATCTCTTCCAGCACATCTCTTCCGCTTGCCAGCTCGAACAAGGCTCTGTGGATAGGCTCAAAATTGAGAGCTTCATCGTGCAGGTTTACCAGTTCCACGAGAGCATACCGCAACGGTGAGTCTAAAATGGCTGTTTTATCTTGAGTCTTTTCCTTTGTCTTTTCCCAGATGCTTTTGGCTGTGGCAAGAGAGTGATTCCCGTCGCCCATGGCGAATAACAAAACAGGCGTTTGGGGGCGTAGATCGTACTTTTTTTCAAAAGCTTCCGGTGCCGCCAAAACCTGGAGGCTCTGGATGATCCCATTTTCAACCTCGGATTCATTCACTCTGTAGCCGGCAAGATGCCCCGAATCCATCATCAGCTCGATATCATAAAGGCTTTCCAGCTGGGCCTTGTATTGTGTCAGCGGCCCGATGACCGTGTTTTCTGGGTCATCGATTAGGACCATGATATGCGGAACTTCCAAAGGCGCTCCCTCCCGAATTTTAACCCGGGGCGGGATCCGGTCGAGGATCGTGCCCTCTGTAGCCCTGACAAGGCTGGATGATCCTTTGTGGAAGTCGTACTGATCAAGATCTATGCACACCATCAACCCTTTGCGGGTTTGCTGGCCGGTTTGCCGCTCCACATAGACAAATCCTTGTTTTTGTTCCAAAAGATCTTCTTGCAGGTAAAGATTCATGTGATATCGAATGCTTGCGATCCTGGAATCCGGATCCTTCTCGCCCAGATAGACTTCTGGATAGATAAGGTTAAATGTCGAAGGAGCGTCTTTGACAAGTTCAATGACTTTCTTCCAGTATTCCGGCTCGGAGGTGAACTGGTCGCAGGCGATGACAGCCCATTTGCTGAGATCTGTGCCGGTTTTGGGAAGCAAGATATCCGGTATGCCGATAGCGATTGATTCATAGGTTTTCATGATTTTTCCTTTCCTGAATTATTTATAAAAAATACCGATGACATCTTTTGTTTTAAATAAATCCAATATTTCATATTTATTCTATTAGACATCGGCATTTTTTACCCTTTGGGCGAGCCAATCTCACCACATCGCCTGCGTTGCAGCCCACTTGCGGTAGTTTACTACAGCTGCGTGGGCCACTGCCTTGCCGTTGCAGCAATCTTGACTCGTGAATAATCCAGGCTCCTGAATTATT
>RCNB010002198.1_pt1 | contig 12054 bp, 15 predicted proteins | sample 2041321 | NCBI WGS metagenome assembly RCNB01 (sample SAMN09708232, study PRJNA481090) | Marine sediment metagenome, whole genome shotgun sequencing project. | reverse complement strand
TCGGCTCGCGAAGTTCAGCAATTTCACCCGCAGGCGGCAGCTTCGATGGGTTCTCCACATGAAATAGTTTTCCGGCGTTATCAACGACTTCGTATACGACCGTCGGTGCCGTGGTAATCAGCTCGAGGTTATACTCACGCTCGAGCCGTTCTTGCACGATCTCCATGTGCAGCATGCCGAGAAATCCGCAGCGAAACCCGAACCCCAGTGCAGCCGATGTCTCAGGTTCAAAATGTAACGCCGCGTCATTAAGACGTAGCTTCTGCAGCGCCTCGCGAAAGCTCTCGTAGTCATCTGAAACGATTGGAAACAGCCCGGCAAATACGCGGGGCTGAACTTGTTTGAATCCGGGCAACGGTGTTGCACAAGGCTGGCGTGTCAAAGTCAGAGTATCGCCAACAGGTGCGCCGTAAATATCTTTGATCCCAGCGATGACGAAACCGACCTGACCGGTCTCTAGTGAATCCCTGTCTTCCATCTTCGGTGTGAAGCAGCCCACCCGATCGGCGACGAATGAATCACCGGTCGACATGACCGTTATTTTGCTGCGCTTTGGCAAGCTGCCGTTCATGACGCGCACGAGAGACACAACGCCGACGTAGTTGTCGAACCAGGAATCGATAATCAAAGCCTGCAGTGGATCGTCTGGCTCACCTTCAGGCGCCGGAATTTTGCTAACAAGCGACTCCAACAGCTCGGGAACACCGACGCCGGTCTTTGCGCTGACTTCGACAGCATGCGATGCATCGACTCCAATAATGTCCTCGATTTCAGCCTTGACGCGATCTGGCTCAGCAGCCGGAAGATCAATCTTGTTGAGCACCGGTAGTACTTCGAGACCCTGATCTATTGCTGTAGTGCAGTTGGCGACAGTTTGTGCCTCCACGCCTTGCGCAGCGTCAACAACCAGTAGTGCGCCTTCGCAGGCGGCCAGAGATCGTGACACCTCGTAGGAGAAATCGACGTGCCCCGGCGTGTCGATGAAGTTCAACTCATATATCTGGCCATCGTTCGCCTCGTAGTTGAGTGACACACACTGCGCCTTGATAGTGATGCCGCGTTCACGCTCGAGATCCATCGAGTCGAGTACCTGCTCAGACATCTCACGGTCGGCAAGACCACCACAATGCTGGATGAACCGATCGGCAAGCGTCGACTTGCCATGATCGATATGGGCGATGATCGAAAAATTGCGGATATTCTTCATTTTGGGTGTTTGCTCAGGATCCTTGCGAGCGCTTCGCGATCGAGATGATACTGGCAGATGAACTCCCCGTCATATTCCATGACCGGAACCCTGGTGTGGTATTTCTCTCGCCAGTCGTCACGGCTGTCCACATCATGGACAACCAGATCCAGTCGGCCGCGTATCAGGGCCTGCAATTCTTCGATCATGATGCCGCAAAGATGGCAGTCCTTGCGGCTGTAGATGACTATCGATTTCACTGCAAACCAGTTCCTGAATCGGGCACTCGTCGTTCCACAACAGGTACGAAATTGCGCAAACAGGAAGTCTGCCTGACGCGCCAGCGACTGACCACCAGGCCTGCGGCCATCCCGATTAACGCTGCCATTGCTGCAACAGAGTCGCGCAGCGAAAAAGCATACGCCAGTGTCGCCCCCGCAATTGCACCGAGCATGGGCAAGCCGTAAACGATAATCGCAGCTTGCAGGAGATTATCGGGTGCCAGAGATATTTCTACGACATCACCTTCGCTTAGATTAAGGCCTTCGCGTACAGACGCCTCAACAGGCTGCGCCGCGCCGCCGTTGGCCATGAGAATGCCAGCGCCACACCCCTTGCCTGACGCACATCGTGGACAGGATGCCGCAACCTTGACCTCTACGACTGCGCGCACGCCGTCGGTGCTGTCAACGAGTGACACTACTCTTCCTGAAGGGTTTTCCATCGACGAGCTAGTTACGACGCATGGATGTCGCGATATTCTGCACTGTGTCGGCCGGCACTCCACCAACCGCTGTTACCTGGTAGTCGCCATTTTGGACGCTGAACGAGTTGGATGACCCAACTCGCGAACTACGCGCCGGATTCTTGTTCTTCAGCGGTTCAATGAAGACAGATACGTTAGCCAGCCCGTCGCTGTACATGATATGCACGAGCGGTTCCTGCTGCCCCGGCACTTCTTCTTCGTTCATCGAAACAACGCGAAAGCCCGGTGGAAGCGAATCGCTACTCCAGTCGGTCTCTATGGCCTGGCTAATCGCGCGTTTTCGACTACTAAACCAGCTGAAGCTCTCTATATCGATAGACGGCGCCAGCGCGCTCGGGTGAATTTTTTGGCCAATGCTGATGTCAGCGAACTTGACCTGCTCAATGGCCTCCCCTTGCGCACCGACCAGTGTGGTCTTAAGCGGGAACCCGGTTTCACGATCCAGCCAGATGCGGTGGCCAAAGCGGAAAGAATCGTGTGGCCTGATGGCGAGCAATATCGCTTTTCGGCCAGCGACGCGTTCTTCGCGAACGATCGAAACATCGTATTCGCTGCCGAAACGTATGTCGTTCGACGGTAGCGTTGAAAACAAGGTGCTTTGATCGTTCCATTCTTCGATCAACACGGATTTTTCGTCGGGCAGTATGCACTGCACCTCATTACCGTTGCGGATGATCTCGAGGCCATTGCCTTCCTGAACAATGACTTTTTCGTGAACGACACCATCGGATACCACGTGTACGACCTTAAGTGCATCGACCACGCCGTTCTGCAAGCGAATAACTGTCCCTTCATAGTCGGTGGTTTGCACAGCGTCGACCATTCGATTCAGCCAATCGTGCGGTCCAAGGTCTTCGGCAGCCGAACTCAGTTCACTCGCGAGAAGAGCGCTAAACGCCGCGCAGGTCGTCAAAATCAGTTGCTGGCGGCGCATCGTCATGGTTATTCGGGCGTTGTTGCGGTGGACTCTTCGTCCACTGCCTCTTCGTTCTCATCCGGCGGCAAAATTTCAGCGTCACTTTCGACGATCACACCATCGCGAAGCTGCAATGTGACAAGACGCGCGTTGATGCTATCGGCACCGAAGTACGAGGAACTCGCGTTGTGACGCATATAGTATTCGCGCAGCTGATCGTCAAGTTGGTTAGGGACGGTATAGGCACCGCCATCTGCCGACTCCGCAACTGCGGCAGAATCACTTCCAGGCACGCTATTGATATCCGTCACAGCGGCGATCTGTTGTAGCCCAAATATAGCCGCTAGCGCGACTGTCGCGGCGATGGCAAACCCGGCCAGCGGGCGCGTGTATCGCGGCGCACCGGAGTCAGGCACATCGAATTCCAGATGTTCGGACTTGTCATCAAGCTCGTCGCTTATGCGTTGGCGCAGATTTTCCATGCCAGGCACGGTTCGCTCGCCACGAATAACCCGACCCATCTCCAGGTACTCCGCAGCCTGTTGCCTCAGTTCGCGATCCTGGCTCATTCTGCGAAGCAGCAATTCTGCTTCGTTGTCCGGTAACTCACCGTCGATGAATGCGGAAATTTGGGTTTTTATTGAATCATTCATAGGTTCCTGCCTGTTTACTTCACCAGGGTTCCGACTTTCTTGCCAATGGCATCTCGAGCCCTGAAAATTCTTGATCGCACGGTACCAACGGGACACTCCATTGTCTGTGCAATCTCCTCATAACTCATGCCATCGAGCTCGCGCAAGATGATTGCTTGTCGCAGATCATCCGGCAACGCCGCTATGGCACGTTCGAGCGTATCCTGCAATTCCTGACTTAGTGCCAGTCCTTCCGGTGTATCCGACTCCTTGAGCTTGGCATGCAGACCATATTGTTCCGGATCCTGCAGGTCGAGCTCGATGTCCATTGGCCGCCGACGCTGTGCCGCAAGATAATTCTTGGCGGTATTCACAGCGATCCGATACAGCCATGTGTAAAAGGCACTATCGCCACGAAACCTCGGCAACGCCCGGTAGGCCTTAATAAAGGCCTCCTGAGTGATATCCAACGCCTGTTCCGGGTCACGCACATACCGCATCACCAGATTGATAATCTTGCGCTCATACTTGAGCACCAAAAGATCAAACGCTCCTTTTTCGCCTTTCTGAACCCGTTTGACCAGTTCCTTGTCGGTCGATTCATTCGACATGCGGCTGCATCCGTTGGCAATCGAGATACAACCGCTCGACACCGGGATAGACCCACCGGGCGTTTGAAAGTTCTCTCAATTGGGTACTATTCATTCGTTATATGTGACGGGATTCTCGGCTGGGGCATGGTAGCAGCTTCACCCACCCGCTCCCAAGTGCCTCCAGATAACCTGCAAGCGCCGCCACGCCTTATTTTCCGGGCATTTACAGGCTATCAACTCGACCCGCTGGCGACCATCCTGGTCTTTGAACCGCAGCCACGCCAATGAGGGCAACACCAAGCTCCCGGCAAGCAGCGTGGCCGGTGACCAATCACCGCCGCGCGTCAGGAGTGCCGCGTCGCCATTTGCATCGAGTCGAACGCCCGTGTAGCGCTTATGCCCCTTGGCCATAACGCGCAGCTCGCGCTCACTGACGAGCACCCAAAGGCTGCTGGCAGCCAACCGCCATTGCCAGGCAAGCGGCATCGACAGACAAACGCCCGCGCCCGCCAGCAGCGCCAGCCAACCGCAAATCAGCACGAGCCGTCGCATTCGAGGGTCGACGTCAAGTTCGCTTGAGTATGTCGTCAATGATTATCCTGAACCGGGGCGCGGGAATTTCCTTCTGTAACAGGTACCCCACGAGCTCCGGGTCAGGCAGCTTCAAAAGTGCGCGAAATGTCGCTTTTTCGTCATCGGGAGCGAGCTCGTAGCGCTGCTTGAGGTAGTTCAGAAGTAGCTCGTCGAGCTCGCGCATGCCACGCCTGCACTGCCATTTGAGTTCGCTCAATAGCGCCTCTCGGCCAGCATCTTCTTGGTCTCGGCAATGGCTTTCGCCGGATTCAGTCCTTTCGGACAGGTCTGTGTGCAATTCATGATCGTATGGCAACGGTACAAGCGGAACGGATCCTCAAGCTCATCCAGCCGCTCGCCAGTGGCGTCGTCACGACTATCGACCAGCCAGCGATACGCTGCGAGCAGTGCCGCCGGACCCAAATAGCGGTCGCTGTTCCACCAGTAACTCGGGCAACTTGTCGAGCAGCACGCGCACAGAATACACGCTGCCGGTTCGTTGATTAGCTCCTGGTCTTCTTTGCTCTGCAAGCGTTCCTGATCCGGCGGCGGTGGCGTGCGCGATTGCAGCCAGGGTTTTATTGACGCGTATTGCGCATAAAAATTAGTGAGGTCGGGCACCAGGTCTTTAACAACCGGCATATGCGGCAGCGGGTAGATCTTGACGTCACCTTTGACGTCATCAATCGATAACGTGCAGGCAAGCGTATTGCCACCGTCGATATTCATTGCGCAGGAACCGCAGATGCCTTCGCGGCAGGAGCGGCGAAATGTCAGCGTCGGATCGATCTCATTCTTGATCTTGATCAAAGCGTCGAGAACCATCGGGCCGCAGCTGCCAATTTCGATTTCATAAGTGTCGACGCGCGGATTCTCGCCGCTATCGGGATCGTAACGATACACCGCAAATCGACGCACTTCGCCCGCCCCGTCGGCCGCTTTGAAATGCTTGCCTTTCCTGATCCTGGAATTTGGTGGCAGTCTGAACTCAGCCAAAATTGAAGCTCCTAGTAAACACGCGCTTTCGGTGGAACATACTCAACCTCGTCCGTCAGCGTTTTTTTGTGTACGGGGCGGTAGTCGAATGTAACCTTGCCGTTATCGTCGACCCACGCAAGCGTATGTTTCATCCAGTTTTCATCATCGCGGTCGGCGTAATCTTCTCGAGCATGTGCACCGCGGCTTTCCAGCCGGTTCGCAGCCGATTGAATTGTCGCCGATGCGTTAAGCATCAGGTTCTCGAGTTCCATCGTCTCAACAAGGTCGGTATTCCAGACCAAAGAGCGATCGGAGACTTTGACGTCGCCTAAGGTAGAGAAAGTCTTTTGCAGGAGATCGACGCCTTCACCCAGCGACTCACCCGTGCGGAATACAGCTGCGTGGCCCTGCATGATCTTCTGCATCTCGAGCCGGATCTCGGATGTGGGGCGCTCGCCATCCGCATTGCGGAGCCTGTCTATGCGATCGAGACTGTCCTGACCCGCGTCCGCAGCGAACTGCTTGTGGCGCGCGCCGGGCGTCATCGTTTCGGCACAGAAACGCGCTGCCGCACGACCGAAAACGACAAGATCGAGTAGCGAGTTCGAACCCAGCCGGTTCGCGCCGTGTACAGACACACAAGCTGCCTCACCTACCGCCATTAGCCCGGCTACAACGTATTCGGGGTCACCGTCCTTGCTGGTAACGACCTGACCGTTGAAGTTGGCCGGAATACCGCCCATGTTGTAGTGGACGGTCGGCAGCACCGGGATGGGTTCTTTGGTGACATCCACTCCGCTGAAAATGCGTGCGGATTCGGCGATGCCTGGCAGGCGCTCTTCAATGACGTCAGGCCCGAGGTGTTCCAGATGCAGGTTTATGTGGTCCTTTTCGGGTCCAACCCCGCGTCCTTCACGAATTTCGATCGTCATTGACCGGCTTACGACATCGCGTGACGCCAAATCCTTGGCATTCGGCGCATAACGTTCCATGAAGCGCTCACCATCGGAATTTGAGAGGTAACCGCCCTCACCCCGCGATCCTTCGGTAATCAAACAGCCCGCGCCATAAATACCGGTGGGATGGAACTGAACGAATTCCATGTCCTGCACCGGCAACCCGGCACGCAGCACCATGGCACTGCCGTCGCCCGTGCAGGTATGTGCCGACGTACACGAGAAGTAGGCTCGTCCATACCCGCCAGTGGCGAGAATGACCTGGTGCGAACGGAAGCGATGAATGCGCCCGGTAGACAGTTCGATCGCAACAACGCCGCGGCAAACTCCGTCTTCCATGATCAGGTCGACTGCGAAGTACTCGATGAAGAACTCGGCATCATGTTTGAGTGACTGCTGATACAAGGTATGCAGCATGGCGTGGCCGGTACGGTCGGCTGCTGCACAGGTTCGCTGCGCCGTGCCTTCGCCAAACCGCGTCGTCATTCCGCCGAATGGACGCTGATAGATCTTGCCGTCCTCGGTTCTTGAAAACGGAACGCCGTAATGTTCGAGTTCAATGACGGCGTCGGGCGCCTCTTTGCACATGTACTCTATCGCGTCCTGGTCACCGAGCCAGTCCGAGCCTTTGACGGTGTCGTACATGTGCCAGCGCCAGTCATCTTCGCCCATGTTGCCCAGCGCAGCGCTAATGCCGCCCTGCGCAGCGACCGTATGACTGCGGGTCGGGAACACCTTGGTGATGCATGCTGTGTTGAACCCGGCCTGCGCCAAACCGAAGGTCGCACGAAGACCAGCGCCGCCAGCGCCGATGACGACGATGTCGTAGCTATGATCGATAAATTCGTAGTCGCTCATGTGCTCAATCCGATCTTCAAAATTGCAAAAACGGCCGCTGTCACAAGAAGAACATGTGCGAAGCGAGAAAGAATAAGTGCGAGAACTTTGACGCCCGAAGCATGGACATAGTCCTCAATGACAACCTGGATGCCGAGATAGGAGTGGTAAGCCGTGGTCACTGTCAGCAGCAATAGCAAAATACTGTTAATCGGGCGCCCGATTTCTGCAACCACCTCAGCATGGCTATAGCCGGTAGATGTCGCCAAAGAAAAAGCGAACCAGAGCCCGAGACCAAGAAGCGCGATTGCGGAGACGCGCTGCCCCCACCAATGTGACGTGCCGTCTTTCGCGGTGCCGAGACCCAATACCTGACCGAGCGGCGCCCTCAATTTCATGGCAACATCATCCAGAAGCCAGCGGTGAGAACAGTCGCCGCAACGAGCACAACCCATGACGAGGCATTCGCCTGCTGCTTCTCAAACCCACGACCCATGTCCCAGAACAGATGGCGAACACCGTTCGACAAGTGAAAAAAGAATGCGAAGCTCCAGCCAATGAGCATCAGTCCGCCAATCGTCGACCCCATCGCTTCGACGAAAATCGCGTAGCTCTCCTCGCCAGAAGCTGCGCCAAATAACCAAACGACAAGAACGACAAACCCCAATGACATCGCTACGCCGGTCGCCCGGTGCAATATCGAGAGGGTCATGGTGATTGGCCATCGGTATATTGAGAGATGTGGCGACAGCGGCCTGTCAGATTTGCTCATTTCATAACTTCTTGTTGTTGTTGCGTGATTCTAATCAAAAATCGATACAGCGTCCGGCCTTTTCCCAATCTCCGTAACGCGTGGGATTGAGGCCACCGCGACCGCCGATCTCTTTCGGCTGCTGCGTGTCCGCGTTGGCGTCAGCGACAGAGTCATCCGCAGGCTTTTCGGCCTTGGAAATCTCCGTTTCGGTCTTATTGTCTGTATTCTTGGCAGGCATGGTAGAAGTATGACAGACACCCCCTACTCCAAACTAGTGGTAAACGGCGCTGACGCGCTCGAGTTCCTGCAAGGTCAACTGACCATTGATTTGCAGAAGCCTGGGGTGGGCGATAGCCAACGGGCCGGATGGTGCAACCCGAAAGGACGCGTTATTTGCCTGTTCGATGTTTCGGCCACAGACGAGGGCTTCTCGCTGCGCCTGCCTACCGAGTTGGCCGACGACGTACTAAAACGTCTGACGATGTTTCGTTTCCGATCCAAAGTCGATTTCGAGTTGCAGGCCAGCGCTGACGAGAGCCACCTGCCGGAGAGGCTGCGCGACGGTGTAGCAGAAATTTGGAAGGCACAATCCGAGAAATTCACACCGCACATGCTGAACCTGGATTTGATCGGTGCGATCGATTTTGAGAAAGGCTGCTACACAGGTCAGGAAATCGTCGCTCGCACGCATTACCGCGGAGCCAGCAAACGCCGTTGCCTCAGATTCGAGAGCACCAAACCCGTCTCACCCGGCGACAAAGTCGCCGATGGCGATCGTGATGTGGGCGAAGTCCTGAATGCAATCGGCAATGACCTGCTAGCCGTGGTTCCCGTCGACAAGGCGGACAATGGCCTTACGGTGGCTGGAGCCTCGCTGATACATATACCGCTACCCTATATGTAAAAAATCCTTCAGCCATCGGTTATACAGTCGGCGTCCGCGATGCTCACGGCAGCTAAACGGCCGTGCGACGGTTTAGACGGACGGGCTCTTAGTCGAATACTTCGGGTCGCATGTGCGGAAATAGCAGAACATCGCGGATCGACGGTGAGTCGGTCAGCAGCATCACCAGGCGGTCGATGCCCACACCGATACCCGCTGCCGGCGGCATGCCGTACTCCAGCGCCCGAATGTAGTCGTGATCGAAGCCCATGGCCTCGTCGTCACCTGCATCGCGATTCGCGACCTGCGCACGGAACCGCTGTGCCTGATCTTCGGGATCGTTGAGCTCGGAGAAACCGTTCGCGATCTCGCGTCCCGCTACAAAGAACTCGAACCGATCCGTCAGGAACGGGTCGTCGTCATTGCAGCGCGACAACGGTGAAACTTCGGTTGGGTACTGTGTGACGAACGTTGGCTGGCGCAGATTGCTCTCGCCAGTCTTTTCAAAAATTTCGATCTGTAGTTTGCCGGCTCCGTAGCTGTCTTTGACGGGAACCCCGAGCTTCTCGCAGACGCCAACAAGATAATCGCGGTCGCGGAGTTTGGTCGCGTCGATATCGGGATTAAAGTGCCGGATAACCTCTTCCACTGTCATGCGCGCATAGGTGCTGCCGAAATCGAATTCCTCGCCCTGATATTTGACAATGTTCGAACCCAGAACGGAGTCAGCCATGCCATGCAGCAATGCTTCGACCATGTCCATGAGGTCTTCGTAGTCTGCGTAAGCACGATACAGCTCCAGCATTGTGAACTCGGGATTATGCTGCGTCGAAACACCTTCGTTGCGAAAGTTACGATTGATCTCGTAGACACGTTCGAAGCCGCCGACCACAAGTCGCTTGAGATTAAGTTCCGGTGCTATACGCAGAAACAAGGACATGTCGAGCGCGTTGTGGTGTGTCGTAAACGGTCGTGCGATTGCGCCACCTGGCGTGGTCTGCATCATTGGGGTTTCGACCTCGAGATAATCCTGCGCATCGAGGAAGGCTCGGACATAGGAAACCACGGCGGATCGTATGCGAAAGACCTTGGCGCTGCCTTCGTTCATTATCAAGTCAACGTAGCGTTGCCGGTAACGTGTCTCCTGGTCGGCAAGGCCGTGAAATTTCTCAGGCAACGGACGCAGCGATTTGGTTATCAGCCGAACTTGTTCTGCCATGACCGTCAACTCACCGGTCTTGGTTCTGAATAGCGCGCCTTTTGCGGAAACGATGTCACCGACGTCCCATTTCTTGAACGATTGATAGTCGCCTTCGGGTAAGCGATCACGTTCCAGTCGTATCTGAATTTGACCGGAGCGATCCTGCAATTTGATGAAGCTCGCTTTACCCATGACGCGTTTGACCATCATTCGCCCGACAACTGCTACCTCGATGTTTTCCTCGCGTAGCGTCTCATCATCGTGCCCATGGAAAGTTTTGTGCAATTCGTCGGCCGTAGCATTGCGCCGAAAATCGTTCGGGTATGCACGACCATTCTCACGCAGTTCGCCGAGCTTGCGACGCCGCTCTGCAATGAGTTTACTTTCGTCCTGTGTATTTTCGTCTGTCACGTGTCTTCCGTTTTTAAATCACAGTCCCTGCTTAAGGCTGGCTTCAATAAAATCATCAAGTCCGCCATCGAGGACAGACTGAGTGTTACCGGTTTCGATGCCCGTACGCAAATCCTTAATTCGACTCTGGTCCAGCACGTAGTTACGAATCTGGCTACCCCAGCCGACATCGGCTTTACCTTCCTCTACTACGGATGCCTCAGCACGACGATTTTGTAACTCGAGTTCGTAAAGCTTGGCTTTGAGCTGCTTCATTGCCTGCGCTTTGTTCTTGTGCTGCGATCGATCATTCTGACACTGCACAACAGTGTTCGTCGGCAAGTGCGTGATACGCACAGCCGACTCCGTTCGGTTAACGTGCTGCCCACCTGCACCACTGGCACGATAAACATCAATGCGCAGGTCGGATGGATCTATATCTATGTCGATGTTGTCGTCAACCTCCGGTGAAATGAACACCGAAGCAAACGACGTATGCCGTCGATTACCGGAATCGAACGGCGATTTTCGCACCAGCCGATGCACGCCGGTTTCGGTACGAAGCCAGCCATAAACGTATTCGCCGATGACGTGAACAGTCGCGCTCTTGATCCCGGCAACCTCGCCCGCAGATGCTTCAATAACTTCGGCCTTGAAGCCATGTGATTCAGCCCAGCGCAGATACATCCGCAGAATCATCTCGGCCCAATCCTGGGCTTCTGTGCCACCAGCACCTGATTGAATGTCGAGATACGCGTTATTCGCATCCAATTCGCCGGAGAACATGCGGCGAAACTCCAATCCGGCGAGTTGTTTTTCGAATTTGCCGAGATCGCTCTCAACTTCGACAACCGTGTCGGCATCGTCCTCTTCCTCGGCGAGCTGCAAAAGCTCTTCGGTTTCACTCAGTCCCGACGTCAGATCGTCGAGCAAATGCACCACTTGCTCGAGTTGCGCACGTTCCTGCCCGAGGGCCTGCGCTCGTTCAGGCTGGTTCCACACGTCGGGTTGTTCGAGTTCGCGCTGTACTTCAGTCAGGCGCTCTGACTTGGCATCGTAGTCAAAGATACCTCCTCAACGCAGAAGTGCGTTCAGCAAGATCACTTATCGTTTGTTTGATCTGACTCGTTTCCATCATGAACTCAAGGTGTTAGGCGGCGGGATCTTAACATGCACCGCCTGCCTGTAACGCTTCAATTTGCTCAACAATCAGCTGCGGCGTTCGTGCTCCGCGATACTCGTTAACGTCCAGACGGTACGCAAGCTGCACAACGCCGCGATAGGCTGCGCCCGCCTGGTTGAATGCTATCGCATCAATCACATCGCCCCCGCTCGCGGAGCGGACACGCATCTTGAGGTGATTTTCGCCGACTGTCCGCTGTTCGATAA
>RCNB010002197.1_pt1 | contig 12055 bp, 14 predicted proteins | sample 2041321 | NCBI WGS metagenome assembly RCNB01 (sample SAMN09708232, study PRJNA481090) | Marine sediment metagenome, whole genome shotgun sequencing project. | reverse complement strand
ACGTTGGAAGAGCTATGCGAGCATTAGAGACTTGGACAATTGATTGCTATAGAACTATCTCTGTACTTTTAGGCGAAAAAGGAAGAGCAAATGAAATTTTAGAACGCCTTCCACCAGAAATGCAAGAGAACTTTAACAAAATCAGAAAGGAATTTGCACAAAAAGAAGAGCTTAATCCAACAATGATTGAATTACTTAATGTTGCAATAACTGAGGCAAAATTGCCTTCTGAAGATAAAGTAATCTTAAAGTCAAAAATACAATCTGGAAGTCTTGATGAACTATTAACAATGGAACGAATGAAGTTAATAATTTACTTAATGCTTTCTAAGAATAAAGTGGCTCATATTTTTGAAATGGTTAAAGCATCTGGGTCAACAAAACAAGTCGAATTTGATAAGAAATCAGGTGTTTGGCGTAGAAAGGCTTCAATTGCTAAGAAACACAAAGAAGAACCTATTCTTCCCGTCCCTGGATCTGAACGTATAAGAGGAAAATATATGGCTCCATTAATTTACTCTGAAGATCCTACAGTAGATACACCAAGCGAAGTGCGATCTACTCTGAAAACTCTTCTCCAAGGATTAGACGAAGACTTACTTGATGATTGGGTTCTCTCTTTAGTCGAGACAAAGGACAAACAACAAGTGGATATTGATCCTGAAACTGCTAGAGAAAGAGAAGATTTAGAAGCATTAGCTAGAAACGAAGATTTAGCAAAAAGAATGGAAATCGATGGAGTATCCGAAGATCTCCTCGAAAAATTCCTAAGTGACATTGATTCTATCGAGTTTTAAGTTAATTACCTTATCCTTTTCACAGAGGTAATTTTCTATTTAATCTCTTGGGGCGAAAAGAATCTTTGGTCGTCCACGTTTTTTCGTTCGAACCGGTGTTCTTTCAACTTTACCCTGCATTATAAGCTTGGCTAAAATATCATACAATGTTGTACGGGGAATGTTCGTTAATGATACAAGGCTACTTCTTGTTATTGGTCCTTTTTCTTCCAATATTTTCAATAAGAAATCTTCAATAGCTACTTGCTCCATTCTCTCGTTTTCCTCACCATACACAAATGCTGTTCTTTGACTGTAAACTATCAAATTAGATGATAGTTCAGTTTCCTCGAGATTTTTACGAATTAATTTACTTATATCATCGTTTTCTTGTATTTCCCTACTACTCATAGTTACCCTCTCGAATAGTTTTATACGCGTTAACAAATAAACATGTTAATAATAAACCTTATGCGTTATTTGAAAGATAAAGACACCTATTAATATTTAAAGAGTTAGAATAAAATTATACGTTTGATTAGCTTTCAAAAACTCTTTTAATTATCATGGAGAAAAATAACTGTAAGAGTGTGACAGATCTGATAGGTCGTTATATTGACTTTAATGCAAAAAATGTTAAAAAATCTTCTAAAAGTTCTTCAGAGAAGAACCAATCTATAGTAGAAGGTGAGAACACTATAGCAACAATATCTGTCAAAGATAAGGGAAAATCTCGAGATTCTACTCGAATTACAGGCGACTTGGTTGATTTTAAAATTAAACAACAAGCAAAATGGACTTGGGTTGAAAAAAAACCATTGTTCTGTATGATTTGCAAATTACCCTTTAAACCACAGCAACAAGCTGTTAGCTGTCCTATGTGTAAAGCATTATTTCATAGAGACCACGCATTTGAATGGTTAAAAGTAAAGGGAAAATGTCCTGTATGCAAACAGTCATTGAGACCTGGTGGAACCGAGGAAGTTAAGCTTTATTAGATAATTGTTCATAGAATGAGATGAGTAAGATGAGTAAAACACCACGAAAAAAGCAAGAAATTAATGTCAAAGTAATTAAAACTCCAGAAGGTCAAATTCCTACAATAGAAAGTTTTCATAGTGTAGTAGATGGATTATTTGGAGAAATTTTAGATACACGAAAAGATGTAGCAAAACTAATCCCTAATCTTGAAAAGGAACTCAAAAATCTAAAAGAAATTTTAGCACAACAAATGGTCTTATTTGAAATTATGAATGAAAATATTCTGAAACTCGATAAAGAAATGAAAACTCATTCTAAAAAAATAACCCAGTTAGAAAACTCATTAACTAATGATCAAGATGTTAGACAAGCAGAAGCTGATTTAACAACTGAAGCTAAAAAAGCCATAAGTGGTCTAATTAAAAGTGAACTCGTTATAGCCACTAAACCATTGTACACTTCATTAAAGGAAATCGAGATGAAATTAACAAAATCCAACGATACTACAATAAAGAAAGTAGAAAAGAGTTTAGATGTAATTCGAGATCAAATAGATGATCTTTCATCGAAAACAGAACTACAAATGCTCGAAATTCTTGAAAGCGTAAATGTTGATGCTAGACCAAAAACGAAAACTACAACAACAAAAGCAAAGAAAAAGCTTACATCCTGATAAGAAATGAATCAAAGAAAACGTTCTTAATTAATTTAAGCTAAAATAAAAAGATAGTTTATGTTTTACCACTTAAATGAATAAGATGAAAGTAAGGGGAAAAAATACCCCTTTATGGAATTTCAAGAACTGAAATATCTACTTTTGAAACGCCATCAATATCTGCTAATTCTTCTTTGATGGTTTCCATGTTGACATTCTTGAATTCTTTGGAATCTATGTAACCTTCATAGACGCAACTTTCTTGTGTGAAACATAAACCCGTTGAATAAAGGGTCTTTATACCAGCCTTCATAAATAAGGAACCCATTTTCTTCAAAAAGTCCGGACTTAATTTACCAATTTCGATCCCAACTTTGTAAACTTTGTCACTTGTTGTTGGTATGATTCGAATGATTTTTGTGCTGGGTGCTAAAATCATCACAGCATAGTTTCCTTCTTCAGGCTTTAAAGCGTCTAGAAAAGTTTGGGGAAGTTGAATTGGTTGCCCTACTTCTAGCTTACACATCTTTGCTACAGTTACTTCAGTTGTCATTACTGCCTCTCCTTCTAAGAGAATTTAAATTGATTTCTTCTTTAATTTTACCCCTTCATGCTTATTAAATTTACTTTTGTAGACCTTTTTGGGTATAAAATAGTGGGGTAAAAGATGTTTTTTTGAAAGATTTAGATGATATCTAAAACATAATTGGTATTTTAAATTCATGAAAGCATCATTTGTAACCATACTGTATATAGAAAGCCTGGTGAGCAGTATGAACTCTGTTGACCTAAAAATTAAAGAACAAGATAAACAACATTGTAAAAAGAAGTGAAATTAACGATTTAATTTTAATCTTATTTAGGAAAAGATGATTTAGGAGAATGAATGCTCTGTCAAGTAAGAAGTATAAAGAGAAACGATTGTCACTTTTAATGCATCCACTTCGCAGGGAAATATATCAATTGGTATGTGAAACTCCTGGATCTTATTTCTATGAAATTGTATGCGCACTTGAAACACCACAAGGAACTCTATCTTGGCATTTACGTATGCTTGAAAAGGATGGATTGATTAAATCGGATAAATTTGGTGGCAAAAGATTATTCTTTCCTAAAATGCTACGATCAGAATCAGCTGAAAGAGCATTTGCTATCTTAAAAAACGGAACCGCAGCAAAAGTGTTTGATCAGATTGTCAATAATGCTGGGTGCTATCAAACTGAAATCGCAGAGAAACTAGGCATACATCATGATACTGTAAGACACCACATAACAAGACTTGCAGAAGCAGAACTAATAGAAGTTATTCGAGATGGTCGTACGGTAAAATATTTCATTGGTGATCTAGGTAAAGAGTTGATTAAAGGAAGTTTAAACGTTATTTCAGAGAGATACATTAGATTCCTAATGGATAAACTCGAAGAAGGATGTATGGTTCCTGAAATTGTAAATAAAGATCTTCATTCGATGTCGCTAAGAATTGAGTGTCCAAATCATGAAGATATTTTCATGAAAATTGAGTTAGGACCTTGGGAAACAAAAACAGTTGGCGATGAAGAGAAAGAAGAGAATGGTTCTGAAAATAACTCAGAAAATAAAAATGATAATTGAAGTAAAAAAAAATAATTACTTCAATTTTTTAAGTGTTTTAGCTAATTCTTCGTAAGCTGCTTCCCAATCTTTGATTTCTTCGGAAAGTTCTTCTTTTTCCTGTTCGTATTCTTTTTCGTCTAATTCTCCGGTTGATTTTCGAACAAAAAGGGTTTCTAGCAACTCGCGTTTAGCAGCTAATTCTCTCTTTAACTGATCTTTCCAATGCTCCATTTTAATTATTTCCTGAGTGATTTCTCGCTCAGAATGTTTAATGGTGTCCTTGTATTCACGTCGCATTTTATCATAAGTTTTTTCGCTAATGCTCTTGTCTTTTTTCAAGCCTTCCAACTTATCTAATCGTTCTTTTGCTTGTTCTTTCTTATCAATCAAATCGAAAATGGGTATATTGGTTCCACCTTTGGTTATCTTCTTCTTTTCAATTTTGATTTCGACAAATCGTTTATTTAATTCAGTAACTCGAGACTTTGCATCTTCTTTTGGAATTAGACCAACTTTTACTCTTTCTTCTAGATTTTCAATTTCTTCGAGAATTTCTTCCATTTCTTTATCAATTATAACTAATTTTCCCTTAATTGCTAAAGCGTGAACGATTTCACGATCAATTCCCTCAATAGCCATTGGGTCAGCACCAAAATCGGAACTCATGGATTCAGAATGAATTTCCTTTGGTCTTGTTTGTGCTTTGAATATTTCTTTAGGCAATCTAGCCCCGCATGCTTTACAAAATTTAAAATTGGGTAAGACAGGCTTCCCACAAGTCGGACATCGATGATCTACCATTTTTTTTTCCTTCTATGAATTTATTTAGTATATGTTGTTTTGACGATTAACTAAAAAAAGAATTGCTTATAGCAAATTCTTGAATTTTTAGGTAGTTTTTCATTCTTTTATACCTATTTTTATTTTCCTCTCTCTAGATAGTATTTATTAATTATTCAATTTTGATAAATATCTAATAAAAAGACCCATTATGTAATAACCGATGGTAAACTTAAAATAATAGTAGTAAAATCCGTCACATCAATTGTATCTAAGAGTTTAAGAAATATTAAAAAGATGTTTCTTAACGAAGATACTTGTTAGTCCCATCTATTATGATCTTTCAAAGAACATTCTGCTCTTGATGGGAAAAAAAATTAACAAATACTAGAGGAGCTAAAACAAATGGCAAGAAGACCCGCTCGATGTTACACAAAAATAGCTGGACCACCATATACTCGAAAGAAATATGTTAGAAGTGTCCCTGTCGCAAAAATTACAAGCTTTGAAGCCGGTAACAAAGGAGCAAAATTCCCGATTACCGTTTCATTATTTACGAAAGAACAGTGTCAAATCAGACATGTTGCTTTAGATGCAACAAGAATGATGTCTAACAGACATATGCAAAATAAAGCTGGACCCGAAAATTATCATTTAATTATCAAGATTTATCCTCATCACATTTTGCGTGAAAACAAAATGATGGCTTTTGCAGGAGCAGACAGGTTACAAGACGGTATGCGACGTGCATTTGGCAAACCGATGGATCTTGCTGCACGAGTAAGAGCAAATCAATCAATTGTTACTATTCATACTCATCCTCAATACGTAGAAGCAGCTAAAAGAGCTTTAAAAGTCGGTGGAGATAAACTACCAACTCCTTTTAGGATTAAAATCGAAAAAGGAAAAGAGCTCTACGATAAGTTTGTAATAAAGAAGAAGAAAGAAGTTTAAATCTTCTTTTTCTTAATTCTTTTCTATTTTATTCTCTAAATTAACAGATGAAATGATATTATCTGTATAGGTCTTACATAATCTCAACTTACATTTTATAGTTATTACATATTACTATGTGAGGATGAGGTAGCAAGGTTTAGTAGGTAGATCTTGTTATTTCCGTCAGGAGTAACACAATGGAATTTATTTGCGATAAATGCAATGCTCGATTAGAGAAAACTGGTGATTTATTACTCAAAGGTTGTACTAGCTGTGGTTCTAAGGTTTTCAAAACTATTTCATCAGATGAAGATTTAATTCAAGAGGGCCCTCCAATATCTCGTATGTATCGTGAGAAACTGGATGAGTATAGTAAAAAGTACAAAATTGTTCCCCGAGTTGTTACTGACACCAAAGAAGACGAAAGCGAGCTATTAGCAAAAGATAATATTCCTGCAGTAAAATTAAAACGAAAAGGCGTTTATGAAGTAAATTTAGAATCACTCTTTAGGGATAAGAAATCTGATCCAATAATTCTAAGTGGAAAAACTGGTGTTTATAGGATTGAAATTTTCCCTACAGGAAAAAAAGAATGAGCTAATAGCTCTTTCTTATCTAATTTTTTGGCGATAATAAATACAAACCAGTTTCTTTATCTTTTGTTCTGAAAACTGTTGGTTTTGTTTCAACTAAATATATCTCTGCTGTTACAGAAACAACTCCATTTACTAGATGACCACCGAAGCATTTCCCATCACTTTCACCAATGATGATATGAATATGGGCAATTGGTTTGTGTGTATCTTTGTTAATTGCTATGTTTCCTGTGCAAGATAATAATTCAACTTCACCAAACGGTGAATTAATATATTTTTTCTTTTCCACATCGAAGTATCCCATTGTTCCTTTCTCTAAAGCACCAATTGCTGTTAGAAATCCTGCTGTTATGTTATTTTCTTTCACATAACTTACAACACTAGAAAGTAACTCGTCTCCTTTCTCAAGTTTTAGAAGGTGAACTTTTTGGGATTCCATAGTCATTGTCTTCATTAATATCACTCACTTTCATAATATTTTACGAAATTAATTGCTGTCTTAACAAATCAATATAATCTCGAACTTTAGCTAAATCACCATTAATTTTAGTGATGTTATCATCAAATTCCTGCTTATTTTTCAAACCTTCTTGGAAATCTGTTTCATTTTTCTCGATTTCTTTTTCTAAGCGATATTTTTCTGCCTCTAAGGTTAAAAGCTGCATATATGGATCAGTATCAGGTTCCCCTGAAACTTCTTCTTCTACAACTGGCTCTGTTGGTGGAATAGCGGGTGTGTCAAGTTCTGCAGCTACAGGTGATACTGCTTCTTCAGCAACAGGAGCTTCAATAATTGGTGGGGTAATTTTTTCCACTTCTCTACTATGGTCTTCTACAGGTACTACTGGGGGTTTAGCTTCTTCTTCTAATCTATCTTTAAATGCAGAAATATCTTTTCGTGTTTCTTCCTCTGCTTCAGTAATAATTGATTTCATTTGATCAATAACATGTGCTGGTTCTGCATATGGTTTACTCGTTTGAGAGAGTTTTTGAATTGTAGCAGAAGCCTCGAAAGCAGCCTCATCTGGTGTTGATACTTCATCAACAACTGGTGGGGTTTGAATTTCCTCTGGTTTATCTTCAGAAACAATAGGGAGTAATACTGGTGGTTCTTCAGCAACTTCAGGTGTAATTACAGGTGGTTGGGGAATACTTGCTACTGGTTTTGCCTCTCTTTTCCAAGGCAATTGTGATTTTGGTTTTGTTTCTTCTGTTGCTACAGGAGCAATAATTTCCTGAGGTTTTTCTTCTTCAACAGGTTGTTGAGGAATGGCATCATTTTGTTTTTTCTTCTCCTTCATAAGGCTACTAATTAGATCCTTCAAATCACCTAATTCGCTTTTCATTGAAGCGAGTTCTTTTTTGAGACGAGTAGCTTCAGATCTATCGTTTTCATCTGTTTCTGGTTTAAGATTTGTAGCTTCAGGTTGTTTGGTTTCCTCTACTACTGAATTAAGATTAGTGGTATCTGGTTGATTACTTTCCACTACTATTGGATTGAATTCTACACCTTTTGCTTTGAAAAATAATTCATTAAACAAATCGATAATACCTATTTGTTGTCTAAACATTGCTCCAGGAGTATTCCATGATAAGATGTTTTCTCGTAATTTTGCTAAGACAACAATAAATTCCTCATTACTGCTTTTCACTCCCACAATAGCAGCTTCTAAATTTGAAATAATATCAATAATCTCTACTCTAAATTCTGCTTCTTTCCCCGATTTTGTATCTCCCTTAATTAATTTTGAATAAACGTTTTGCAATTTTGTTATATTTTCATTAAAAATTGTTTCTGGCAAAAGGGGGTTCACCTAAATTTTATTTTGTATACCTAAGTTAGAGCTTTACTTATTTCTAACTTTGTATTTCTACATACGGTAACAAATCTAGGAACAATCAGAAATAAAAGTGTTTACCAAAAGAGAGAAATTGGTTTTAACCTAATCCTAGGTGTGTTTCTCGTCGCTTTCGGTAATCTGTTGGAAAATGATTTTGAACATAAACATTCTTGAATGAAATTTCTTGCTTAAGAGCATCAACTATTTCAAAAAGGGATTCACTTTCTACACCCCAAAGGAATAGGTTGATATCTTTTTGTGTTTGATTTTGAAATGCTTTGATGAAATCTAAATTACTTAGTAGGGTTTGATATTCAGGGGTATTAATGGCATTTGGATAAGGTGTCCAAGCGGATAAATGTATAGTTGGGTTACTGTATTGATTTATTATTCGAATATCTTGTCCAAAGTGTAGTAAAGCTCCTTGTGCTCCTTGAGATGTAGGATCGATATCCATGGTAACATTAAGTGGGATATCAGTTCTTCCTGCGAGCACAGAGCTAACATCTGCTAAAATTTCACCAAGTTTATTTCTACGCCAATTTATCCATCGTTCGTAGAGATTACTATCTCTTTGAAGATCACTTAATGAAAAGATTCGATCAATATCAGAACTTTGTGAGAACGTTCTAGAACATCGTTCACAAAAACAATAATCTTCATGAGCATAGCGCAAATTGTTCAGTAAAATTCCTTTGATTGGGAAATTCATAATTTCATTTACAATAGATTTTAGGTATACTGAATAAGCATCTCGAGTTGGACAAATGAAATCTTCATTTGGATTACCACCATGCTTTGCCGTAGAATAGCCTGGATTTTTCCCTAAAAATGTATCAGCTAAGCCATTTATAACAGCATGAACCTTTATACCAATAGAATCAGCAATTGATGAAAAGGCAGAGAAAAATTCGTTGGTATCCCTATTTGTAGGTGCTGTAGCACTTCGATAATGTACAAAACCAGAAGTTGATTTTCCTATAATTGCCACTTCGCTTAGGAATCCTCCGTTCTCAGCTAAAAATTCATCTGGATTTTGTTTAATAAATAACGGATCTATTACCGGTATAAAATTGTGACTAGATATCATTCGTATGTCCATTGTTAAGAACCCACACACTATAGGTATATTATCAAAAATAGTTTTTATATAATTTAGGTTTTGCTATTGAGCAATTTTGTCAATTTTTGATAAAAAACCTACTTTTATGATATAAAAATAAAAAATAAAGAGGGAAATCCCTCAACATAAAAAAAAAGAAATTAACTTTCTGTCTTTTCTTCTGTACTTTCAAAATCTTCTAAATCAATTGGTGCGGGTGGAGGTGTTCTAGCCATAGTCCATCCTATCCAAGCAGCAATACTTAGTACTACAAGCATAGCTAGAATAACTGGTGCTGCAAGTAAAATGACTGTAACTTGTGCGGAGATAAAACTACCATCCCAATCAACAAGTCCATAAATCGTGAAAAAGCCCCATGCACCCAAGGTTAGGAGCGAAATGAGGAATATTGAAATGCCTGCTATTTTGTCTTTCATATAACCAGATCCTTTTAATGATGGTTAATCAATGATAAGGATGTTAAATACTTTATTTTATATTTATCTTTCTTTCCTTTTAAACCATTAAAAAATTCTAATAAAAAAAGAAAAAAACGAATTTCCCGATGGAATCGAGAAATTATTTTGCTTTTAGTCTTTAACCGAATAATGAGCCCATTCCAGAATCTTCTTCTTCCTCTTCTTCTGCTGGGGCAGCTTCCTCTTTCTTTGGTTGAGAGGTAGTAGTTGTTGCACTTGCAGCAGCAAGAGCTTCTTGAGGAACAAGACTTGGATCCTTTGATGCAATTTGTTTTGCTAAAATTAATGCTTCAAGCTGAGTTTTTGCTAAGATGTTTCCTGCTGTTTCTGGTGTGATGAAATTAGTTTCCATAGCAAGACCAAGAACGTGTTGTCTTGTTTTGGCAATGAGTTGTGGTAAGTTTTCTTTGGTTGGTATAACAGCTTCAATAGATAAAGCAAAAGCATTTTGGTGTGCTTTAACAAGATTAGTCATAATCTCATCGAAGTCAACAATTAAGTCATCATGTTCAATTAATGAACCTGCTGAATAGATTACATCTACAGATAAACCGGCATCAAATGGTTCGATACCTAAACGTCCAAGAACATTAGCCATTGTTTTAGAGATTTTCGTACCGGCTGTACAAACAACAACATCATCTGTTACTTTGATTGTACCACCTTCGATTCTAGTACTTAATCCGATTGATTGAAGTTCACCAATTACTGGTCCAGGGGCAAATCCTGTATCTCTAGCAGTAATAACCACATCCTTTGGTGCTATTTGTCCTTCTTTTGCTGCTGTTGGGATTTTATTCTTTTCCAAATAATTAGCAATTTTGAATGAGTTATCATTAGTAAATAGGAAAGCGCTTGATCCTTGTACGTATTTCAAGAGTTTTGTGATGTTTTTGTCTTTCTTAGCAACTTCATTAAGTGCTAAAATCATCAGTGTATTCTTTGCAATTTTTAGTACTGCTTCATCCTTTAAATCGAATCTTAACCTTTGAATCGTCTTTGATGCGATATTTTCCACTCGAATAATTCCAATATTTTTGTATTGCTGAAGGAGTTCGATTAATTCTTGTAGAATTTTCTTATTGGTAGGGGATGGATTTAGTTGATACATTGTTTTACTCATTTTAATGCACCTCTATCTTCGTTGTTTTGCCCATTGTAGTTTTTATTGTAGCTGATCTAATGTTTTGAATGCCGTGTTCAAGACGTCCTTCTAAAGCATGAATAACAGCTTCAATATTTTCAGCAATTTCTTTATTTCCCATCTTAACATGACCAATCTTGGTCAAGACTACTGGATTTTCCTTAATCCTTAGTTTAGATGTTCTTTGAAATCGTTCTAATAAGGAAACAATATCTGCAGTAGGAACTAATGGTTGAGGCATCTTACCTCTTGGGGCTAAATATTTTCCAAGGAAACGTGCAATTAAAGGCATGAAAGGTGGTTCAGCTAAAAAGAAATCAGTTTCTTTAGCTAGCTTTCTAATTTCCTTTGGTAATTTTCCTAAAGCTTCTAGTTCAGTTCTTCCTAAAATGGTCTTTACTCCAGCATTCTTTGCTTTAACTGCAAGTTCTCCGCCAGCAAATATTGCTACTGTTGGTTTCTTACTTACAGGATGAGGTAAAGTTGTTTGAAAGTTGAATCGGTTACTAGGTATTTTAAGATCTAGGTCTTTAAAGTTAACAGCTAAATCAATGCTCTCTGTGAACTTTCTTTTCTTAGAGTCTTTTTTACACTGAGCAACTTGTTCAGTTAGTTTTTTTACATCCATATTTTTTCCGCTTCTGTCAGTTTTATCGTTTTGTTAGGCCTTGCACCAAAAAATTATCTTCATTTTATATGGGCATGGTGACAGTAACACGCGATTAAGTAATTTGGAATTTGATTGCGTTATTAAATATTGTGTTGCACTTCAAAAAATCAAAATTAAACCAATTATTTTCTTATTTTTTTCTTAAGAGTTTTTTTCTTCATGGGCGAACCGCATTCAATACAAAGATCTTGTTTCTCTTTGGATTTGGCTCCGCACCCCGTACACGACCAAAAATACTCGTGTAGCTTAGTTATACCCTTCCAATGAACACCTCTACACTTCAACCCAAGGTGTCTTGCTAGATTCTGAATATCATAATCATCACTAATGATAGTTGGATTTTGCTTTTTATTTTTCAGATTAAGTGCTAAAGCCAATATTTGTATATCACAATCTGATAACTCATCAATATCTCCTGTGCTTTTTGCTTTATCAGTGATGATGGTTACTGAAGAGTTTTCAGGGTCAAGTACTAAAACACTATCTGTATTCGTAATTTCCT